>Ga0268263_1001814_pt1 | contig 16371 bp, 10 predicted proteins | sample Biomet5_FD_190358 | JGI IMG/M metagenome (GOLD analysis project Ga0268263, IMG submission 190358) | Microbial communities from bioreactor (seeded with sewage sludge) at LBNL, California, USA - Biofuel metagenome 5 (SPAdes) (version 4) | ecosystem: Engineered > Bioreactor > Anaerobic >... | reverse complement strand
GCCTGTTTCTGGCGCCGGGCGGAGAAATCTGGGCGGTGTACACCGCGCAGACCGCACGCACGCCGGAGACCCGCGAAGGGTTCAACCTCCAGTTCACCGCGGAGATACGCCGCAAAATCTCCACCGACAACGGGGTTACCTGGGGCCCGTCAGAAACGATGTTTGACCGCAGCGGGTCCTTCTGCCGCCAGAAAATCCAGGTGCTTTCCAGCGGACGCTGGATTTTCGGCAACTGGATCTGTTTCCCGGATGATACCCGCAACGGCAGCGACATTACGGTGTTCCAGCTGAGCGACGATCAGGGGAAAACCTGGCGGAGCGTGGAGATGCCCAACAGCGCGGGCCGCGTGCATGCCAACGTGGTGGAAACGGCGCCGGGCAGGCTGGTCTGCCTGCTGCGCAGCCGGTTTGCCGACCGTGTGTACCGGTCGGTGTCCGAGGATAACGGTGAAACGTGGACCGAGCCGCAAAAGACGGTTCTGCGCAACAACAACAGCAGCATTTCCGCCGTCCGGCTGGAAAGCGGCGGCATCTGCCTGATCTATAACGACGTAAGCTTTAACGCCGATACCTCCCGCACCGTATGGCCCCATCAGCGCTGCCCGGTGACGATCGCCATCAGCGAGGACGAAGGCGTTACCTGGCCGTGGCGGAGGGTTGTGGAGCCGGGGGAAGGCTTCGTCGGCCCCTGGAACGACGCGAACAACCGCCGGTACGAGTATCCCGTGATTCTGCAGGACAGCGAAGGCATGCTGCACTGCGCCTACAGCTGGGGTACCCGCAGGCAGATCAAGTACGTCGAGGTAAGCGAGGCCTGGGTGCGCGGCGAAAAACTGGTGAAGGGCGCGGAAGGCGACGAAGCCCTGCCCTGCGACCGCTGACCGGGCGCAAGAACCTACCCCGATGTCCCCGTGCCATGTGCCGGGCGCCGAGCGGTAAAGGCCCTTTCCTGTGTGGACTGGCTGGCCGGACCGTGTTGCCTACGGGGCAGCCCAGACGATCCGCCTTCCCGTATGTTTCGTTCTTCCGCTGGGGATCGTGCGTTCCCCGCGGGAGACTTACGCCCGCGATTTGTCCGGCGGGTACGCAACCGGCCCGGAAGCGCTTTTCGTCGCTCCCGGGTCTTTTATGTGCACTTTTATAAGAACGGAACGGGATCAGCCCCCGGGGAGAGGAAAACGTCGCTGAGGATTGAGCTTGCGGGCGGCGCCGCGATCGGTGATCCTTCGGTTTTCCTGTCTTTTTTCCGCCGAACCCTTGCGGTTACGCGCCGTTTATGGCACAATACAGACGAGTATTTCTACATTCCGGGCGGTGATCGTTCGGAAAATCCCGGTGTTTTCAGGAAGGGTAAGGAGGCACTCATGCAAAATCCCCAATGTGTGGTCATTCTGGATTTCGGAGCCCAATATACACAGTTGATTGCGCGCCGCGTTCGGGAATGCGGCGTTTTCTCGGTCGTTCTGCCGTGTGCGACGGCGCTTGACGACATCCGCGCGTACGAGCCGCGGGGACTGATCCTCTCCGGCGGCCCGTCCTGCATTTTGGATGCGGACGCGCCCCGCTGCGACGCGGGTATTTACGAACTGGGCGTGCCGATTCTGGGCATCTGCTACGGGATGCAGCTTACCTCCGTACTGCTGGGCGGCGACGCGGGCGCGTGCTCCCTGCGGGAATACGGCCGCGTGCAGATGACGGTGGACAAGCGCGACTCCGGCCTGCTGGAAGGGCTGGACGAGCAAAGCTATTGCTGGATGAGCCATACCTATCAGGTGCTGCGCCTGCCGGAAGGCTTTGAGGCGATCGCGCACACCGACAGCTGCCCGATTGCGGCGATGGCGAATGTGGAACGGAAGATTTACGGCGTACAGTTCCACCCGGAAGTGACCCATACCGAACAGGGCCGCCTGATACTGGAAAACTTCCTTTTAAAAATCTGCCAGCTCAAGGGCGACTGGAATATGGAAGCCTATGCGGAAATCGCCGTGCGCGACATCCGCAAACAGGTAGGCGACGGCACGGTGTTGCTGGGGTTAAGCGGCGGCGTGGACAGCGCCGTGGCCGCGGCGCTGTTATACCGCGCCATCGGTAACCGGCTCACTTGCGTGTACGTGGATCACGGCTTTATGCGGGCGGGTGAGACCGATCAGGTGGTGGATGTGTTTACCAAAACCTTCCCGGTGGAGCTGGTGCACGCGGACGCGAGCGAGCAGTTCTTCGCCGACCTGAAGGGCGTGACCGAGCCGGAGCAGAAGCGTAAAATCATCGGCCGGGATTTTGTGGACGTTTTTAAGAAAGAAGCCCAGAAGCTGGGCAAGCGCGACCATTTTGCGCAGGGCACCATCTACCCGGACGTGATCGAGTCCGGAAACGTCAAGGGCAGCGCGGTCATCAAGAGCCACCACAACGTAGGCGGCCTGCCTAAGGAACTGGGCTTTGAAAGCCTGGTGGAACCGCTTCGGATGCTGTTTAAGGACGAAGTTCGCAAGCTGGGCATCACACTTGGCCTGCCGGAGAGCCTTGTACGTCGCCAACCGTTCCCCGGCCCCGGCCTTGCGATCCGCGTGATTGGGGAGCTGACGCCCGAAAAGGTGCGGATCGTACGCGAGAGCGACCTGATCCTGCGGGAAGAAATTGCCAAAGCGGGTCTGGATCGTTCCATTTCCCAGTATTTCACGGTGATGACCGGCGCGCGCAGCGTGGGCGTGATGGGTGACGAACGCACCTATGCCTACGCCGTGGCCATCCGCGCGGTCACTACCGACGATTTTATGACCGCCGACGTGGCGCAGATCCCCTACCCGCTCCTCAACCATATTGCGGGGCGCATCGTGGGCGAGGTGAAGGGCGTCAACCGCGTGCTGTACGATATCACGACCAAGCCCCCGGCGAGCATTGAGTGGGAATGAGATATTTATCCGAAAATGTGAGACATTGATTTTTAAGACTTCGTCCTTTTACGTCAACGAATGGTTGGCAATATTGGGAACAACAACAAGAAAGAGCCGACTGATTTTTGCAAGTCAGTCGGCTCTTTCTTTTGCCTTCTCTAAAAGTGTATTTGGATGCTTCAACGGTAAATACGCCGAACGCTTCTTATTCAAAAATTGAATATAACGGCAATGGCTTCTTTAATTAACAGAATCTGGATTTAATTTATGATACAAATCGGATTCCCGATCAAATCAGGTGCGAAGCAGAAGCGATGGATAAGCAACGGTTATCAAGTCGTTTTCCTTGCAAATCCGTATCGGTACGCTTATAATCAATTCAGAAGTAAATGATCAGGAAAATTGCGAAGGATCGACTGATGTACGTCGGCGAAGGAAAACCTGTCGTTTTGCACACAGTAACCAGTATGCGTGGATAACAAAGGTTTGCTTGCCCATCGGTTTCTTATGATCATCGTTTAATCAGTGCTTTAATGGATATGGAGGAAAATCACCATGCCGAATAATAAGCAGCAAACCCTCAGCGGCCTGCCGTATGTTAATACATGGCAAGGTATAATGATCACCATTGCAGTAAACCTTCTGGTAGCAATAACCCTTTGGGTATTGGGCAGGATCAGCAATGATGGTTTCATCATGGATGCCCTGATCTGTGGTGTGACCACCAGCATTATCTCTGTTGTTGTGATCTATCCAAAGATAAGAAAAATACGGCTGGAAGGCGGTTTGCCCCGGCAGGTACCAGCCAATAAGTGGCTGCAAAAGCTGCCCCGTAAGCCTGTACCGCTTATGATCGTATTGAGTATCCTGTTTGCCGTTATTATGGGATGCTTTTCTGTGGCGATGGTTTGGTTTTTTGAGATCAAGACCTATACGCCTCTGCGTTTTCTCGTTTGGAAGCTGGTTTATTCTACGGTGCTATCTGTGAAACTTGCGGATCTTGTGATTCTGCGATTGATGCAGCCAGACTGTATGGAACCCGGACAACCTGAACAGACCGGCACAGCAGCGATCCGCAATCCTTTGCCACGGAAAGAGACATTCCGAAACTTGTTTAACACCGTAACCGACGATTTTGGTTTTAATATGATTATGGGCCTTCTTTTAGGCGGAACCTCGATCGTGGAGGGGCATAACGTACTGATTGCGGCTACAACCCGCGCCGGGATTGTGATTGGCGGTCTGATTCTTGGCTTTATCCTTTCACTGCGGATGGTGCTTCCCGTCATCAGGACAATAAAAGCCTCCCGGGACGCGGGGCAGCTTCCGCCGCTGGAAAAACGCACGGGGATAGCCCGCCTGCCAGAAAAACCGATACTCTTAACGCTGGTGCTGATGCTCCCCATTATGATCGTTTCTGCAACCGTGCTATGGGCGGTGCTGACATTCTTTGGCTTTGATATTCTTAACTTTTTCCAATACTTCATTGTGCGTACGGTCTATGTTTCCCTGTTGACAAAACCCGTAACACAGCTGATCGTGCTTCGGTATCGCCAGCCTGACAAGAACATAAGACAGGGGACATGAGCCAGGGTAGTAGCGTGCCTGATACTGATTAACGATGGATAGAAGCGCCGTTTATTACATGACAAGGGGTAAAGTGAGGCTCATCCTGCGGGGCTTGCCCGTACCTGCAATGGGTCTGTACGAATGAAAGGAAGAAGCATATGAATAACTGGGAATATTTTCAAGCGAAGTTCGGCGTGCCGATTGGTAAGGGCGCTCAATGCCAGGTATACAGAAAAGGGAATACGGTTTATAAAGTATTAAGCGAGGGTCATGAGCTTTATAGCGCCATGCACGAGGGGTATGCTCTGGCTTTGGCGGAATGTGAGGGGATTCCCGTATCCAATATCCATGGCGTATATACCGAGGGAGGGCATATCGTGATGGAGATGGATTATGTCGCGGGAAAGCCGATGACAGACCTGATCATCGAAGCGGCGCAGAAACGGGACAGAGAAGCAATCGAAGCTTATGTGCAACAGCTTGTAAGCCTGCAGGTTCAACTGCATAGCCAAACGGTTATTGGTTTGGGGGCCGTACGGCAGACCTATTCTGCTGTTTTTGCGAATCCCTCCAACCTTTCAGACGGACTTCGTAAGAAACTATTGGCGCGCTTAACCGAACTTCCTGATGGCAGCGCGCTTTGCCATAATGATTATCATGCCCTGAATGTGATGAACAATGGTGGAAAGCTGATCATAATCGACTGGGATTCCGCTATGATTGGCGATCCGGCTGGGGATGTGGCTCATACCTACCTGGTTTGCCTGCTGATGAACGACGCCTTGAAAGGGGTTTATGAAGATTTTTCGGGGAAGTATCTGGATCAGTACTTAGCCATGACCCATATGAAACGGGAAAGAGTGGAGGCATGGATACCGATTCATGCAGCGATCCTATACAACGCCTTGGTAAACGGGGCTCCTCAGAACGCGAAAGTAATGGAACCCTACTTAATGAACTTGCAATAAACGGCGGGAAGCACGACTGACACTTTTGATATAGATCAGCGAATCGGGGAATATGCGTGCGTAAGGTTGAAGGTTTTGGTGAAAACTGAAGGAGAGGCGCTGGAGGAAGGCGATGATTACGTTTCGCATTCCTGTGTTGTAATCAATTCCATACCATGGTACAATTCTCTCACCCGGATAGGCGGCTGTTCGACGTGAAGGTAAAGAACACAGCAGCTTCGTTACAGAGAATATCCGGATGCGATGACAGGGGAACCGGAAAACAGATGGGGTGAAAACACCTCAAAGTTTTGACTAAATGTGTTTTAACGACAAAGAAACCGTTGATAATTATTGCCAGGAGGGATTGCAATGTCGTGTTACTACATTATCGGGGTTCGCATGGATAACCGGGTGGCCAACGCGGTCAGCTTTCAGGAAGCGCTTACGAAAAACGGCTGCATCATCAAGGCTCGTCTTGGGCTGCACGAAGTGAGCGCGGATGCCTGCGCCAACGACGGCCTGATTGTGCTGCAACCCTGCGGTGAAAAGACCGAGATTGAGCGGCTGGTGAAGGAACTGAACGCGCTGGCGGGTGTAACCGCCAAGCTGATTGATCTGAACTGAAGGAAGAATATCCGCTCGCCGACGATGATCCGCCGGCGGACGGAGCAGGTGTGAACGATGACGAAAACCACGGCCTTATCCCGGAGGGAACCCGGGCGCAGGGACAGCGCGCTTTCGCTGGCTCTGCGGTTTGCGCTGTGCGCGCACGCCTGCTGCAAACTGAATAAAGCGCCTCCCCTTCGCCCCTGAACTAGGTAAGCGCTGAATAAATCCCTTTCACGCCTACCTTCGCGGAGCACCGCATCTTCGGGTTCGAAAAGCTTTGAAATAGCGCCACTATTCCTTCGGCTTTTCTTGCCCAAATCTGCAGCACTCCGCTTTGGCAGCCACGAAGTGATTTAATCATCGCTTACCAAGGGCGCTCCCGCTGTGGCAAAAATCAGGCGGGGGTATGTTTTCCGTAATCAGAAAACGAATGGGAGGCGTTGACATGCCAAATTTCACTCTTGGCGATTCGGTTTTCATGGCTGCCTGCAGGCAGTTTGCCACCCCTTTTCATCTGTACGACGAGCGGGGCATCCGCCAGACCGCGCGCAGGCTGAAGGCCGCATTCGGCTGGAACCCTGACTTTTGCGAGTACTTTGCGGTAAAAGCCCTGCCGACCCCCGCGATTCTGCGGATTTTTAAGGAGGAAGGCTGCGGGCTGGACTGCGCCAGCGAAACGGAGCTGATGCTGGCGCTGGCCTGCGGTTTCAGCGGAGACGGCATCATGTTCAGTGCTAACGATGTGCCGCCCGCGGAATTTACGCTGGCCCGGCGGCTGGGTGCGACCGTGAATCTGGATGACCTGACCCACGTGGAGGAACTGAAAAACAACGGCGGCATCCCGGAAACGGTTTGCCTGCGGTATAACCCGGGCGGACATTTCCGCGTGGGAAACGCGATTATGGGCGATCCGGGCGACGCGAAGTACGGGATGACCCGCGAACAGCTGAGCATAGCGCTGAAACAGCTGGCCGGATACGGCGCGAAGCGCTTCGGCCTGCATGCCTTTTTAAGCAGTAACACAACCGACCCGGATTATTACCCGGCGCTGGCGAGGCTTCTGTTCGTCACCGGCCGGGAGTTGATGGCGGAAACGGGGCTTACGCTTGCGTTTGTGAATCTGTCCGGGGGGATTGGCGTGCCTTACCTGCCGGATGCGTCGGAGGCGGATGTGGAAGCCATCGGCGAAGGCGTACGCCGTGCCTACGAGGAGGAACTGACCGCGCTGGGCATTGCCGGAGTGGCGATCAAGACGGAGCTGGGCCGCTACATGACCGCGCCGCATGGCTGGCTGGTAACGCACATCACCCACGAAAAGCGGATTTACAAGCACTATCTGGGTCTGGACGCGTCTGCCTGCGACCTGCTGCGCCCCGCGATGTATGGCGCGTATCACCACATCACCGTTGTCGGCAGGGAGAACCTGCCTCACGACGAGAAGGTGGACGTAACGGGCAGCCTGTGCGAGAATAATGACAAGTTCGCCGTGGACCGGATGCTGCCGCACGCGGAGATCGGCGATATTCTGGTGATTCACGACACGGGGGCGCACGGATTGAGCATGGGCTACAACTACAACGGCAAGCTGCGCTGCAAAGAAGTGCTTTTCCGCGAGGACAACAGCTTTGCGCTGATCCGCCGCGCCGAAACCCCGAACGACTATTTTGCTACGCTGGATGTTGACCCGGCCTGGGCGGGGCTTCGCAGTGAATCACCCGACGGGGACATGACCGAGTAACGGAAACGACGGCGAAGCCGGTCTCCGGCGGATGGAATGTAAGCAATAAAAAGCACGGGTTCCTGTTACGGAATCCGTGCCTTTTTCTGTGGCGGGCTTGTCCATTGGCGGCGCCGCAGAATGAAACCGTATCAAACGAAGCGTTTCAGCCGCAAGTTCACATTCTGCCGACGACGCTTGGCCTCGTACAGCCGTTGGTCCGCTTCCGCGATCACGGTGCTGATCTCCAGCCCCTGTCGACAGATAAAGCGTGTGAGGCCCATCGATATATCCAGCCAGTAAGGCTTATCCTCCGAGGTGTTGTAATCAGCGCAAATATCGCGGAAGCGTGCCTGTAACTGTATCTCAAATGCCGGATCTTCGGACAGGAACTGGCAGACAAATTCGTCCCCGCCGATACGGCCGATCAGGTCGCCCGGACGTGCCAGCCGCTGGAGTATATCGCTTACGCCCTGCAGCGCAAGGTCGCCTTCGTGGTGGCCGAAGGTATCGTTGATCTGCTTCAGATAATCCAGGTCGATAAAGGCGCAGTAGGCAATTTTACCGATGTTTTCCCGGTTGCAGCGAATGGCCCGCTCAATAAATCCACGGCGGTTCAACAACCCACACAGCGGATCGTATTCCGACAGAAAGTTCAGAATTTCGTTTTTCTCCCGAATACTTTCCAGCTCGACGGCGATGTTGCGCTCCTGTCGCCGCAAATCCAAAAAATCAAACAGCATACCCAGTTGAAGGCTGATCACATGCAGCAGCGAGCTCTTCTCCCGATCCGCGTTACACAGCAGGATTCCGTACTGCCGACTACCGGAAAACAGGCTGAAAGCCATCATCGCCTGGGAATGCATCAGGCAGGGCAGTTGGCGAAGCGGATGCGCCGGATCAATCAGGGGACGTTCTGCCGGGGAGAAAGCCCTGTCGCCGTCCGCGTTTGCATAGGCGGCCAGCCGTAACCTGCCGGGGCACAGGGCGGAGGGATCGTCCAATGGAGTATTCTCCAGCAGGCAAAGGGACACATTCGATAAACCCGCGTTCACCAGCCGTTTCACCAGGCAACGCAGCACCTTCTCGTCGCTGGTCTCACTAAAAAGACCGCGCGTCAGCTCCGGCGCCAGCCAGGACTGTGTGCCGTAGGTGGTCAGGCGGCTGTCAAGCGCTTTCAGCTCGCGGGTATGCATGTATTGCAGCAGATAGGAAACGGCGGCCGCGAATTTGCGAAGCGCCGGGGTGAGGCTACGGGGTCCGAGCAGCTGGAGCAGGTAATCCTCCAGACACTGGCTAAACAGGGACAGGGGCTGGCTGAACCCGGTAAAATAAGTGCCCAACTCTCCGGCCAGCGTGTTATATTCCGGGGCTTCCTCCGGATCAGTCAGCGCGAAACGCCGCAGGATGGCGAAACACCCACCCACTACGGCGGTTCGCTCCGCCCGCTGGCTGTGGGGGAAATGGGTGACATAACTGTTTTGGATTTCTTCAATGCCGGCATCGATTGCGTCTGCCTCATCGGCCGGGGACAGGCTCGCGGGACATTGATAATTCCGGCGACGGCAACCGCAGGATTGCCGCTGTAAAAACTCCGTGCGCATTTCCAGAGGAGAAACCGGCTTGCCATCCAGAAGCAGCATCGCCTGTTCCACAGCCAGACGGCCCATTTCGTAGGTGTCCTGCGACACGGTGGTCAGCGGCGGTTCCATGGTTCTGCCTGCGTTGAAATTATCAAAGCCGGTGATGGCGATGTCGCGCCCTACCACCAGCCCCCGGCGGCGGCACTCCCGGTATCCGGCTTTTGCCATTTCATCGTTTGCGAAAGCGATCGCTTCCAGATCGGGGTTCCGATCCAGCAGGTCGGAAACCAGATCGTCCACATATTCGGAAAAATCCCCGTAAACCACCCAGTCTTCCGGAACGGCCAGGTGGTATTTCGCCATACAGTCGCGGTAGGCATGCAGACGTTCCCGCGCGTCGGCGTGGCCGGCGGGGCCGGATACCAGCGCGATTTTCTTAAACTGGTGCGTTACAATGAGGTGTTCGATGCACTGGCTGAAACTATGATAGTTGTCTACCACGATATATGTTTTTTGCGGAGAATCAATTTCGGCTCGTTCCTGCAAAATGACGCTGGGGGAATTGGTAAAGCGGGATAAAAAATCCTGATCCACACCGCCGGAGAAACCCGACAGCGAACCGCAGGCAATGATAAACGCGTCCGCACCGGTAATGGTGGAGTAATCGTAAATACGGTTGTGGCTGGCGGATACGGCCTTGAAGGCGTCCAGATCAAAGGGGGACGAATACTTCTGCATGCCCAGTAAAAACAGAAGCTGTACGTTGGCCTGCCTGCCGGCATCGACAAGGCCGGCCATCAGTTCTGCGGTAAAATCGAAGCTGACGTCGCCGATCAGCACCCCAATCAGGCGCTGGCGCGTCCTGTTTTGACAATCCACCCTTTTCACCTGCCCTGCTTCTGATGCGGCGCCTTCGGAATAGCGCGGTTACCGTGATTGAGAACGATCCTCTCCCCCATATGTACGGGCGGGGGACTGTGATCATTTCAGACGAGGTGCTTCTCCCTGCGCAGGAGAAACCGAGAAAGCGGAGAAAAACTTAATTATGATGATCTCTATATATCTAAGTTATTATACAACAGACCGCGCCCGCAGGCAACCGAAATTATGGAAGCGGAAGGTGAGAAGAACCAGCGGAAAACGTGCGCAGGGCCTGTTGCGCGGCTTCCAGCGCGCTACTGTGAATCAGGAACAGCTGAGAACGTTCGTAGTGCATCCGATAACCGATGGTTTCCCAATCCAGTCCGTTGATATAGCGAAAGGTTAAAAGGGTTTTCTGCCGTTCATCCTCCAGGCTTTCAATCAACGCCAGGCGAGCTGATAACGCTTCGCCGATGTGGCCGATCACCTCTTCCAGCCGGGCTTCGCCATCCAGAACGCGGAGCATCGCGTCTTCGCCGTTTCCCGGGACAGGTTTGCCGGATGGTTTGGCAGGGGATATTCTGGCGGTTATGCGCAGCGTGACTTCCCGGAGGCGGTCCAGTTCGTTTTGCAGCGCGTCCCTGCGCTGGCACAGGGTGATGTATTCCATCAGGTAGTGTTTTACGGGAGAAGAATCGTCGGTATGCCATACACGGGCAACGGGAGGCATGAGCATCATCCTTTCGGAGAAAATGGGCAAAAAGGGAGAAATGGGGTTAGAAGTGGTGAGCATGATGGGATTTATCCACAATAAACGTTGAATATTACGAAATGATGGTATTATAGAGATGAAAAGTGGAGAGAAATGGAACAGTAATCCATACTCTGGGCTGACCGCGCTTGCCCGGCTGGCGGCGACGGCATGTATGGTTAGCGTTCCTGCTGCCTGCGTAAAAGATCGAAGGCCAGCCGATATCCGGCATGCAGCCCCCGGGCGTAAGCCGCCGTAAGGGCTTGCTGCCGTGGAGACAGTTTACGCAGCTTCCGTTCGATCTGCGGGCGAAGGTCAGCCTGGGGCTTCGGTGGGGTTTCCGACATGGGAGTCGCCTTCTTTCTCTGCCTGTAACCATCCAAGAAGTGGAACCAAACGTGTTGTGTTCGCATAAGATGTGGGCTGGTACACATTATAGACTAATGGTGTGTGTGTGTCAACTGCATATGTAACTAAATGTGTAGACAAACACATCGACTCATGATACAATAAGAGATAAACAGGGGGTGTATTCTGTGAAAGAGCGTATCAGGAAATTCCGCCGTCAAATGAAATGGACACAAGCGGACTTTGCTACGCGGATGGGGGTTACGCGCGATGTGGTTGCATCGTGGGAAAATGGTCGGGTTGAACCACCGGAAGCGGTGATTCGCCTGATCTGCAGGGAATACGATATCAGCTACGACTGGTTGAAGAACGGCCGTGAACCCATGGTGGTACCGCGGGACTCGTTGACACTGGACAAGGTGGACCGGATTCTGAACGGGGAGAACGCGTTGATGAAGGCGGTTTTTCGGGAAATGGCCGATCTGCCCCCGGAGGGATGGGAGATCCTGAGCCGCTTTGTGGACCGGCTGTATGAGTCGAACCATGCCCACGACAAACCAAAGCAACAGTCGTAGGGGAGGCGCTCTGGGGTACGGGGAGGTTCGCTGGCTGCGATGGCAGCGCACTCTTTCATTTCTTGGGCGGCTGCCGCATAACGATCCGCTCCACGTACCAGTAAATCCGTTCCAGCACCTTCTCATCCCGAACCTGTGCCAATAAGGCCACAATCCTTTCAACCACTTGCGAAACCTCCCTCGATGTATAGTAGATTTCCCGGCGCGGAACAACCCAAACGGGTCTGTGTTCCGATAACCAGCGCCTTGCCGGGAACCCCTCCGTGTCCACAGCATTCGCCTGCCCGCGCACAGGCGGCGCGGGCCGACCTCAACCTGTTGGTTGTCTGTTCCCCGTATCCTCCCTCGAAGCGGAAGAGGACAAATGCTGTTCGTAGTATAATATGACCAATGGATAATTTATACAGACTGTAAGTCCGATTTCGTGGAATTCATCGAAAAACTAAAGCCTGCGTAAAAAGCCTCCGCGGAGCGGTTCCACGGAAAGCTCTTAATGCTGGCCTTTTTATACTGGGAAAGAGAAAGCCCCTGCGGGAAAATCCCGCAGGGGCTGGACAATTTGCAGGGGAGATTATGGCTCGTCGTTCCCATCCCGATTCTGGTAGCGGCTGGTGCGGGTGGAACGTCTGCTGGCGGCATCCGGCTGAGAGGAACGGGTGGCGGCGCTGTCGGAACTGCCGGACGTAGCGCCGGGTTCAGCCGACCGCGAAGGATGATCCGGCTGGTCCGCACGGGGAGCGGGCGCAGTGCCCGCAAGGGGCTTGGCGAAGGGATTGTTTTCCGGCGTGGGCCTGGCAGCGGGAGCGCTTTCCGGCTTGGCGAAGGGGTTAGCGGGCTGCGCAGGCTTAGTGCCGGGAGCGCTTTCCGGCTTGGCGAAGGGGTTGCCGGTTTGCGTTGGCTTAGCGCCGGGGGTGCTTTCCGGCTTGGCGAAGGGGTTGCTCTCCTGCGCGGGCCTTGCATAAGGAGAGGCTTCCGGCTTAACGAAGGGGTTCCCTTCCTGTGCCGGTCTGGCAAACGGATTAGCGCGGCGGTCAGCGGCTCCGCCGGCGGTTCCCGCCGCCATGCCCTGAGTAGGCGTTCCCTGCCCAGCGGGGCGGTTCGGATCACGGGGCGCACCGTTTTGCGCCTGTTCGTTTTGCCGGGTGGCGGCGCTTACCGTGGGCGCGGCTACGGCGCGGCGCGTGTACGGATCCGAAGAGGATGCGTTCTGCCCACCGGTCGTGGGTGTGCGGTGCGCGCTGGCGGCGTTACGGGCGGCCAGACGGCGTTTCTTGTTCTGGTTGAGGGCGTAGGCATATACGCCGCCCGCGCCGCCCAGCAGCAGCACGCCGCCGATCACGAACCCGACCCAACCGCTGTCGGACTGTGTATTGGTCGATTCTGTATCGTAGGTGATGGGGATCATCGTGCCGATGGACACGGTCGCGCTGGGCGATACGGTCGCGCCTGTATCCGTTGCGCCTGCGATAACGCCGCCTGTTGTGGTGGGCGCAGGAGTGTTGTTGGGGTTAAAGGGCTCGTAGGAGGCGTTTACCCCGCCGTTGGGGTTCTGCCATACGCCGACGTTCCAGTCTTCCACCGAGGAGACCTGCCCCTGCGAGGAGCTGCCGGACGAGGAGGAACCTGAACTGCTGGAAGTGCCGGACGAGGAGGAACTGCTGTTGTTCGTTAGCCCCGTAAGGTACTGGGAGCTGTTGAGGAAGGAAGAAAGCTCCGTCAGGTTAAGCACTTTGAAGTAGCGGCCGTCGATCCAACCGATGGTGCCGGACTGGTTTACGTTATACCATGTGTTTCCGTCCACTGTTTTAGAGCCGAGGATCAGCGCGAAAGCATACTGTTTGAGGGTTTTTAGCCTTGTGCCGGTCGTGCTGGGCGTGGCGCGGAAGTTGACAGTACTGGAAGAAACGTAACCGTAGCTGGACGCCGAATAGGGGTCGTACGGCTGGGGTGTGGAAGACGGCGCGGGGGTGGGCGTCTTCAGGCTGTTCAGATACGCCTGCACTTCGGCTGCGTTCAGCTGGCGCAACTGATCGGCGCGCATATAGCCGGAGTATCCGTTGTAGGAAGCGATATCCCAGGTGGTGTTCTCGTTATACAGCTGCCCGGCAACGGACACTACCGTATCAACGGGCAGGATGGCGGTGATGTTGGCGTACGCGCTGGTTACGGCACGCATAGGTACGTCGCCCAGCGTGATGAAGTAGCCCGTTACCTGCGCGGGCGCCTGAGTAGGCGCGACGGAGGCGGTGGGGGCTGTAGTGTGGCTTGCGTTATACTGGTCGATATAGGCTTTTGCGTCGGCATCGGTAATGTGGCGCACGGCGCTGTCCTGTATAAAGCCGACATAGGAGGTGCCAAGCTTGGTTTGCACGTCATCCCAAACCACGTTGTCCACCGTGCGCTGCCTGCTTACGTAGAGCAGCGTGGAGGCCGGGAGTGTGGCGAGGATGGAGCTGTCGTCCGCGGTGGTGTTCACGCGGATCGCCGCCTGGTTATTGGTGAGAGCATAGCCGATATAAGGTGACGGCGTAGCGGTAGGGGCGGTGGTCGGCGTTGCGGTTGCGGTCGCGGTTGGCGTGGGGGCCGTTGTCGGGGTTGCGGTGGGCGCGGCGGTCGGCGTAGCCGTGGGGGCCGCCGTAGGCGTGGCGGTCTGCGGCGGGGCGCTGGTTTCGGTACCCGGCACAGGGGAAGGCTGCGCGTAATTGTAGGTATCGCTGTCCTCCTGAGACAGCAGGGCGATCAGGCTGCTCCACACATAGCACTCCGTGCCGTTATAGCTGATGGCGGACCAGTTGCGGGTATCGCCGTTTTTATCGGTTACATCCTGAGTGGAATACACCCAGACAAAGGTCTTGCTGGGCACGTTGGCAAATGCCTTGGTGCTTTCGGTGCTGGTTTGGGTGCGGAAGTTGGCGACTGCGGTGGTTTGCGCGTAACGGTTGACCGGAACCGCCTCCGGCGCGGCAGACGGGGCCTCCGTAGCGGTGGGTGTCGGCGTGGGGCCGCCTGTGACGGTCGCTGTGGCGGTTACCGTGGGTTCGGTTGTTGGTTTTGCGGTGGGCGCGGTGGTCGGCGTAGCCGTGGGAGGCGCCGTGGGCGTATCGGTCTGCGGCGGGGCACTGGTTTCGGTACCCGGCACCGCTGTGGGCTGGGAGTAATTATAAGCGTCGCTTTCCTCCTGGGACAGGAGGGTGAGCAGGCTGCTCCACACGTAGCAATCCGTACCGTTATAACGGATGGCGGACCAGTTGCGGGTTTCTCCCTTTGCGTCGGTCACATCCACCGTAGAATAAACCCATACGTAGGTGTTGCTGGCGACGTTGGCAAACGCCTTGGCGCTCTCCGTACTGGTCTGGGTGCGGAAATTGGCGGTATCGTTGGTTTTGGCATACAGGTTGACTGCCACGGGTACCGGTGCCTCGGTCACGGGGGCCTCGGTCACCGGTTCCTCGGTCACGGGGGCCTCGGTCACGGGTTCTTCAGTCACCGGTTCTTCGGTCACGGGGGCTTCAGTGGTGGCTTCCGCCTTGGTAAAATAGAACGTTACGCTTGCGGGGGTCGCCGTACCGTTCTGGTCAACCGCGACGTAGGTGCCATCGTCTCCCTGCAGGGTATACCCTTCGGGGATCACGCCCGGATCGACTGTAACCACGTTATCTGCGTTATAGTACGCGGTAAACGTGGTGGAATAAAGAACGATGGAATTATCGGCCGCATCCACATACTGCACGGGTACGCTCACAGGCGGCACTTCCGGCGGAATCGGAGCAGCGGAAACATACAGATTATACGTCGCTGTCGATACGCCGTCCTGATAGGCGGTGATCACCGTGGGTATCCCCGTATAGTCTACCGTGTTCGGGTCCGCGGTGATGGCGGTGCCGTCGGCGGGGGTAAAGGTGTTGCCGGGGTTGGCCTGGCTGGGCAGAATGCTCAGCGTAATGGGATACGAAAACGCTTCGGCAGGGAGTGTAGCCCAGAAGGCATAGCCGGTCGCGTCTTTGGTGGGAGTGGCTGCGATGGGGGTGGGTGCGCCGTCCTGCGTGGTCTGGTAAGTAACCGTCACAGCAGGCAGCATGACGGTCTCGTCCTGCGTAAGGGCGAGGGCGGGCAGCGCCGTCTGCGTCAGCAGCAACAGCAAGCCGATGATCCAGGCCGCGATACGGCGAAACGTGGATGCGGCATGATACTTCATAGGAGTTCCTCCTTTTCCCAAAGGGCAGCAAAATGGGTGCAAATACGCTTTGGATGGCACCATTGTAACGGGTTAGTAATGAATTGTCAAGGCGAAGAAACACGCGCACAAGCGGGTTTGAGCGCCGGATGGCAATTTGCGGAAGAAAAAATGTTACGAATGTTTTTCGAGGCGCAAGGGTTCCTGAGGAGGCGTGTAGAATAGAGTAAGCAACCCTTTTTCAGGAGGCGACGGTGATGACCAAACCGACTGGTGAATTCACCCTGGGCAGCGACGCCGGAATCCGCGAAACTCCTTTGTCCGACGAGGTGGTGTTTCGGGG
>Ga0268263_1001813_pt1 | contig 16372 bp, 10 predicted proteins | sample Biomet5_FD_190358 | JGI IMG/M metagenome (GOLD analysis project Ga0268263, IMG submission 190358) | Microbial communities from bioreactor (seeded with sewage sludge) at LBNL, California, USA - Biofuel metagenome 5 (SPAdes) (version 4) | ecosystem: Engineered > Bioreactor > Anaerobic >... | reverse complement strand
CAGTGAAAACAGCGATTGTTTTAAAGCTTCGAGTTCCATTTTTTAACTCCAAAATATGATAAGGGAAAATGAAACTACTATTATATTTTTTATGCGGTTGAAAATCCCTTAAATTTGAAGAGGATACGAAAGTTTTAATAATACGTGACAGTAAAAAGTCTTAAAATAACTTTAATTTGTCAAAGTATTTGGCTTAATACAATTCTTACAAACAAGAATATAAAATGGCTTTTTTTCCAAAAAATAGCCATCTTTTCAAATAATCTCAAAATTATTGAAAAGGTATTGATCGTAAACTCTGAATATACTTAAGTAAGTTTGCATTAACTGAGTTCTAATCTATGTTGATGCTTTCGATACCAATTAATTTAAGGTAGCTTACCGGGCGATACATTAAGCTCAGTTTCCGAATTATTTTTCGGTTGCTGTCACTCAAAATATACTCTTCGCTACCCTATCAGTTAAACAGACCTCTTAACCCAAAATTATTAAAAGTGATGTTGGTAAACCGCAAGCAAGTTTACTGTGGGCAGACTTTAACACAGAGCCCACAGCGCAGACCTCCCAGAACATTAAACATATACTGTGCACATTTCTGCCTGTCAATTTTTCCATCCCGGGAGATGGCGCCAGCCGGGCATATTTCAATGCACTTCATGCACTTGCTGCATTTTTCATTGATAAACGGCGGTAAAGTACCCTTTTCTTCTTTTTCCAGTGGAGCATCGGTCAGTATTGCGGTCATTCTAATTCTGGGGCCGAAGTCTTTTGTAATAAGAAGGTGGTTCATGCCGAAATTTCCCAGTCCTGCGTGGTATGCGGCATATTTGATAGACAGATTTGCTTTAAGTGTCTCGCGGTCAGCATACCAGTATCCAAACTCACTTCCCTCTGTAGGCACAATAGTTGCTTTGTATCCTTCTTTTTCAATAAGTTTTGCAATTTGAAAAGCGACTATTCGAAGGGTTGCAGTTGCTGCCATAAGAGTATTGGTATATTCGGCCCGCCCAGCTGGAAGGGTCTCAAAAGCTCCCCTTGGTACGCCAACCCCCAGGATTATAACTGACTGTACTTCTGCCATCACGTCCTGAGGTTTGTTTCCTGTATATTCTGGGTTTTCAAAGCAATCTGCATCTGCAATCCCAATAAAATCCGCGTTCATTTTAAAAGCAGTGTCTTCTACCTTTTTTGTAAGAGCAATTTCCCTCATACTTATCTCCTGTAAAAGTTAAATTTCGGTTAAACTCAGGTTTCACTTTGCTCTTTTTATGGTTATAACTTTTGAGGTTCAATTTCTATCTGCTAGTAAGGTTTCTCTATTTACAGACTCGAGTTTCGTGTAGAAACACAAAGAGATATTCATGCGTCTTCGGTTAAGTAAGGAATCATGATAAATCGAGTCAATTTCCTCAACATTTATTAAATATTTTAACATATCATGAGCTGGAACAGGTATAGATTTCATGTAAATAAGACCAAAATATAAGGCCGGTTTCTAATGCAAAATCGATAGCTTTCAGGCAAGAAAATTCATTAACCGATGACCAATGAAGAGATATTTAAAAACAAGGAAACAGTTAATATATAAATTATTAATTTTATCTGTATATTAACAAATTATCTTCGTTATAAACAATAACTGTCGGCTTAAAGTTATTGTATTCTAAGCCGGAGGGGCTATGTAAAGTTTCTGGGGGGATTGGTTCTGAGAATCACGTTTATCGAAGATTGTCACAACAGGTGGAGATTCAGTGCTGCATTTGTTGTCTTCTTATTTCTGTTTTCAGCAGGCGTTGGAAGTGCAGAGGTTATTTACGTAGAACCAGGAAATTCGATCCAGGCTGCAGTAAATAACTCTACGGCCGGAGATCTAGTTATTGTGAAAGCCGGGGAATATCGGGAGAATATTGTTGTCAATGTTTCAGGGATAAAGATCAGTTCGGAGTTTGAGAACCCTGAAGATGTGCTTATAAGGACGAGGGATGAAAATTCCAGTGTGTTTCAGATTAAAGCCGATAATGTAACTGTCAGCGGCTTTAATATAACCGGGTCAGGGGAGGTTTCCAACGTCTGGGTCTCCAGTGTTTATAATGTTTCAGGTTCTTCAAACTTTTCCAAAATGGGCAATAATTCCAGTAATTCTAATAATTCCAGTAATTCCAGTAATTCCAATAATTCCAATAATTCAGAGAACGCCAGCCTGGAGCAGGCTTCCAGTTCAGGGCCAGATAAGCCTACTTACCAATGGGATGGGTTTGGTTGTCCCACAGCAGGGATTTGTCTTGAGCAGGTTAACAACTGCACAGTCGAGAATAACATATTTTTCGAAAATAGGTACGGGGTTTATCTGCAGGATTCCAAGAATAGTACAGTCTTAAAGAATACTTTTTTCCGCAACGGCATCTGGCTTGACGAAGGGTGCGGCAAAAATCTGCTGATAAATAATGCTATTGAAGAGAGTAACCTCATTATTGGGGCTCACTGCTGGGACAATATAATGTTCCAGAATCGGGTTTCAAACGGCGAAGGGATAAGTGTTGCCTGTTGTGGTGGAAACAATCTCGTCTCAAGGAATGAAATCATAAACTGCAGTAATGGAATTGACATCTATGACGTTCAGGCAAGGACCATCCTGCGTGACAACCTGATTCTAGGTTGTGGGAACGGGATTTATCTAACCTTCGTCTTCGATTCCAGAGTTTATAATAACACGATTTCGAACGGAAGTACAGGCATTTATTTAAGAGAGGACTGCCACGACAATGAGCTGTCTAACAATACAATAACAACGAGTAACGAATCTGGCATTTACCTCCTGGACTACAGTGCAGATAACCGAATTTATAACAACTACTTCAATAATAGCGTAAATGTGAAAGCCGAGAATACTAAAGGAAATATCTGGAATACTACACAGTCTCCAGGAATAAATATCGTAGGAGGGCCAAACCTGGGAGGAAATTTCTGGGCGAATCCGGAAGGAACCGGCTTCTCTCAGGTCTCAAATGATTCAAACTTGGATGGGATCTGCGATTTGCCACTCCAGATTAATGGAAGCGATTTCGATTATCTTCCACTTGCCAGACCTCCTTTTGTAACCGGGGTAGATTTAGAGGTCACAATCGGAATGCCTGAACCAAATAATACCTCGGACATTTCCATTGAAATCGACAGAGATACCCTTAATTTAGGAACCATGCCTTCAAAGCAGTCAACAGAACAGGTAAGTAAACCACAGGTTTTGACGATAAGGAACACAGGAAAAAGTAATGTCAGGATTTCCGCTGAGGTTAGTGATTCCTCAGATGCAGTTTTTTCTAAAGGTATTTATATTTCTTCCCGTTTCTGGCCAGACTTTTCTGAAGTAATTGCAAACAACACAAGTAAAGCTCTGGAAATTGAACTTAAAGTTCCGATGAACTACTCTGTAAATGGCACTAAAAAAGGATCTCTTGTTTTCCTGGCTGAAAAGGTTTGAGAGCTCTGGCTTTTATCTTCAATTTTTTGTTTATATCCTTTTGTTGTCCACTGATACAAGATTGATTTTTTCAAAATAAAATCTCCAACGCGACTTTTGATTGCGTTTTGATGTATCTGTGCACGACGTTCCATCAATCCAAACAGCATGGAAAAAATATGAGTAGACCTTGTTTCGATTATTGTGAAACAATGATAATTGAGTACAAATAAACGACAATAAAAACGACATGAAAAATATATAAGATAAAGTGAGAGAAACTAAAGGGGGGTAAGGTATGAAAAAAAGAAAGGAGTTTAAGATGAGAGAAAAAGAAAAAATGCTGGCAGGCAAACCATATAGAGCCTTTGGAGAAGAACTGCTGGCAGAACGTCAGGCTGCAAAGGAATTGATTTTTGAATTTAATGCTCTGCACCCCAGCAAAATTGAACAACGCAATAAAATCATTAAAAGACTTTTTGGCAAAACGGGCGAGAACTTCATTATTGAATCACCTTTTCGCTGCGACTACGGATATAATATTTCTATCGGGGAGAACTTTTATGCCAATTATAATTGTACAATTATCGACTGCGCTAAGGTTACCATAGGTGACAACGCTTTTATTGGGCCCAATGTGAGTCTTTTTACTGCGGGACATCCCGTGCATCCGGATGTGAGGAATACCCAGTTGGAATATGCCATTCCTATTTCCATAGGCAACAATGTTTGGCTTGGCGGGGGCGCTATTGTGAATCCGGGGGTTACCATTGGTGATAATACTGTCATTGGTTCTGGAAGCGTAGTAACAAAGGATATTCCGGCCAATGTAATAGCTACTGGCAATCCGTGCAGGGTGAGACGCACCATTACAGAAAAAGATAAAAGTGATTTTCTGAAAACGTTATCTAATGAATAAGCTTATCCAAAGACCCATAGTCCCAACACCCATTTTTATTAGCGTTTCTTATAATTATTTAGGTGGCATGGTAGTTCGCAACTTATTTACGCAGATTATCATGCTAAGCTTATCATGCTATTTTATGTCTGAGGTATTTTTTTCATATATTACCCAGCTTCTTATCACTTCATTTTCTTTCCCGCCTTCTATCTTTAAAGCTATCTCTTTAAAGCTATTTCTTCCACCCTCTATCTTAAAAGATATGTCTTTTTTGCCCTTTATCTTAAAAGATATCTCTTTAACTTCCTGTCTCTCTTTTCTGAGTCTGTACAGACTTAGATGAGGACTGGATTTGTGATTCATCTTATAACATTAATGGGAGTGAGGTTGACTATCTTCCACTTTCATCTCTATCCAGCCGCAAATCTAATCGTAAACTCTTACAGAACAAACTCTTGCAAAAAATTCATGTGGAATAAACTCCTAAACTATACATTACTATGAGACAGTTAGCGGGAATATGGTTATTTATAGTGCTGGGTCTGCTCTTCGGCCTGTTTGCAGATTTGGGGGCTGCAGATCCTGTTGACTCAGATAGTGGGGACGTAAATCTTTCGAAACTCAGAGCTTTTGACCTGCTTTATAGATGTGAAACAGGATGTATAGTTAATACGGTTTCTCTTTCTTCTGATGGGAATTATCTTGCAGTTGGGGATTTTAATCACAATGTTTCTCTTTTTAATTCCAAGGGGAAGAAACTCTGGAATTATACTACTGGAGATATTGTTTACACTGTATCAATATCTCCCGATGGAACTGGTGTAGCTGCAGGAAGCAACGATAAGAAGGTATACTTTTTTAACAGAGAAGGAAAATTGCTATGGAGTTACGAAACTGGGGGCAGCGTGAATTGTGTTGTGGTTTCTTCCGATGGTTCATATGTGGCTGCAGGCAGTGATGACGGCAAGATTTACTTCTTTAATAAAGAAGGCAGACTATTATGGAATTTTGATTCAGGGTATTCCGTCCGCAGTATAGCTCTCTCCAGAGACGGTTCTTACGTTACAGCTGGGGGTTCCAGTTATTGCATTTATCTCTTTGACAGAGACGGAAATAAAATCTGGGAACGAAAGACAGGCAGTGTAATCAATTGTGTGTGCATTACTCCACAAGCCCAATATGTGGCTGCCGGAGGTTCCAATTATAATGTATATTTCCTTAACCAGAAAGGGGATTTTTCCTGGATACACAACCCTGCTTACTGGATCAGCAGCGTTTCCATGACAAACAACGGTTCGTATCTGGCAGCAGGAAGTTTTGACGATAAAGTCTACATGTTTAACAGCACAGGTACAAAACTCTGGGATTACAAGGTAAAAGATGATGTCTACAGTGTTGCAATTTCGCCGGATGCGTCATTCATTGCAGCTGGAAGCTGGGACGATACTCTTTATGTGCTTGATCTCGATGGGAAGGAATTCTGGAACTACAGTTGTGGAGGAAATATTAATGACGTGTCCATTTCTCGCGATAGCTCGGCCCTTGCTGCAGCGAGTGATGACGGAGCAGCGTATCTTTTTGAGCGGAATTCCACGGTTTTTGCGCAGCTCTTTAGAGATACGCGTTTCCTTTCAGGAGAAGGGCTCGGACTGCCTTTAAAAGAAGACATGACAGCAACGGGAGGCATTGAAAATGTAGTTGAGATTGCTTCAGCTTCCTCGGGTAAAGTGTCAGATGATATAAAAAGTTCAGCTTCTACAAAAAGTTCATCAAGGCTTTCGGGACTGCTTAATTTCTTTAAATATCCAATATTCCTTTTACTGGCAGTTTTAATAGTAGTGGTCTACCTGAAAAACCGGGCCTTTAAAAAACGGACAAGAGAAGAAAACCTGGAAGACTTTGAGAACCTTGATGATGAAAAACACATGCCTGGAAATTAATACGAAAATTCGGAAACCTGAAATTTCAGTTCTGGAAGCTTAAACTTCCAGTTCTGTAAATTTCATTCCTGTAAATTTCAGTTCTGTAAATTTCAGTTCTGTAAATTTCTAGACCCCTTGAAAAATGATTAGTTTTTTAAGGGATATTAAACCTTATTTGCCCAATTAAATGTAGTGTCAGCCCTCCCACAGTTAAGGTACATTCATTAAAGGACATATTTACTGTTTTAAGGATTTAAGTACTTTAATTGATGAATTAAACGTTGATTTTTCCTTACTTTTAACATTGAATTTTGTATGGATAAAAACGACATCAGATGCCTTATTTATAAATAAACATAAATTGTAAAAGAATAAAGTATTTATCCCGCTCTCTTCTGGATTTAAAAGAGTATTATAGATTATTTATCTAAAAAATTGATTTTTAGAGTGTACCTTAATTGGGGAAACTCTAAATGCATGCCTATTATCCAAAAGAAGCATTGTATACCCTTAGTTTTAGTACTGATTTGGAAGGGCCCTAGTAAATTTCAGTTCTGTAAATTTCAGTTCTGTAAATTTCAGTTCTGTAAATTTCAGTCCTGTAATTTTTCAGCTTTTTAATCCACGGATGAACTCCATCACTGGAAGCTGGGGAGCTGGGAAATTAACCTCATTGGAATATATCCAATTTCCACTTAGCTGTCCTACTATCGAGGATTCTACTCCCTCTTCGAGTGCGGTCACCAGGCTCCGAGAAATTCTAGAAGGAATACTCAACTAACAGAACGGTGAGATCACGCTTGAAGTACTTTTAAATGGCACACCGCTGAAGCTAACTTGCCAGATAGTCAAAAAAACGTGTCAAAGGCCACCCGCGCTGATACACAGTTAAAGACCTTGGGATGCAGATCGAAAATCTCAAGAAACAACTTGAATTAGAGGATCAAATTTCATCCTCAGCGATTTCTAACAATGAGAAGCATCTTCATCAACAATTGGCACGAGTATCAGTGAGAAAGCTTATGGAAAAGGCAAAACCATTATCGAAAGGAACTTCAGAGACCTGTTGATCGAATTACAGTAGATCACTAAAGGTCAGCCAATTTTCACCGAACTTCCAGAACTTAAAAAAGCATTCGTATCACTGACAACCTCAACAACTCCGGGATTATTCAAACTCAATGATTATCTCAATCAAATTACAACTTGATTTGATCAGCAGTTGGATCAAATTTCGAAAGCTGAATTAGAGTGGGCACCAATTAATTAAAGCATCAATAAGATTGTGAGAAACAAAAAAGTCTTTTGCTGGTAAGCAATCTATTCTTGAAAGCATCGAGCAACTTAGAGAATAAGGATGAGTAGTAGTCATGCAGGTGGAAACCGCAACTAGCTAAGAGAATGAATTGCGTGATGCAGACCCCCAATTGGAAGTGGTGAGACTAGAACGTCAGGCTCTTGAAAAGGAATTCGTAGCAGTTGTAGGAATTAGTAACAGTCGTGTCAGAACAGATAACTAGAATAGAGAATGTTTCTTCTGGCTTGGCTTGGGTCAATTGCCGTTAGATGGCGACTCATAATGCCCAATATCGCTGTCAACGGTGACTATGAAAATGAGATCGAAGTTGGTTCCTGGAATGCAGAAATCTAGTGATGCAGTCAAAGGGCCTTAGGTGCGAAAAGCAATAACTGACTGATACTATGGATGGTGGCAAAGATGTTTTTGAGCAAAAATACCACTTCTGACTAACATAATGCTCAAAACCAGAGTCAACTAGCGTATTGATGTAAAAACAGCTAGAGGTACCTTAATGAGTTTTCGAAATAGAGTGAGCTTGCGCGATTCAATGAGGGGAATAGTTGAAGAACCCCTGCTTCAACTGGTTCCAAAACGTTTTGATTATATCGGGAATGTGGCCGTAATCTCGATTCCTCCAGAACTTGCGGCTTATAAAGAAGCTATTGCCTCAAAGCTATTTTTCATGCGAGGCAATACGCGGGCTGTGCTTAATAAGGTGAGCAAACTTGGAGGAGAGCACAGGGTTGCGGATTTTGAGCTTCTGCTTGGGGAAACTACTGAGACCATTCACAGAGAAAACGGCTATGTCTATAAGCTGGATGTCAAAAAAGTCTTTTTTAATCCCCGTCTGTACTCTGAGAGAAGGAGGGTAGCCTCAAAAATTAAGTCGGGAGAAAATATCATAATTCCTTTTGCCGGAGTGGGCCCTTTTGTACTTCCTGCCGCAGGAAAAGGGGCAAAGGTTTATGCTATAGAAATAAATCCCGACGCCTGTGCCTGCCTTCGGGAAAATATCAGGATTAACAGGCTTGAAGGGCAAGTAACCGTAATTCAGGATGATTTTGAGAATCTTTTTCGGACTGGGGAGATTTTCCAGATACTTGATTCAAAAACCCATAAAGAATTTCAAAATGGCGAAAGTGGTGGAAATTGCGAAAAAGTCAAACCTGGCGAAAAAATCGAAAATGGTGAAAAAGCCGGAAATAAGGATTTTTCTGTCCTGCCAGCCTGTTCAGGTCCAGGCAAAGGAAAGAATAAAGAGTTTCAGTTTCCGGGCGGTGGGTTTGATAGAGCCATAGTGCCTACACCATATGGAATGGACCATTTTCTTGGTGAAATCACAAAACTTGTCAGGAAGGAAGGATATATTCACTTCTACACTTTCAAAGCCGAATCTCAGATTCCTGGGCTGATTGACGAATACAAAAAAATGGGGCTTGAAGTAGAACTGTACAGGCGGGCTGGAAACGTTGCTCCAGGCATCAGCAGGTGGATTTTTGATCTTATTAAAAAATAGGTATGGAATAAGAAAGTGTAGAGACTTTGAGTTATTAAGCAAGTAAAGATTTTGAGTCCTCACCTGGTAAATTTTTGAGTCCTCATTGGGTAGATATTTTCAGTCCTCAAGCCCGATATGTTTAAGGAAGTGATGATAATGTTCAGGCGGCAGCCGCGAATAAAAGGCCCTGGTTACAACTTCGTTCAGGGACGGGTGAATATCCATACCCCGCATTATTGGTTCGGGACTTCTCGACTCCGTATACATGAGAGGAATTATCTGATGGATCAGGACTGAAGCATGCGGGCCTATTATGTGGGCTCCCAGGATTTTTTCTTCCTCTGAATCCAGAATCACTTTTACGAAATAATCCCTGATTTCCATAGCCGATCCTTTTGCCGTATCTTCAAAAAACTTGAGGCCTATGAGGATTCTTTCCTCTCCATACTTTTCTATGGCTTCCTGCTCTCTCATACCTACTCCGGCAATTTCAGGGCAGGAAAAGACTGCGTGGGGTACGGCATGATAGTCTGCTTTTTCCTTTTCTTTCAGGATTGCATTAAGGTAAACTATTCCGGACTCATAGTTTGCTACGTGCTTTAGCAAGTATTTTCCATTTGCGTCTCCAAATGCCCAGATATTCGGCTGTGAGGTCTCAAGAAACTCGTTCACCAGAATCCAGCCCTGGGTATCGGTTTTGATCCCTGCTCTTTCGGGGTGGAGAATATCGGTATTCGGAGCTCTTCCTGTTGCCACAAGGATTTCGTCTACAGTGACTTTTACCTCCTTTCCAGAATTTCTATCCCTTGCAACAACCGTTTTCTGCCCGTTGTCTTCTTTTCGAACCTCTATAGCTTCGTGGTTTGTAATAATCTGCATGTACTCCGACATCTTCATACTGGCAAGTCTGGAGATCTCGGGTTCCTCCTGTGGAAGAAACTGGGAATTTCTTCCTATCACTGTGACACTGGTTCCCATAGCTGAAAAAAAATGCCCGTATTCGGCTGCAATGAAACTACCTCCTAAGATGGCGAGCTTTTTTGGGCATTCCGTGAGTTTAAGCACAGTATCACTTGTAAGGTATCCTGCTTCTTCGAGGCCTTTGATTGGAGGAATTGAAGGTTTTGAGCCAGTACAGAGAAAGATCATTTCAGAGTAGAGGGTTTTTTCACCTACTTTCAGGGTGTAAGGTGAGATAAACTCCGCACTTTCGTGATAGTAATCAAGATACGGGTCATCGGCCAAACTCTTCCTTATTGCCTCTATGTCTTCTCCAATTTTCCTGCGCATCCTTTCCATAATGGCAAGGAAATCGATGTCTTTTATTTCAAGCTTAATTCCAAAAATAGATGCAGTTTCAATTTCCCGGATTAGTTCGGCAGGATAAAGCAGGATTTTTGAAGGAATACACCCTCTGGTAAGGCAGATCCCGCCTGGTTCATCTTTGTCGATAACGGCAACTCTCATTTTCGGTTTTGAATCAAAAATAGGATTTATGTAGTTCATTGCAGAACCCGTACCTATTATAATAAGGTCGTAGTTTTCCATACTTATCCCTCACCACATAATATATAGCATCCAGCTTTGCTGGTTATAATATACAATTTATTTTTGGTTATATTTATGGATCCTAGTTTTGAATAATTTATAGAAATAAATGTAAAGGCAGTGCGCCAATTTTTTCTGTAAAATCATAAATCTCAACAAGCTATTGGGTAGAAAATTCTATATCGGAAGATCAATTTTCTTCATAGTACGCAAAAACTTGACTTCAAATTTACAGTAAATTTGAGACACTGCCGAGAATTAGATTAAGTTTAAGAAATCCTGAATAATAAAATGTGAGGCAAAAGTTATTTTATTCATTGAATAATCTCTATAGGACTTAAAATATTTGCGTAAATTTATCTCGATTACAACTACTAAAACAGATATTTTTAAATTTTAATACACATTTTTAAATTATCTCTGAAAGAAAAACAACTACTTATTTATAAAGATAAGCTTATTCTATGTAGCTTTCAATAATGAATAAAAACAAAAGATGTCTTATAATGAACAGAGCTGCCCGATTCACTAAAAACGGGGATTTCTGCCAGGGAATTCCTGTAATGCATATCCTGTATCTCCTGCTCATTCTTATAGCTCCTTTTGCAGGGGTGAATCTTCTTTTTATCTTCTCTATCGTTATTTTCCTGGGATTAAGGTTTTCTAAAAACCCCATTTTGTGTGACAGAGATGCTACCAGCCTTATTTTTTCTCTAGTTCTCATGCTCTTTGTTTCCGTGATTTCTGGGAGCTTTTCTTATACATATCCTTTCTACATAGTACTCGCCGCATTTGCGATTGCGGCAGTCGGAAACCGTAAAACCTCTTTTTCGGAAACAGATTCTGTACCTGATTCTAATTTAAGGCGGAGGACAATCAAAAAGAGAAGTTTTTCAATACTCTGGAGTTCGGCTTTCCTGGCACTTCGGATTGCTGCTGCATTCTTTGCCGCAAGCTGGATTATCTACTGGCAGAAACTGCTGGTTTCATATAACCTTATTTTCTTCATAGCTGTTATCGGGGCGGTTACCGGTTCTCTTTTCGAGTCAATCCCCTCAAAAATAGACAAGAATATTTCTGTACCTCTCGGTGCAGGCATGACAATGTGGATTTTTGAAGATTTCAGGTACTGGGTGTCTCCTGAAAAAATGGTCGTAGCACTTGTGTTTTCGTTTATCCTGGGTGTGCTGGCTTATAGAGCTAAGATTGCAGATGTCTCTGCCCTTCTGAGTGCTGCCCTTCTGGGAGTCCTGATTATTGTCTTCAGCGGGCTTTCCTGGTACCTGCTTCTGCTCACGTTTTTTATTCTTGGAGGCGGGTTTACAAAGTATAAATATGCATACAAAGAATCCATAGGGATTGCACAGGCTAAAGACGGCATCCGGAGTTATGAAAATGTATTTTCGAACAGTACAGCAGCCCTTGCCCTTGCAGTAGCATATGGGGTTTTCCCGGAGCACAGTCTTCCGATCATCTATGCCTATATGGGTACGGTTGCAACAGCTACCGGAGATACCCTGGCAAGTGAAATAGGAACAACAGCAAAAGGAAGACCAAGAATGATAACAACCCTCAAACTCTCTGAACCCGGAGTTGATGGGGCCGTATCATTGCTTGGTGAACTTGCTGCAATCTTCGGTTCTGCAGTGATAGGAGTCCTTGCATACTTACTGGGGATCTCGGACAATTTTATATTAACAGTCCTTATTACAACCGCAGGAGGGTTTTTCGGGACAAATGTGGACAGCTTCCTTGGGGCTACGCTTCAGAAAAGGGGATTCCTTTCAAATAGCGGAGTCAATTTAGTGGCGACCTTTGCAGGGGCAGGGATCTCCGCTGTTCTGTATTTCCTTATAGCTTGAACCAGGTACGGAACAATATTATTGATTTCTATTTCCTTAGACCCTTTCTGAGACTCTCAGACCCTTTACTGCTTTTCAGGTTTTTCAGGTTTTTCAGGTAGTTTCAGATTTTTCAGGTTTTTCAGGTAGTTTCAGATTTTTCAGGTTTTTCAGGTTTTTCACAACTTTCTTCGGGCTTCAAAAACGTTTTTAATCTTTGAAATTTTTTCAGTCTTCATATACATTTTCTTCAGCTTTTTACACTTTATCTCAGGTTATTTCCACTTTTTCTCAGGCTCTTTATACTTTTTCTCAGGTTGTATACTCTAAAGGAAGCATCCATTTATATTTTCATTACATATCCTTAAGGAAACAGGGTTACTGAACCATTCCACTTTTCATTTCTTCGATCCTTACTTTTCAAGCTTACAGGAGGTAACAAGATGACAGAAACCGAGTATAAAGATAAGAAAATCCTGCTCGTAATCGCCCAGGAGCAATTCAGGGACGAGGAATGTTTTGTTCCGAAACAGCTTTTTGAGGCTGCAGGAGTAAAAGTTACTGTTGCAGCCGAATCTAAGAAAACGGCTAAAGGGATGCTCGGAGGAACAATCAAGCCTGATATCGCGATCTCAGATGCCATAATTGACAACTATGACGCAATAGTAATCTCAGGGGGCTCAGGCTCTAAAAAATACCTGTGGGATAACAAAGCTCTGCAGACACTCGTAAAAGAAGCTGATGACCTGAAAAAGGTGATCTCCGCGATTTGTATTTCCCCTGTAGTACTGGCAAGAACAGGCATCTTGAAGGGCAAAGAGAGCACAGTCTTCAAAAGTCCGGATACTGTACGTGAACTTAAGGAACACGGGGCTATCTATCTGGACAGGGAAGTAGTGGTTTCGGGCCGTGTGGTCACAGGGCGAGATCCTGCAAGTGCTGATGCGTTTGGAAAAGCCGTACTTGAGGCCCTGAAAAAAGCTTAATTTTCATCAAGGATTCTGAAATGCAGATCTCTTTTACCGAAAAAGTTGTCTGAGAATTAGATTTCTCCGGTTACCGGGTGTGCTTATTATGACAGCGGAACTTGAAGCCATACTGGCTTATCACCAGGCAAGTAAACACAACTTCAAAGCTTATGCTCCGGGTCCTCACCACCTGGATCTGCCTATCAAGCCAGATCCCTTTCTTAACTATCATGGAACTCGACTTTTTAATCTGGAGATCTGGAGCGATGAGCATATAAAAGCTGAGACTTTTCCTGCCTATGAACAGGCTTTCTCACCGGAAAAACTCAAGCCGTATGAGCTGAGCTTGAAATCGATTTCCAGGCTTTTTTTTGACAGCTTTGCTATTTCTGCCTGGAAGAAAGCAGAAGGTACAAAATGGCCTCTTCGCGTTAATCCTTCAAGCGGAAACCTTCATCCTACCGAGGTTTACCTTCTTTCCGGCCCTGTGAAGGGGCTTCTGAAAAACCCGTCTGTCTGCCATTATGCTCCTTTTCCTCATGCCCTTGAACTCAGAGCGGAACTTTCGCCAAAGACCTGGGAACTATTAGGTTCGGGCTTTCCTGAAGGCACTTTTTTCGTGGGGCTGAGTTCAATTTTCTGGCGGGTTTCCTGGAAATACGGGCTCAGAGCCTTTCGATATGCACAGCATGATATTGGGCATGCAATCGCTGCCCTGACCTTTGCTGCTGCCGGGCTCGGCTGGAAAACAAGCCTTCTTGCAGACATGGGTTCGGACGAGATTGCAGTGCTTCTTGGCATTTCCGGAGAGAAAGGTCCTGAAAAACAGGAGCCTGCCTGTCTGCTTGCAGTCTATCCGGCAGGAAATACCTGTACAAAAGGCAGGATTTCTTCCGGCGCGATTCCTGCTTTTAAAAATCTTTCCTGGGAAGGCGTTCCTAACAGTTTAAGCCCAGGGCATGTTGAATGGGTAGGTATCGAAAAAGCGGCCTCGGCAGCTCAAAAGAAGGGAACCGATTACCTTGAGAAAAAAGAAGAATCAAAAGAAGAATCAAAAGAAGAATCAAAAGAAGAATCAAAAGAAGAACCAAAAGAAGAACCAAAAGAAGAATCAAAAGAAGAATCAAAAGAAGAATCAAATGAAGAATCAAATGAAGGACCAAAATCCTATATGCAGACTGCTTCATCAATAAAAACCAGCAGCTTCGGGAACCTGTCCGAGCTTGATACAGTTCCTCTGCGCGGAATTATCCGGGGAAGGAGAAGTGCTATTGAGATGAATAACAGCGCATACCTGGAAAAAGAAACTTTCTATGCGATGCTGCAAAGAACCCTTCCGCAAAACAACCCGATTTTCAATTCTCTTGCTTTTGGTTCCTTTACTCACCTGCTTATTTTCGTGAACCGCGTAAAGGACCTACTTCCGGGACTTTATATTTTCCTTCGCAAACCCGAAGAAAAAGGGAGGTTTAAAGCTGCGATCAGGTCGGACTTTTTATGGGAGAAACCGAAAAATTGCCCATCAGATCTTGAGTTTTATCTGTTGATGGAAGAAACTCTGGATTTTTTTGCAGCCCAGCTTTCCTGTACGCAGAGAAAAGCTGCCGATGCCTGTTTTACTGCCTGCATGCTTTCGGAGTTCGAAGGCCCTCTGAATAGGTTCGGAGCCTGGATATATCCGTACCTTTTCTGGGAATGCGGAATTCTGGGGCAGCTTCTTTACCTTGAAGCCGAAGCATATGGCCTCAGGGGCTGTGGGATCGGGTGTTTCTTTGATGATCCTTTGCATGAAGCTATAGGGCTCAAAGGGCTTGAGTTCCAGGACCTCTACCATTTCGCTGTTGGCTATCCACTTCCGGAGATAGGCGTTAGAACTCTTCCTGCATACGAAGAGTAACTTATTATTCATTTTCTCTATTTTTATTCTCTTATCTACTCTTTTTATTTTCTTGTCTACTTTTTTACCTTTTTATTCCCTTCTCTATTTTTTATTCTCTATTATTCCCTTCTCTATTTTTTACTCTCTATTATTTCCTTGTCTGCTGTTTTCATTCTTTTTTCTGCTCTTCGCTTTCTTTCTTCTTTCCTCTTCTCAAACTTCTTCTGACAACTCCAGGCTGGGAAGGCGGAACAGGTGTCTCGCATCCTGATTTCAGGTCACACTCCACTACAATTCCTCGCAGCAGTCTGCCCAGAATATCCGAACCTGTGATAATTCTTTTCTCTTGGTCCCAGTAGAGGATAAGATCCTGATCGATCACATCGTCTTCAGGGTATTGCGGATACACCTTAAACTGCCTGATTACTTTCTCAAGCCTGGTCTTGGGAGATCTCACCACAACCGGAAAATGGCAGTAAGAAAGCGGAATAAATGGGCCTTTCTTGTAGACTACATCCCTGAGGAAGCCGTCCGCGTCAAGCACCATGACAGGCTCGTCCTGAGGGTTGGTAATGATTACCCATTTTTTCCCGGAGGCTTCTATCTTTTGCAGAAAAGGATCGTCTGGTTCTCTTTTAAATGGAGGAAATACCGGACGGTTATTTTCAACCGGGAGTGAGATTATGCTTCTCTGGTCTATTAGCGAGCCTTCATCGGAGATGCTGACGTCGTCTATGGAGAGAAAGTTCAGAGCCCCGATTCCCTCAAAAGTGCCAATATCAGACTTTCCCGACTCAATATGCTTTTCGAGCATAATCCGCATGGACTGTTCCTTGAAGAGTTCAAGTTTTTCCCTGCCGAGCCACCAGTCAAGAATAAGGGCTGTAGGCTTGGCTACCGGATAGAGTAGCATCTGGTAGAACCGGACTAAAGGAGTTAGTTTCGCTCCTAGTGACAGAGCATTTCGGGAAAAATAAGCTTGGGGTACTATCTCTCCGAAACTGGTGATTACGAAAGTAGAGAAGAGAAAAGCTGAAGCTCCTGTCAGCACAGAACCT
>Ga0268263_1001810_pt1 | contig 16412 bp, 20 predicted proteins | sample Biomet5_FD_190358 | JGI IMG/M metagenome (GOLD analysis project Ga0268263, IMG submission 190358) | Microbial communities from bioreactor (seeded with sewage sludge) at LBNL, California, USA - Biofuel metagenome 5 (SPAdes) (version 4) | ecosystem: Engineered > Bioreactor > Anaerobic >... | reverse complement strand
GGGGGTTCCGGTGGTCACCACCGAGCCGGGCTCGGAGCTCAGCGAGCTGCGCCGGCTGCTGGCTGGGCATCGCAGCGTGCTGGTCGGGCACTCGGGGGTCGGCAAATCCACCCTTGTCAACGCGCTGATTCCGGCGATTCACCGCGAGGTCGGAGAAGTCAACGAGGTCACCGGACGGGGTCGGCACACCTCGACAAGTGCGATGGCGCTGGCCTTGCCCGAGCCGGGCGGCTGGGTGATCGACACCCCCGGAGTCCGCTCCTTCGGGCTCAGCCATGTGACTCCGGATTCGTTCATCGCCGCCTTCTCCGATCTGGCCGACATCGTCGAGGACTGCCCGCGCGGCTGCCGACACGACTCCACCGAGCCCGAATGTGCACTCGATGCCGCGTTGGCAGATGGACGACTGAGCGCTGAGCGGCTGGAGTCGTTCCGCAGGATGGAGCGCGCGTTCGGCTAGATTGCTGAACATGCCTGACCAAGCCCTGCTCGATGACCTGCGCCTGGCCCATGTGTTGGCCGACCAGGCCGATTCCATCACTTTGGCCCGATTCAAAGCCAGTGATCTGCAGGTGACCGCCAAACCTGACCTGACCCCGGTGACCGATGCCGACACCGCCGTGGAGGATGCGATCCGGACGAGCCTGTCCCGCACCCGTCCGCGTGATGCCGTGCACGGCGAGGAACGCCCTGACTCCGGCTGGGGCCCGCGTCGCTGGGTGATCGATCCGATCGACGGCACCGCCAACTACGTCCGCGGCGTTCCGGTGTGGGCCACACTGATCGGCTTGATGGTCGGCGACGAGGTTGTGGCCGGCGTGGTCTCTGCACCGGCCCTGGGACGGCGCTGGTGGGCTCTCAAGGGTGGTGGCGCGTTCACCGGACGCAGCCTGCTGCAGGGCGTCCCGTGCCGGGTCTCCGGCGTCTCTGAGATCCAGGATGCCTCGCTGTCGTACGCCTCGATCGGTGGCTGGATCGAAGCCGGACGCGGCCAGCAGTTCGTCGATCTGCTGCGCGACTGCTGGCGCACTCGTGCCTACGGCGACTTCTGGAGCTACATGCTGCTGGCCGAAGGGGCGGTCGATCTGGCGGCCGAGCCTGAGCTGGCCCTGCACGACATGGCAGCGGTCTCGATCGTGGTCACCGAGGCCGGCGGCCGGTTCACCAACCTGGACGGCGACCACGGCCCGCACGGGCCCGGCGCGATCGCCACGAACTCCCTGCTCCACGACGAGGTCGTCGGACGGCTCAGCCTCGGCTCTGAGTAGGCCCTCCGGTGCCGCGGATCCGCGGCACAGCGGCCAGCAGCGCCTTGGTGTAGTCCTGCTGCGGGTCGGCATAGATCGACTGTGTAGGGCCTGATTCGACGATCCGTCCGGCGCGCATCACGGCGAGCTGGTCGCACAGATGCCGCACCACCATCAGGTCGTGGCTGACCACGATCAGGGTGAGTCCGGCCGAGGCGACCAGGTCGGTGAGCAGGTTCAGCACCTGTGCCCGCACCGACACGTCCAGTGCCGAGACCGGCTCGTCGGCGATCAGCACCTCCGGCTTCGGCGCCAGCGCTCGGGCGATCGCGATCCGCTGCCGCTGGCCACCGGAGAACTCGTGCGGGTAGCGCTCGGCGGCATCGGGCGGCAGATCGACCGCGGTCAGCACCTCCTCCAGTCGCTGCTGGTGGTCGACGTCGGCAGGCAGCTGGCGACGGACCAGCCGGGAACGCAGCGGCTCGGTGATGATCTGGCCGACTCGCATCCGCGGGTTCAGCGATGAGCGCGGATCCTGGAACACCAGCTGCACCGAGGCTCGAAGGAAGCCCAGTTCGCGCTCCGGCAGGGCCGAGATCTCGCGACCCTCGAACCAGACCTGCCCGCTGGTCGGACGATCGAGCCCGGCCAGTAGCCGAACCAGGGTCGACTTTCCGGAGCCGGACTCCCCCACGATGCCCAGTCGCCCGCCGCGGGCCAGCTCCAGATCGACCCCGGCCAGGGCCGAGACCTCACGTCCGCCAGTGGTGAAAGTCCTGGTCAGCGCATCGGCGCGGTACAGCGGTTCGGTCATTGCCGGCCTCCCGCATAGAAGTCCTCGACCACTGGCAGCCGCTGCCCGGGCTGTACCTGGTCCAACCTGGCGGTGGCCACCAAGCCGCGGGTGTAGGGGTGGACGGGGTCGCTGAACAGCTTCTCAACACTGCCGGTCTCGACGATCTGACCGTCGAGCATCACCATCACCTGGTTGCAGACCTGGGAGACCACGGCCAGGTCGTGGGTGATGAACAGGCAGGCGGCTCCGGAGACGGACAGCGCCTGGTCGAGCTTCTCCAGCACCATGGCCTGGACGGTGACATCCAGCGCGGTGGTCGGCTCATCGCAGATCACCAGATCGGGAGAGTTGATCAGGGCCATCGCCAGGATCGCCCGCTGCCGCTGGCCACCGGACAGCTGATGCGGAAACGAGTCGGCGACGCGTTCAGGGTCGTCCAGCCCGACATCACCCAGAATCTCCACCACTCGCTCGCGGGCCGGTCCGGATTCGGTGCCGGCATGCAGCCGCAGTACTTCGGCGACCTGGCGTCCGACCCGCATGGTCGGGTCAAGGGCAGTCATCGGCTCCTGGAAGACCATCGACATCAGGTTGCCGCGGCGCCTGGCCAGCTCACGTTCGTCGAGCCCCAGCAGCTCGTCGCCACCCAGCCGAATCGAGCCACTCACGGCGGCGTTCGGCGCCAGCAGCCCCATGATCGCCAGTGCGGTGACGGTCTTGCCCGAGCCGGATTCGCCGATCAGGCCCAGCCGCTGGCCGGCGTCGATGGAGAAGCTGACTCCATCCAGTGCACGGACGCGGCGGCGTCCGAACTCGATGCTGAGCTCACTGACCTCGAGCAGGCTCATGGCAGCTCCCGCAGCCGCGGGTCGAGGTAGTCGCGCAGGCCGTCTCCGAGCAGGTTGAAGCCGAGCACGGCCACCGCGATGGCCAGTCCGGGCCAGACCGCCTGCAGCGGGGCCACGAACAGGTACTGCTGCGCGTCGCGCAGCATGTTGCCCCAGGTGGGGGTCGGACGCGGTGTACCCAGCCCCAAGTACGACAGCGCCGCTTCAGCCAGAATCGCGGTCGCGAAGCCGACCGAGGCCTGCACTCCGAGCACCGGGGCGATGTTGGGGCCGATGTGACGCACAGCGATCCCCCAGCGGGACGTCCCCGCACCCCGGGCGGCCAGGACGAAGTCGGATGCGACCACCTGCAAGGTTCCGGCCCGGGCCACCCGGGCGAAGGCCGGGATCGAGGCGACCCCGATCGCCGCCATCGCGGTCAGCGTGGAGGCTCCGAACACCGAGGCCAGCAGGATCGCCAGCAGCAAGGCCGGGAAGGCGTAGACGACATCGGAGACCCGCATCACCAGCTGATCCAGCCAGCCGCCGACCTGCCCGGCGAGCACGCCCAACGGCACGCCGATCACCGCGGCGATCCCGACCGAGATGATGCCGACGATCAAAGTGGTCCGGGCTCCGACCAGTAGCCGGGAGAAGATGTCGATGCCGAAGCCGTCGGTGCCGAGCAGGTTCGGCCAGCCGGGGCCATGGAGCCGCTGGCCGGGGACGACCTGGATCGGGTCGAACGGCGTCCACACCAGCGACACCAGCGCGGCGAAGATCACCGCGCCGACCAGAACCAGCCCGGTCACGAGTTGGGCGCGCTTCATCGCCGGCCGCCCTGGGCGCTCCGCTGGCGCGGGTCGATCAGCAGGTAGGAAAAGTCGACAAGGGCACTGATCGTCAACACGGCCAGCACCAGGAACATCACCGTGCCCTGCACCACGAACAGATCGCGCTGGGCGACCGCGTCCAGCAGCAGCGAACCCAGCCCGGGCAGGCTGAACACCGTCTCGACGACGATGGCGCCGACCAGCACCGACGAGAGTTGCAGGCCGACCACCGTCACCAGTGAGATCGCCGCGTTGCGCAGGCCGTGGCGCAACAGAGCCCGCATCGGCGTCCATCCCACCGAGCGTGCGGTGCGGTAGTAGTCCTCGTTCAGCACCTCGAGGAAGGCGGAGCGGACGTAGCGAGTCAGCACCGCCGCCTGGACCCCGGCCAGGGTGAGGCCGGGCAGGATCAGATGCAGCGCCCATTGGCCCGGGTTGGTCAGCAGCGGGACGTAGCCGTTGGCCGGCAGCCAGCGCAGCCAGACGGCGAAGACGACCACCGCCAAGATTCCGCCCCAGAACACCGGGATCGCGATCCCGATCTGGGCCGAGACGCTGACCAGGGTGCCGGCCCAGGAGCGTCGCTTGAGGGCGGCGATCATTCCGGCGGGCACGGCCAGCAGGATCGAGCCGATCAGTCCGATGCCGACCAGCCACATGGTGACTGCGATCCGCGGTGCGAGCAGGCTCAGCACCGGGTCACCGGACAGGTGCGAACGCCCGAAATCACCGGTGAGTAGTCCACCGATCCACGAGAAGTACTGGACGGCCAGTGGCTGGTCCAGGCCCAACTGCGTCCGCAGCGCTGCAACCGCTTCGGGGGTCGCATCGGTGCCCAGCAGCACCTGCGCGACATCCCCGGGCAGCGCCTTAGTGACCAGGAAGATCAGCAGTGAGGCCCCCAGCAGGCTCGCCACGAACACGCCGAAGCGGCGTAGAAGGCGTAGTGGCAGGCCCATTAGCGAACCGCGCTAGCGGCTGGCGATCGTGGTGAGGTCGAAGCTGAGCGTGGTCGCATTGGCCGGCACGCCGGTCACCGTGTTCTTGGTGATCACCAGGTTCGGCAGCGCGAACAGCCAGATCGCCGCACAATCATTGGCCAGGTAGCGCACGGCCAGTTTCATCTTCGCCACGGCCTGATCATCGGTGGCCTCGTCCGCCTGCTGGTAGAGCTCGGCGAATTCCGGCGAGCCGTAGTGCCAGTAGTAGTTCGGGTTGGCGAACTTGCCCAGATCGCGGGCCTCGACGTGGGCGACGATCGTCATGTCGTAGTCGCCGTTGGTGAAGACCTCGCTCAGCCAGCGGCTGAAGTCCAACTCCTCGACCTTCACCGTCACTCCGACGTCGCGCAGCTGGCTGGCCACGAACTGGGCCGACTTGACCGCGTACGGCACCACCGGCACTCGCATTCGCAAAGTGAGTCCCTTGCCGTAGCCGGCTTCGGCGAGCAGCTGCTTGGCCTTGACCGGGTCGTAGGGGTTCACTCCGGACAGATCTTCGTACCAGGGGTCGGTGGGAACGGCCATGGAGCCGATCAGGGTGCCCTCGCCATTCCAGACGGTGTCCATCAGCGCCTTGCGATCGATGGCCATGGTCAGGGCCTGGCGCACCTTCAGGTTGGCCAGTGCCTTGCTCTGGTGGTTCAGCCCAAGGACGACTTCGCCGTTGGTGGTGCCTTTGGTGACGGTGAACCGGCTGGTGTCGGCGAACTGCGGCAGCGAGTCGGGCGCCTGCAGGTTCGAGATGACGTCCAGGTCACCGCTGAGCATGGCCGCGTTCTGCGCATTCGGGTCGGCCATGTAGCGGAAGGTCACGTCGTCGTAGCGCGCCGGCGTCCCCCAATAGCTGTCGCTCTTGGCCAAGATGATGTCTTGGCCCTTGTCGTGAGCCTTCACGACGTACGGGCCGGATCCCGCTGCGGTGTTCGAGAGATCCCCGGTGAAGGACGGGTCGAGCATCATCCCCAAGCTCGATGACATGTCATACAGCCACATCAGCGACGGATGGGTGAGCGTGATGGCCACCTGACCGTCGTCCACCACCTTGGCGCTGGCGACCACGGCCAGCTGCGCGCGCAGTGTCTCGATCAGCTTCGGGTCATTCTTCATCCGCTCGATGTTGGCAACCACCGCGGCCGCGTCCATTGGCTTACCGGAGGCGAACTTCGCGGCCGGATTCAAGATGAAGGTGTAGGTGAGCTGGTCCTCACTCACCGTCCAGCGCTGCGCCAGCAGAGGCTTGATCGCACCCTCGGAGTCCACCTTCACCAAGGTCTCGTAGACGTTGTAGAGCAGCACCTGCGGGATCGAGGCTGCGGTGTTGTGCCACGGATCCAGCGAGGCCGGCTCGAGGGTGGCCGCGACGCTCAGCGTGTGCTCCGGCGGAGTCTCGCTCGGAGTGGCGCCACCGCCACCGCCACCGGTGCAGCCAGTCAGAGCCAGCATGATCGCCAGACCCATCGCCACCAGACCCCGGCTGATCAGCCGGTTCGGTACACGACGGGACGAGTTGGCGTCGGTCATCTGCCCTCCACGAGCTAGGTCCCCACTCGCAGCAGGGAGCGCAGAGATTCTACCGAACCGGGCCGCCCCGACCGCAGCCTGCGCCCGGCCCGGGCGATTCGCACTGCTGCGCAGTACCCGATTTGGGCTATCCGCCTCTTCTCACCTAGACTGACGAAGCCGACGCGGGGTGGAGCAGCTCGGTAGCTCGCTGGGCTCATAACCCAGAGGTCACAGGTTCAAATCCTGTCCCCGCTACGAAAAGAGCCTCTGACTACTGTTGATGGTCAGAGGCTCTTAGCTTGTCCGGAGTCATTCACAACTTGCTCGCGAGGAACGCGCCTAGGCGGGTCATCCAGCTGCGTGCAGCGAGGCTCGCGGATCAGCCGGCAAGACCATCACCGAAGCCGCCCGAGTTAGTGCCAGCCGTCGCCCAGGTTAGCCGGCCATGACATTCGCATCGGCGTACCCTAGCTGGTTGGCGATCTCCGCTAGCGGCGCCCTGTCCTCATCCAGGAGCCAATCCCGACCCCGAGGATGCGTGCGAGAAGGCCCTCATTGCGGTCGAGGAGGCACGCGCGCACGTCGTCGCCCCGCGGGAGAACGTGAAGGCGACTCTCGGGGCGATGGACGCCGACATGAGCAGCCAGGGCGACTGGAAGCTCCCACTTGGATCAGTTGGCGCGGATGAGCCCGTTTCGGTGGCTGAGGCTCTGTGGCAGGGGCAGGAGAGTCGCCACGGAGGCAACGGCTACCGGACGCCGGCGCCTGAGGAGGCTGGGTCAGCCGCGCTTCTGGCCGTCCCGCTCGTCCAGTGTTTCTCGTCCGGCGTGCTCGCACGCCGATGAGTACGAGTGAGGCTGCGACAGGCCCGTCGGAGCCTTCCGATTGCGCTGGGCGCACACACCGATGCACAGACGCTCCTTGGTGAGGCGAGATGGCTCCACGGCTACGACCTGAAGGTCGGAGAGTCGGCACAGCAAAGGGCCCTTGGCGCACTCTCCTCCGGTGGGCCCTAATCGCACTGATACCGGGGGCTCTCCCAGCACGCCTCACCGCCACGGAGTTCGGCCTGCTGATCGCATCGCTTAGTGGCATCGCATTTGGCCCGCTGTTCGCTGGCGCAGTCCTGATGCCGGGCAACTCACAACTCCCCTCCGAAGCAGACCTACGAGCCAGCATCGCGAACTTCTCGGCGGGTACGGGTCACCCTAACAACAGGGCTCTCAACACGGCCCCGCCTCGGTCGCGCCCGCGGGCAAGCCCGTGCGCGGACCTAGGTCTCAACGATCTGGGTCAGTCCCCCTTGGCTGTGATCTGAGATGCTCACATGACCTTGAAAGTTCTCCAGCTTGTTCACGAGCACTGAACGCCAGCGGAGAATCCGGCGTTCGTCCCAGAAGTAGATCTCGAGTCGCTCAGTGCCCGTTGGGTCCACGAGTCTCCTGGGGAACTCGATAGTCTGATTCCTGCCCGTCCCCCAGTTACCGTTGGGCTCTACGTAGGCAATCGACCGGACGACTTGGCCTCCGTCCGCCATCGTCACGACCACCTCGACTCCGACGGCGGGCCACACCGTCGGGTTCCAGATCTCGTACTGGGCGCTTCCATCCACTGCCGTGCAGACCGCCGCCTCGTCGGCCTGTACTCGCGGCGCGCTTGCTGCACCAAGTGCCCTGAGCGACTGGTTGGCGATCTGGTCTGTCTTGACCGCCGCCCTCCAGGCGGCGACGGCCGCACTCGCGGTCGCGAGCGCCGAGAGGGTAGTAGCAATAGCTGTGACCGCAGCGCCAGCGGCTTGATTAGTGGTTAGGATCGGCCAGGCGCAGACAATAGCGGCTACAAGGGAGGCTACTGCGACCACGGCGAGACAACCAACCAGCATCGCGTTCCTTCTCATGGCACGCATTCTGCCGCTCGGGGCGCCTTGGCGACGAAAGACCACCGCCAAAGCCCCTATGTGCGGAGAAGGCACTGGGAAGATACCGTCCCTGTGCCGGCAATCTGGGCGCCCGTGGGCCACGCCCCTCAGCGCCTCGATCGGACAGCACCCTCGCTGGCGCGCACGGCCCGCCACGCGAAGGAGAGATTTGATCGCCGTGAAGCCTCTGGCCAATCCCGGGCCACGGCGGAGGCCCTAGCCTCTTCGCGATTGCTTGGCCCGCAGAGCAGGCAACCGCACCCCGAATCCTCCTCGACTCAGTGGGATCGTCTGCTCCCAACGTCGTCCCCAGCGCGTCGGCGGGGCGGTCCAAGCGACGACCAAGGTGTGATCCGTGGAGCTTCGAAGCTCAGAATTCGGCAGAAGAACGCCGAACCGTCCCCCGGGCAAGACGGCTCCTTCAGTTGGTGCAAGACGGATGGGCGAGGGGCCAGAGCCAAGCTCCATCACTTCACACGGGACCCGGTCCAGAGTCACACGTACGTCATAGGCTGCGCCGTCGCCTACGTTGGTGAGCTCAACGCCAGCGATCGAAGGGCTCCGCTCCATCTCCAGCAACTCCGCCTGCACGAAGTCCGATACGCCGGCTAGCACGAAGGACCACTCAGGCTGCGATCTTCGCCACCATTGCAGCCAGAGAGTGATCAGGGTTGATGCAACCGCGACCATGGCCGCCACCCAAGCGGCTATGGTCGCCCAGTCGACCGGTGCACCCGGTACTCCCGGCATGGCTTCGGGTGTCATGGGCAGCAGCATCGCATTGGTGAATCGGGATCGCGTGCCAAACGTTGAATCTCCCAACTGCGAGATGAGTTCGCATCGCTACGAGGCGAGTACGTGTCGATCTGGCACGAATGCGACCACCTCGCCGGCGTCCTCCGCTCCATCGCTCGCCTCGACCTGCCGCCCGCTCACACCTGACCTACCCGCGCCTCGCCAGCCCGGCAGTTGCTGGCGAGGCAGCGGCCGCGCGAGCCCCTCTCCGCGCGGCTACCCGGTGAGCAACTCGTGGCAGAGCCCGCAGCAATACTCGCCTGGCGCACACTTGGCGGCTCGTGAGCACCGACGGGGACGCGGGGTCTCGGACAAGAGCTGGTTGTGGAAGGGTGGCGTCATGACGGCTCGCGACGTGCGGCGCTCCATCGCGACAATCTGGTTGTGGGGTGGGCGCCTTCTTCTGATCCTCGGCCCGCTCGCGTATGCAACTCTCATTCTCACCGATCTGGATGGACAGCAGTCGACCGGGACCGAGCAGACCGTGCCCTGGCTAGATGGGGCGATCATCGCCGTCGCCTTGGCGTTCTGTATCGCGCTGCCGCTACTGATCGCACCAGTCTCATCGGCGGTCTTGATCGCGGCTGACGGCGACTCGCTGTCTGCGAGGACCGTGCTTGGTCGCAGACGACTGGAAGTCACTACCTTGACTGGCCGAGGGTTCGACCTTCCTGGCAACGGATGGGACTGGGAAGTCGAGATCCTCCGTGACGGCGCTGGCCGCACCGTGTTCGTCGTGGGGTCCCAACTGTGGGACTTCGCTGGTGACGCTTCGTTGCCCGAGATCGCTTCCGGAAGCGACTTGCCGTGGTTCGTAGGTTGGATTGTCATGCTCGGCTGGATCGCACTCTCGGTGACGGCCTTCCTGCTACCACTGATGGCGCTCCTTTGAGGTCGTAGAGCCCGCCGCCGAACTGGCAGGGTTCCGGTTCCAAGATTGGTTCACGCCCTGTCTGTGCAACCCCGGCTGTAGCCTTCGTGCGTGCAGCGAGGCGTCCCTGTCGGAAGAAGTCCCTGGCGTTGGGCCATCGCCGCTGCCGGCTCACTGTTTGTCATCCTTGAACTGCCCGCATTCTTCAGCCCGCTTCCCGGCTATGCGCAACAGGACGGCTTCGAGTCCTTCATGTTCTACGCTGTGCCCACTTTGGTCGTCGGCGCGGGACTTGGCCTCGTTTACGTCGCCTTGCGCAGCGGCGTCTACATTGACGCAAAGGGAGTGCTGATCCGGCCAACCGTAGGCATGCGCTCGAAACGAGTTCCGCTCACGTCAATCCGAGCGGTGACCGTGGCCAGCAGCTTGAGCGCAGTCGCCATGTCGGTGTCACCTACACTCATCGACATTGATGGCAACCTCATCGATCTGGGACTAGCCAGGCACAACACACCCGCTGGGCATCAGCGTGCCGAGCGCGAGGCTCGCAGAATCTCCGTAGAGCTTGACCGCCCGTACACAACCGACTGACCGCACGCCGACATCGAAGATGACCGCACGCACCGCGGCATGAGCGAATCGTTCACCGGTGTGCGCTGTCTCGGCCGATAGCCTGTGGTCGTGCGGCAGCCAACTTTGATGAGGAGCGCTCGCTAGAGGCCGTCTTTGGTCAGGAGAGGATGTCGCGGTTCGTCGGCCCGTTCTACCGGCAACTCATGGGATTCAATGCAGCGGATGCGCCGCCGGACCTGATCGTGAAGGTGCGAGCGCAGAGCCGCCAGCTGTCGGCCGAGCGCATCACTCAACTACTCCAGATGCATTGGCGACCGCGGGTGATGGGCGCCTGGTACGCCGTCGCCGCACAGGATGCTTCGCTCTCTGCGGCTGTGCACGATTCGCTGTCAACCTGTCTGGGACATCTCACATCGCCGCCTTTGATTACAGCAGCTCTCGCGTATCCGAACGCTGCAACTGCGAGCTTGCTGCGGGACTACATCGAGGCAGATCAGCGAATGCACTGGGGTGCGGCAGGCTTTGCAGCGGCGGCTCTTGGGCGCCTGGAGACGGAGAGCGAGGGCGCTGCCCGCGCCGACCCGCTGATCCGTGCCGAAGACCGCGACACGGTAAGCAGGCTCGCCGACTTCGGCCGGGCCCTGCAGGTGCGGTAGCTACAGGTACCCTTTGCGGCAGAAGCGGATGCTCAGCTCGCCTTCCCAAGCCGCGGCTGAGGTGCTCTAGCGCTGACCGTGGATGCGTGAGTCCATCTCTCGTGAGACCGGTTCCATCAACGCCCAGCGCTCGTCCTTGGAAACGCGCCAGTCGGGCGGCAGAGACCGCTCGGGCAAACGGCGCTTGCGTGCACACGGCCGGAGCCGCCCTTCGAGGTGTTCAACCGCGGCCAGCAAGATCGCCGACGTGAGACCGCGCGGCCCATCGGGCCACAGCCGCCCCGCCTCTCCGCTCAGGCTCAGAGCACCAGCCCGCTCTCCAACGTCGGCACACTCGCGCGGGCTCATGCCGGCAGCCCGCTGAGCCAGGTCGGCCTCGCCGAAGCGCCACAGCTCCCGGGCGTAGGAGACTGCCGGCATTGTGATCACGAACCTACCCACATGCTTCAGTGTGCCCGTCCGATCCGCTCCGCGCCCTCTGCCCAGCCCCATCGTGGCGAGGGCTCCTTCGGGGCGCGGTTCGTCTATGACGGCCCGGCGGAGGTGATCATCACCGTAGACCGCTCGCAGTGGATCCTCGATGTAGCGCCCCAGCCCGACACCGAGCCCTGGCCGTACGACTTGTTGGTGGCCGCACATGCGGGACGGGCATACAGCGAGGTATTCCCGGAGGCGTCTCCGCTCGTGCCAGGTGAGCGGCATGCGGACCAACTGCCAGATGGAGTCAGCTGGCGGGCCACCCTGTCCGCCATCCTCGCTTGGGTAGCGACCAATGGCGTCCAACGCCTCGTAGACCGTGCGCGACGCGAACGCAGCACGCTGATGCAGTTCGGGAGACCACCAGGCTGACTCTATTGACGCACGACGGGCAACCGAGGTGGCCGCAGCAGATGCGGTTGGCCGGGTACAGCTAGGTGCGTCCCCGATCAGCGATCAGAGCTCGAAGGAGCCCTCCTGGCGGGTCATCGTCAATGTGGAGCGCACTGTCCCGCATCGACGCGAGTTCGGCCTCGGTCATCCAAGCCGGAAGTGAGTCAACGATCGCGAGTTCCGGGAATGCCTCTCGTATTGAGGACAAGGACGGCGCCACCAGCACTCCCCAAAGCCCACTCGTACGAGGCATGTCGTAGCACACGAGATACTCGTCCGATTCAAGGAGGTCAGCCACGGCTCTTCGGACCATGGCGCCATCCCATCACCAAGTGCCAGCCAGGCTCGCCTCATTGGCCACGTGTCGAGCACCGCTTGCGGCGTGAGCGTGAGATGGGTGCGCGCTGTCGGGCCGCGCGAGAGACTGTTCAGGTGTTTGCATCGGCTGATGAAGCGCGAAGCGCTCTGGAGGTCGCCTATTGGCGTGTTCGGATCGGCGAGCAGCCAGCCGAGGGTCTGGTTGACCTCGCGGTCGAGGCTCTCCTCGCCGGCCTGGAGGGGCCGGCGCTCAGCACGTTGGCGGGCGCACCTCTACAGGACAGCCGCGCGTTGTGGGATCTTTGGGAAGATACCGTGGCCGAGCAGGGCTTCGAACCCGTGGACGAGCAGGCGGCGTTGTGGAGGCTGGTCCGTCACACGGCCGTGCAGGTCGTCGATGGGTCGCTTGATCCGAGCTTGGCGGCAGCATGGTTGTGGCGCTCGGCGTCATGGAGGCTTGAGCCCGAAGGTGACCTGAGGGTGTTCGTCGGGCTTGCCTCTGAAATCGAGAATCAGCCACAGCAGCGGGATGCCCTGATCGCTGAAGTCATCGACGAGTGCAGGTCGCTCCTCACGCGCCCCGGGCTGCGCCAATGGCTGCGGCTGCGGGCGAGCCGGGACAGTCCTCTCTCGCTCTCAACGAACGCCGGTCCAGTGGCACTTTCGCCTGGTGACCTGAGCCTTCCTGAGAACCTCCGGGCTCGTCTAGATGAGTGGCAGCAGCAGTGGCACGCCATCGTCGATGCTGGCGGGTTCGCTTCGGCGAGTGCGGCGCGGACATTCGTCGCGGCCGGCGCCAGCTACGCCACCGCCCTGCAGAGCGCCCTCGGATCACGGTGGAACGTCGAGTACTACCCAGAGCCAACCCGACCGCCAGGCTTTCAGCTGAGGCCAGGGGCGTCATAGAGACCGGCCCATCAACTGGACCTCCCAGTATCCGTTCGAGCATCCGCCGCATGAATACTTGACTTGTGGGTGAGTCGAGAGAGGTGTTCCAGGTGCTGAAGTGGCTCAGACGCCAACTTGACCCGGGTAGCGATGCCCCGGTTCCGATGAGTCAGGTTCGTGACGCCGCCCGTCGGATGATCGCTGGAGAACTGACCGAGCGCGAGTTCGTCGAGTGGGTTCACTGTCATGTTGGCCACGATGGTCCCGATGCCCTGCAGGTCATCGTCGAGATGTATGACGAGTACGACCCGAACGTCGATCCAGGCGCAGTCGAGCAGTTCGTTCGCAACGGCAAGCCAGCGCAGGTCCGCGCGTTCGCGGAAGCCCTCACCGCAAGATCGGACTAATCGACGGGTCGCGGCGAAGGCGGGCGCGTTGGGGCAGACTTGCCGCGTGGCTTTGTCCGGTGGCGATGTGATCTGGGTGCGCGAGATCCCCAGTGATCGATGGGACTTGGCGATTTCGGAACTGACCAGCGGAAATGCTCTGGCTGTTCTTGATGGCGAAGTGCAGGTCGGGCTACGTCGGGCCACGTCCGTTTCAGGTGTGCGGTTCGAGGTGACCGTGTTCGCCACCGCTGAGCCAGGATCGCTCGATGGTGAGATCGCAGCGAGGGATGTGTCGGCCGGGCAGCGAATGATCGCCGCGGCCCGAGAAGCTGACCCGCGTCTCGCTGACCTGTTCCGCCGGCACGGCGTAGCTCGCAAGTACGTCTATGACTACGGCCATGGCGGGATCGTCGTGGGCGACATCGACGAAACCTGGCAAGTCACTCTTCGGTGATACCGCGGCAAGGATCCCCGCACAATACTTGCGGGCACCCATCCTGCGTGTGGTGAGGTGGCGGACGAAGCCCGCGAGCCGAGCATCCGCCTGACATGCTGGTCGGGTGTCCTATGACGTGTTCTTCCAAGGCTTTCTCGCTGGCGAATCCTCCGGCCAGGGCAGCGCTCAGATGCGCGACGCACTTGCCCCTCACGTGATCACGAGCACAGGCTCGACGCTCCACATCCGGTATGGCGACGGTGCAGCCGACATCTTCATCTCCGAGGACGGGATGATGGCGAACCACATCTCGGGCCGTGATCCCTGGCAGTTGCTGGTGACCGGCGCACAAGCCGCGAACTGGGTGATCCTGCCCTTGGACCGCCCGGTATGCCTCACCGCACCCGACCAACGCGACGATCTCCCGGACGAACTCGCCGACAATGTGGTCTTCGTCGCCTCGGGCGACGACCTCCTCAGGGTCGTCACGGGTGGCTGATCGTCCCGTCGGCTGGCGTCGCCCACCGCCCGTGTCGGACGACTAGCGAGTGCCCGGCGCGGCTTGGGCGGACGGTTACGCGGCAGCTGAGAGCACCCGGCTACGCCTCGCCCCGAAGCATGCGACCAACCCTGAGCAGGCCCTCCATGCTGCGGCGCGCATCATCCGTGGCGGGCGGAAGTGGACACTCGATGCTCAGCTGCCGACTGAGGGTCTCAGCCGCAGCCCGGGCCACACCGTCGGCACCCCAGTGGTGTCCGCGGTCTTGATGCTCGTAGGCAGCGATGGCTGCCAGGGTGTCCGCGCCCGCGTGGGCGATGGCGCTCACCAGCAGAGGCAGCGCAGTCAGGCGGCCCTGACAACCCGTCAGAGAGAGCCGAACCGTCTCGCCGAGTTCAGCGCGCGGATGAGCAACGGAGTACCAGGCCCCCATCACCCTCGGACGCCATGAACCGAGCAACAAGCGCCGAACCTCACCCACCTGCAGTTCGCTGCCCTTCTCGCGAACCGCATCCAGCAACTCGGGTGTAGCGCCCAGCGCATTGTCAGCCATCAAGTGCCGGTAGAACGGAACCACATACTTGTCGCGGAGATCCTCGGCGTCGTCGACTTCGTCCACGGCTCCCATCCTGGCTTGAGAAGAACTGTCACGCATCCAGAAGCCGAATACACCGGCACTTCTCGGCGCTCGCACCGATGGGTCCATCAAGGGGTAGATGACGTGAACGCCTGTCTGACCACCACCTGCTCGGGCGACGCGCGCGCTCCGCAGCGACGCATTCCGCAGACCCTCACTACGTCTCCGAAGTCACTCGTAGTGGGTCCACATGCGCAGAACGTGCACGACGTGCTCATCGGTGAGGACCTCGTAGACCAGACGGTGCTGGATGGTGATCCGCCGCGAATAGCAGCCGGCGAGATCGCCGACCACCTTCTCGTAGCGGGGCGGGTGCGCGAACGGGTCGGCGGCAATGACGTCCAGCAGGTCCTGCGCCTTGGGCTTCAGCCCGGACGCAGCGAGCTTGGCCGCGTCCTTCTGCGCCGCGCTTGAGAACACCAGCCGCCAAGCAGTCACCACTCCAGGCTCTCGCCAGCCTCCTCGACGCCCTCAGCGCGTGCCTGCCGGATCGACTCAGTGAAGCCGGGCACGCCTGCCAGGAACAAGCTCTCCTGGATCGCACACCAGTCGTCCTCGCCGACCAGGACGGCATTGCCGCGCTGCCCAGTGATGGTCAGCGGCTCGGACTCCTCATTGACCTGATCGATCAGCCGATACAGATTCGCCCTCGCCGAGGTCGCACTCACAGCAGTCATCCCTCAACACCTCCGCAACCAGCGGACGCGACAACGTACGCCTCCCCAAGAGGCAGACTCTTGGCATCGGCAACACGCCCGCGCAACTCGCGGCAGATGCGGATGTACGTTGCTGGCTCAGCTGAGGGCGAGGACTGCCAGGGCGAGCGCGGCGACTCCAACGGCGAATGGTGTCGCGTTCTTGAGTCGCTTCGGCCAGCGCACGCTCGGCCACAACAGCGCTGTCCAGAACCCGACCATCCCCACGGTCCACGCCAGGACGAGTAGAAACGACCACGGCGGAATCACGAACGTGCCCTCGATGGCGTCGGCCACCGTGGTCCCCGGCAGACTTCCCACGATGGGGCGCAACACGAAGAAGGTCGCGGCGCTAGCCGCGACTCCGATACCCGCCCCGATGTTCTGGGAGATCACACCCACAAGGGGAGCCAACAGTCCGATCCGGACAGCGTCGAGGAAGATGACGGCGATCCCGAGCGCGAACCGCGGCCCGGCGTCCTCGGCCAGCCAGGCTTCGCGGAGCGTGAACCAGTCGATCACGCCCGCAAGAAGGGCGGCGAAAGCGACCAGAAGGATCGGCATCGCGATCCGCCGTGTCGAAATGGGAGTGGTGGCCGAGACCATGGACCGAGGGTAGCCGGAGAGGTCTGAGCACGTGGCGAGAGCTGAGGCTCTTTC
>Ga0268263_1001807_pt1 | contig 16445 bp, 7 predicted proteins | sample Biomet5_FD_190358 | JGI IMG/M metagenome (GOLD analysis project Ga0268263, IMG submission 190358) | Microbial communities from bioreactor (seeded with sewage sludge) at LBNL, California, USA - Biofuel metagenome 5 (SPAdes) (version 4) | ecosystem: Engineered > Bioreactor > Anaerobic >... | reverse complement strand
GTCGTTACTGCACCCAAAACTGCGCAATTTACTTTTCAGTAAGCCTATGAAGGGATTTTATTCCATTTCTTCCAAATATTTTTAGCAAAATCTAATATTTATTCAGTGCCATCCAGACCTAAAAACAGGACTTCTTCGAAATGTTCCCATCTCAAAGAAAATTAACGCATTTTGGGAACATACAAAATAGCACAGTTCTTATTTAGTTCAGGCAATTTCTAAAAATACTTCTATACTCTGAATATCTTGCAGTGCAAGTCTTATTTAACGAACTTGAACAGGCCTCTTTCTCACTGTCAGCTGCGAGTAGTGCCTTTTAGCTCTGCTTTCACGCTGTTCATTTCCTTATATGGAGGGATATTCTCATACATTGGTATTCATATGTTCCCAAAACAGGCATATTATTTTCTAAATGGGAACATTATGGTAGATCGGATCATGGAAACCTTATGCAAGGAAAGCTTTGCATCCCACAGCGCTGCAATGCAGCAAAACCCACAGCGCCGAAACACGAGAAAACCGGGAGTGCCACAACACGCTCCCGGTTTTCTTTTAGGATTCTCAGCGATCCTACACTTGATACACAAACTAGATTACTTCACGATGATATTGATCTTCTTCCAAACTCCATTGTTGGCAACCACATATATGCTGCATTTGCCAGGGTTGACGCCCAGGATCCTGCCGCTGCTGCTGACCGAAGCCACCTCGCTGTTGCTGCTGAAGTAACGGAGTTTGCTGTCTTTAGCACTGGCATTTTTGCTGCCTTCAGTTTCGCTGATCGATGCATTGATGAGGAATACGCTTCCCGGCGTCAGCGATATCGAAGTGTCGTTTACGCTCAACTGTTCGGCATTGGTTCTCGAAGTCCCCATCGCCTCGCAGACAACTGGCGAAAACGCAATATATGCCCTGCCGCCACCATTGTCTTTGTATGCTTTGATCAGGAATTTGAATTCCTTAGTCGCTGAAAGCTTCTTGGTAGTCAGCGATGTGCTGTCTGCGTTCAGCGTCTTCAGCCTGCTCCACTTGCCTGCAGTGCTGCTGCGGTAGTAGATCACGTATCCGTCCGCATGGCGATACTTTGTCCACTGGAGCTGTATATGCCTGTTATCCTTCTTTGTGGCCTTCATGATCAGGATCTTGTTGATCTGGAAGGTCTGATCTGCATTCTCCGGCAGGCAGTAGTTGCTGTTGTCAACGCTTTCTGCCTTAGCGGAATGAACTCCTACTGCAGAAGATGCTCCGGTTACCTTGACGCTGCACTTGTCGCTGCCGACAAGTCCTTCGGCTATGGCCGCAGGACTGTGGCTGCTGCCGTCGTATGTGAATGATTTGCCAGTCCACTTGAGACCTATCGTCTTTGGCGCTATCGTTACATCAATGGACGCAACCGGTGAATCGCTCTGGCCGTTGGCACCTTTCATATAATAGTAAACTGTGTATTTGCCTGCATTGACTGAAGCCGGGATGGCCTCTGAGTATTTGCCGTCTTTTGTCAGGCTGAACATCATAGTTCCATTAGATGCTGCGGCAGGTGTTACAAGCTGCTGAGCAGCGCCATTATATGTAATCGCATTTGCAACTGGTGCTGAAGATACTGCAGTGTTTCCGCCAGCTGCACCGCCATTGCTCTTGAATGTCACGCTGATCGTATGATTAGAATTGACATTTGCAAAGGTCTGGCTGGATACCTTTCCTACGGAGTTACCATCTACCAGTACATCTGAAATTTCATATCCGGAATACGGATATATCTGATATGTGATATCCTTTCCTGCTGCAACGGTCGTGTCACCTGATGGGGTGATAAAGCCGCCGGCTCCTGCTGATGCCTTGACTGTGTAATATGCTTCAAAGGCTGCTTCAACTGTAAGCGGTTCGCTGACTTTCTGAGACATTGCAGTGACCAGTGCTCCCTGGCCGGCCGCTTTGTCATTTACAAACCATCCGTTTACACGGTAGCCGCTGTTTGCATCTGCCGTGAAATCAGCCGTACTTCCCGCTGGCAGCGTGGTACCTGATGTAAATACATTACTGTCTTCTGAGCCAGTCACCGTGCCGCTGTTGCTAGGTGAACCGCTGCGCAGGCCATAGTTTACTGTATAGAGCATAGGCGCGTAGAATTCAGCACCAATGCTGATGTCAGCATCAACAGTTTTTGTGACTGCTGCTCCTGTTTCATTGGCAAAATCACCAGTCCAGCGGTCGAATCTGTAGTAATTGTCTGGTACGGCGGTTATCGTGACCGTTGAACCTGACGGCAGTGTAATGCTGCCGTTTACCGGTACTATTGTATTTCCTGAACTGTTTGTTACCGTGATCTTTCCGTTATTGACCGTGCTGATCGTGATAACTTTGGTCTGAGTTGCTGCGTTGGCAAAATTAGCAGCGACTGTGTACGGTCCATTGACAGGATCAAGTTTCAGTTTGTTGCCTGAACCCGTCACTGTCTTTGTCGTGCCGCTTCCGTCGGTAACTGTCCAGTTCAGCAGCATCTGTCCGCTCTTAGGCGTAGCCGTGAACTGCAGCGAATCTCTTGCCGTGCCGCCGCTTTCGAAATCGTCACCGCCTATTGATGCGCTGACAGCTCCAAGGCTGACGTCGTTGACGCCGAAATTAACGATACTGCTTACACGCTCAGTTAGTATCTGTACTTCCGTGTCGTTTCTGAACATGAAGTTGAACTCTTTGCTTTCGCAGGAAGTAACAGTCTTGGTTTTGGTCGTGCCGCCGCTGATGATGCTGTAGCCCGTGATAGCATATCCATCTTTTGCTTTTGCATCAACAAAGACGATCGTCTCCTCCGGACATTTGTCTCCGCTCTTCAGTTCCACATTTCCGTCATGGGCAGCCGTTGCTATCGCCGTGGCTGCAGGTGAAGAGGAAAGCGTCAGAGTATAATTCATCTTAGGAGTCGTTACAGATGCAGACGGAGCATACATGCCCTCGCCGCCGCTGTATTGCGTCGTAACTGTAAATTCATATTTAGTGTTGCTGTCAAGTCCAGTGAATTCATAGGAATTTGCATCTGCTGGCAAATTTCCTGCCGCAAGTACCCACTCGCCATCGCTGGCCTTCTTGTATACGTTGTATCCGGTCACTGACGGCCTGCCGCTGTCAGCTTCCGGAGCCGTCCACGTCAGGTCGACGGTATCAACAGACTGTGCCTCAGCGCTTAGATCTGTGGCCTCCGGTGACGGCGCCTTGACGCCTGTCAGAGTGTAGCCGAAGAACATGACGTTTTCCTGATTTGAGTTCAGCTGACGCTCCCATTTTCCGAAGTTCCAGTTGAAGCCGTAGGCTCTGGTAACTGCCTCTGAAATGCCGCTGTCGGCTTTCATAGATGACTCATCCAGGTTCCAAACCGTGCCGGCAGCTCCTTTAGCATTTGTCGTAGTTTTGTATGTTCCGGTGGTCGTTGATGACTCTGCCTCGATATACGCTCCTGCGTGATATCCGCCGATGAGTTCTACATCTGTACCAAAGGCCAGAGTAAAACTCAGGTGAATGCCATGGGACTGTTCTATGCCTTCCGTCGTCGAGCCGCTCTTGGACCACTCGCTCTGAGCCCAGCCGCCGTTGTAGCCGAGAGGATATGACGAATCCTTGCTCAAAGTCTCGCCGCCGTTTCCGGCATCAGCCCATTTCTTCCAGTAATTGAACGGTTCACCCGTCGAATCCGGGAGATCGGCCTCAGTGATTGCAATAAGTTTAGTTTTGTTCTTCGCCTTATTATTAGCGTCCTGCTTCGCGTTATATTCCTTTACCAGTCTGTTGTAATTATCAACTGACAGCTGATAATAGACTGGCTTCAGCGGTACCGTTATGTGGTATCCGTCTTTTGCCCACTTTCCGTCTTTCTTTAAGACATCGTACGTGAATACAGCAACAGGTGTCCTCTGCACGATGACAGTATCCTTATTGACTGCGGTAAACGTCGTGCTGTACTCTTTCTCATATTCCTGTTCAAAATTCTTGGTGAATTCCGACGTCCTGCCTGCTTCAACGCCTGCAGTTGCCAGACCTAAGCTCCCCTCTCCTGTGAATCCATAACTGAGAGATGTTGTCGTTGAAGAACTTTGCCCAACCGTATATGATGACGTCACCGTATAGCTCGTTTCATTATTTGTGTGATTGTCATAATCTCCAAGTTCATCAAAGTACGGCGCTGCCTGAAGCACTGACTGTACCTGCGGATCAGTATAGCCGCAGGCAACTTTGTCATACTGTGCTATGACACCATCGTTGTCGCTATCCACAGATACCGGCACCAGATTGACACGCTTATTGGTTGGATCGTCGCCTTTGTTCCATACGTTATAGTACTGTCTCTGAATATGATCACCATCGTGATATCCCAAAACACTTACGTAATAGCTGGTGACGACGCCATTATCGTATCCTCTGCCACCCATGTTGCCAAGTTTATACGTGTATTCATTATCGTTACCAATATCGCCTCGATACTGAAGGGTGAAGGTGAACTGCTCCTGCCCATCGTCGTTGTGATTGAAATTGCCTGCCGTTACCGTCTCAACGCAGTAACTCCGTACGTCGAATACCTCTGACGTGCCACTTTCGGTACTATTATCGTCGGTATTGACTGTCAGAGAACTGAACTCCCGATTAAAGAATCCTGCCGTGTAGACCGGCGTAATTTCCGTTCCATTCACACTGTAGACCGTGCCGTCGATGAATACCTGCGCTCCAGCTGATCTGCCGCTGACATAGCCGCAGCATACAGCAGTTTTAGGCCAGATGTTATCCTTATCGTCTTTAAATCCAGACGATGTATAATTGTTCATTTTCAAATACTGCAGGCTGCCGGCAGTATAGTTTCCAGATCCGTAGGCTATCACTGAAGCTGCCAAATGGGTCTTATCCATGTCGAATACATTAAAGCCCTGAGCGCTTCCATAGTATGTAGCGGTAGGATTTCCTGAATAGCCTGCCACTATTATCTCATCCTGCCCATCCTGATTGACGTCGGCTGCCGATGCAGTGCCTGCATAAAGCATCCTATATGTATATACGGCATTTGGAGTGTCCGTATCAGGTCCGCCAACCTTTTCAATAAGCTTTTTCGGACTTCCGGTCTGGCTAAGCGAGCCACTGTCGCTGTTGTCAAAAACCGAAAGGTAAGTTGAAAACACCGCCATATTGTCACGCAGTTCTGCCTCACTCGAGCAGCTGCTGAAAACCGGTTTTCCTCCATCTACAGTATCACCCGTAAAATTGCAGCTGCCCACTGCTGCCGCCATTTCCTCCACACCGTCTCCGTCGAAGTCTCCGCTGGTAAGAGAGCATGACAGTTTATAAGCCTTGTTCTTCGGCTTAGATGAAAGCTGGCCGTATCTTGCACCTGTCATAGTGCTCAGGCTGAGTCTGCTGCCTGCTGCAGTCAAAGTCAGACCGTCTGTGCCCACCTCATACTCCTGCAGAAATGCATCATTATTTTCCGGACTGTAGACTACGATCTCATCTTTGTTGTCTCCATCATAATCGCCAGCCGTAATCTGGAAGAAATTTCTGGCTTCACTCTGACGCAGGCGGTGATCGTCCGTCATGATCCAGCTGCAGTCACCGGTTACGGTATAGTCTTCAGACTGAGTCCTATTTTTTACATCGCGTATCCAGGTCACGATTTTCCCGCTGCTAGCATCATAACCGATATACGCTACATGATCTTTCCTGCCGCTGCCCTTAGGGTCAAACCCAACTGCGTTGACGAAAGCATAGACCTTGGTATTGCCAAGTTCTTCGTTTCCAAGCTGACTGTTATACAGTTCCTGATGCGCTAAAGAATTACTGCCGTCAGGTTCAAACGAACTAGGCGCAAATCTGTAATCACTAGCTATTTTTTCTGATTTGGCCCCTCCATCCGAATAGTTCGTTGTATTATAGACCAGAACTTCATTCTGTTCCTCCAACAGGAACGGCTGATTTTTATCTTTTCCGTATGGAGTCGCCAGATTGTATTCGCTCAGCGGACTCGTCGTAGTCCAATTATCCAGCGTCAAAATACTGTCGACGGGATCAGTCGATGTTCCACTCTCCGACTGACCGCTGCCGGCAAAAGCATCATGCCCCATTGCCGGCATCAGTGTGACGGTCATCATGGCCGCCATGGATATACATGCCAGTTTTTTTACAGCTTCTTTCAATTTCTTAGTCAAAACGTTCGCCTCCTCTTCAGTAACATACAACATATATAATGATCGCAAAATCTATGTTAAAAACATCCTATGCCAATATTATATGATTTTTTCCAGATATTTTACGTGCAATTCGAGTCAAATTCTGACAATTCGAGTCATTGCGCATGTTCGGGCTGAAGCATCACAGATGCAGAGAAGGTTCCGTCACCTGGCGAAAATCTTGCCATTCCATGGTATTTTTCGGCTATTGAGCGCACAGATTCTATGCCAATGCCGCTGCCGCTGTGTTTTGTTGAGCAGAATCTGCCGTTCTTGTCAACTACAGGAACTACGCCTGAAGTATTGTCGATGGCCAGCACAAACCTATGGTCATCAGAACACTCTGCACGGACCTGTATTTCCCGCTCATGGCTTTCAGAAGTCAGACAGGCCTGGTAGGCATTTTCCAGCAGGTTGCCAAGAAGCACACTGAGGTCGGTAGGTGTGATGCCAATGCCTTCTGGTATATCAGCATTTACACGGTAGTTTATACTATGTTGCTTGGCAGCTGAGGCATAGTATGAAAGTATCGTATTGGCAGTCATATTTCTGCAGTACAATATAGAGCTGTCCAGATCCAGTTCCCCGTAAAATTCCTTCAGATAATCGCGGATCGCGCCCATGTCGTTGCTGTCAGCAGCCGTCTGCAGCAGACCGATGTGATGTCTCAGATCATGTCTGGCAATTCTGGTGCTGTCCATCTGCATCTGTATGTTCTTAAACTGCAGTGTCTGCATTGAAAGCATGTGGTTCTCCTGAGCCAGCTGCCGTTCCCTGGCGGATTCCTGAACGAATGAGAGAGTGATCCAGTATATAAAGAATGAGGCTGCGTCGATGATGCCCAAATATATGGAATAGAAGGGCTGCATCATCCTTTCAAGTGAGGTCTCGCCGCTGAAATACAGCAGAACCATCCATAGGAAGAAGAAGGATGCAGGAACCATCCAGAGCATCCTCCAGAGTTTTGCCACTGACTCTTCCTTTGTGCGTATCTCCGCAGAGAAATGATGAAAAATGAGCAGGAAAGGAATAGGATAAATAAAGAGCTCCATGATAAGAGTAAAAATAGAATATGTATAATGATAGCGCATCAGCGCGCATGCAGGCATGAGCAGTCCCTCTATGCACTTCGCCGAAGTGTTGACAAGATTGCCGAAGTTGGCAAGAATAAACATAACAAAGAGTATGCGGCTTGGCCGTTCATTGAAAATCAGAAAGAAAAAGAGGAAGTAAACGACCATTGACAGCATATCAAGCACTGAAAGATAACTTCTGTTTCCCAGCAGCACAACGGTACTGTTGAGGGCGACCTGTGCAGCGGCAACTGCTATGATTGCCACGATCGATGTTTTCTTGGAAAACCTGAACATATCGCGAAATTCCACCGCAGCAAAAACCACCATCGGCACGACATCTATGATATGCCACAGGATGACCTCCCATACAGAAAAAGTCTGTGCTACCATACCGAAAACCTCCTATATGTCTTCCCAAAGAATAAGCCGCAAATATTTCAGGCCAGCGGCTTGCTGCGTATGCTCTGGAAAAGATAGTCTGCAAAAGCCTCTTCAGCCTCGTGGCGCTTGCTGCGGCTCAGTGAAAAGGTCTTGCCGTTTTTCATTACAACCGTATCCTTATTGATGCTTTCAACCTCCGCAAAATTTACAATTACGCCTCTTATGCAGCTGTAAAAATCCGGATTGCTGCATAGCAGCTGCTCTAGATCACTCTGGACCATCCTGACTCTCGTTTCACCGCCGTCCATACGCGTGATGTGGATCACATGGTTGTAATATTCGGTGTATATGATGTCACCGAGGAACATTCTGGTTCCGTCAGGCAGAACAATAGCCCGGCTCTCCTTCAATTCTGACAGATCAAGCACAGTCAGCATTTTTATGATCTGCTCCTTTGTATAAGGTTTGAGCAGATAATAGTCAGCCCTGACTTCATAGCTTTCCGCCGCAAAATCATTGCTTGTTGTAACAAAAACAATCCTCACCCTTCTGTCGGCTTCGCGCACCTTGCGCCCTGTATCTATACCGCTCATACCGCTCATCATGATATCCAGGAATACTATGTCATACTGCCCCGGTTCAAAGATATCCATAAGTTCTTTGCCGCTGCTGAAGCAGTCTATGGTCAGTTCGTCAAATGCCATATCGCCAATGCATGTTCTAACTGCCTGCTCCAGATTCTCACGTTCTTTTCTCTCATCATCAACGATTGCAATTCTGATAATCATCACCTGCTTTTTTTCATATAGAACAACCGACAGAAAATTAAGTATCAGATATATTTTATCCATATCCGTACCAGAAATTAAATAGGCTGAATCTCTTTTTTTGCAGAGATTCAGCCTCATATAATCCATTTTTATTATCTAGAGTATTATTTTATAGCCCTGACCACGCTTGGAAATGATCTTAATGCCGAAGGGCTTCAGTTTTGAACGCAGGCAGTATATGTGATTGTGCACTGGTTTCACGTCGTTGTTTGTAAGCTTGCCCCAAACGTCACGATATATTTCTTCCGCAGTAGTATATTGGCTGCTGTTGGCGCATAGGAACCTGAGAACGTAATACTCCATCGGCTTCAGCTGCATGTCACACCCATTTACCGCTGCTGTGTGGGAGGCAATATGCCATTCGATCTGACCGGTCAAAGCTATCTCCGGCGGCAGCGGCTGTGCGTTTCGGCGCAGCAGAGCGGCTACCCTCAGCAGGAATTCTTCCGTCATATAAGGCTTGGCCAGATAATCGTCTCCGCCGCGGCGCAGGCCTTCGATAACGTCTCTCTTTGTATTGAGTGCGCTCAAAAAAAGTATCCTCACATCACTGCTGCAGCGCAGCTCACGACACAGATCAAGCCCATTGCCGTCAGGCAGCAGTATATCGAGAATTATCAGGTCAGGATGCTCACTCAGCGCTGCTTTCCTGCCTGCCTCAATTGTTCCCGCTGTCACTACTCGATATCCCTCCAGCTCCAGCAGCTGCCGGTTCGCCGACTGTATGTCCATATCGTCTTCAATTATCAGTATTTTGTCATTGTTCATCTTTTGCCGACTCCTTTGGCACTGTAAAACAGATTGATGTTCCCTCTCCTGACGTTTCCGCTACCCAAATGCTTCCGCCGCCTTCTTCAATTATGTCGCGGCAAAGGGAAAGTCCGATGCCGCTGCTTTTATCGCCGCTGACTCCCCTGTCAAAGACCATCGGCAGCAGTTTTGATGATATGCCGTCTCCGCGGTCCGTCACCGTTACGCGAACAAAATCTTCAGCGTCTTCGCCTTTGACGCTGATCACGCTGCCCTGGCAGTGGCGGCTGGCATTGGTGATCAGATTGTAGAGCACCTGCAGTATGCTGTCTGGCACGTATTCAGCTTCAAGGGGTTCGTCAGGCACTTCGACTTTTATGACGTTGTTCCTTTTGTTGCATATCAGCCGGCAGAAGTCTGCCGTGTCGCCAATGGTTTTCCTGAGATCGCCACGCGACGGCGTGAGCTTTCTGTCTTTGTCTGTGGAGACATCCTTCAGCCGCTCCACCATCTTCGCTAGCCTGACTGCCTCACGCTGAACAGTATCCAGGTTGTCCCTGGTACCGTCGTTGACTGCGCCCTTCTCGATCTGCATTTTCGTCAGTCCCGCGTAGCTGCTCATGACTGTCAGCGGAGTCTTCATCTCGTGGCTGATGTCTGACATGAAAGCAGTGCGTATCTGATAAAGGTCGCTGAGTGTTTGATTCACCGTGCGCATCTTCTCTTCTCTGGCGTTGGCCTCAGCAAGCTCTTCCTGTACCCTGCGGGATTCCATAGTCAGCGCTATGGCCGTGAAGAAAACTGTGATCAGCATTCCTATCTGGCTGACATTGTAGTCGGCGGTCCTCCGGTAAAGCAATCCGTCGCATAAGCTTGAGGCAACGAATATCATGGCGCCAATGCATATCAGTATGTAGCTGTCCTGATGGAATTCACTGCGCCTTCTGATGAATGGCGGCAGGAAAAAGGCAACGTATAATATTCCATAGCCGATCATCACGTATACAGTGTTCTGTGTCAGATAGCTGTAAATGATGGATGGGAGTATCAGATATATTCCCCCTATGACTGCAAAAATGACGTAGCCAAGATAACGGACCGGCTTCATCACCAGATCCCTGAACTCTGCGTTATAGAACATCAGCATGAACAGGAAGGCCAGGATGAATGTGATATGCTCCAGCTTATGGCCGAAATACCAGTTCAGTTCAGGGAAAAGTATCATTATCGGTTTAGGTGAAACGAAGCAGTCGCGTATGCACAGCGACAGACATCCCAGTGCAAACCACAGGTACTGCTTTCTGTCCGGGAAGAAAAGGGCAACGCCGAAAAATATGAGGAACGATGCCATTAGCAGTCCTAATGCGGATACGGACCGGAACAGCTTCTGCGTCACGATCTCAAACACCTTAGTCTGCGGCCCCAGCTTAAGCTCAAAAAGCGTACCGCTTCTATGGACAAAGTTGGCGCGCTGGATCACGATAACTGTTGGCGACTTTGCTGCCGTAAAGCAGACCGTATAGTGATCCGTCCTCGGCACATACCCCTTCTTGCTGCTTCTCACCTTGCCTACAGTCGACAGCAGTTTGCCATTTACCCAGACCTTCTGTGAATAGGTGGCGCTGTCGCCGCTCATGGCGTAGACGTGGCCAGCCGGCAGATCCAGCACAAGTCGATATGTGCCGTACTGACAATACTGGCGGTCGCCGTTGTTCTCCGAATCCACTGTAAAATCCGGAGCAGCCGTATTGCCGGCGTCAAAATCAGCCGGCGTATACAGATGCCCCGAATAAAAATCAAAGAGATCGCGGTCGATGATCGCAACATTTTTCGTAAAGTCAAAACTATCAGCTTCTGCCTTGGTTGATATCTCCGGCAGGGTATTGACTGTCAGAGCAGTTACGCCAAAGAAAGCAGCAAAGAGTACCACAAAGAAAACAGCCAGCGCGTACCAGCGCATCCTGCCACGAAAATCGTCCTGTCTTCTGCCCGCGGTATCGGTGCCGCTATTCAATGTTTCTGATCTGACTTCCAATTGCTGTCTCCCCGCCTATTCATCAAAATGCCGCTCTATTCACAGGTAAGCGTCAGCTGGTCTCCTGTCTTCCAGCCGGATTTTGGTGCATTTATCTCAACGAAATCGTAAGTTTTGATGACTTTATATGATGCTGCTCCGTTAAGTTCCTTCTCCGCAGCTAAAGTATAATAATACTGTTCAACGCCGTTGTGTGTACCTTTGGTCATGTACTTTGCAATATCCTGATGTTTGCTGACATATTCGTCGCTCAGCCATTCCTTGCCGTCAGTGAAGGTTGCATTCCAAACAGCATTGCCGCCTTCGTCGTCAAACTCATACATCTCGGCTTTGCTGGTATAGTAATCTGCACTTTTGCCGTTTACGGTGACAGACTTCAGGGTCTTGCCGCTTGCCGGGAAATATGCCATGCCCAGAGTTTCATTTTTATTTATTGTAGAATATGCTGACGTATATTTTGGTGTCTTGCTGTCATATACATAATCCTCAAGATCCATGTACATCAGTGTCTTGCAGCCGGACACGCCGATCTTCATCTCAATAGGGTCATACTTTTTCATGTGCAGATTCGTAACTTCCTGATTGCCGTCATATATCGAATAGTAATATGTCACTCCTTTGGTCAGCTTCAGCATTCCCGAATAATGTCTTGGCGCCGAATGGAGATAAAGGGAAAAGACATTGCCCTGCAGGTTATACTCCTGGTCATTGCCCCCTGCAATATTTCCTCCATATATCCCGTATTTTCCAGCTGATGTCACCTTGACTTCCTCCTGGTATACTGAGATCCCAGTTGGTATGGCGCTGGCGCTGCCGGTCAGCATATAGTATCCTGTCTCTGCCGGTTTGAAGGCAAATTTCGTAACGCTGTTGTTCTTAGGCAGTGTCATCATGGTGTCAGTGGTCACGAACTGCACTCCTGCATTAGTTACTTTAAAAATCGCAAAGTTCAGGTAACCTGTCTTGCTTACCGACTTGCTGTCAAAGTAGAAATAATAGGACTGGCCTTTTGTCATATTAATGAGCTTCTGATAGGCAGTGCCCTTCAGTATGATCTTATGCCCAGTTCCAGTCTTGGAAGTTGAGTAATAAGGGCTCTTGCCATTTAGGCTTTTGGCACTGGCAACTGCAAATGCATAAATGCCGCTTGCCGGCGCTGTATATTTATAGGCGGTCTTCGTCACATCTCCCCCGCTCTTGCTGCCGAAGGTCACATAATCTGTGCCGCCTTCATAACCAGGCGCCATTGTCATGACTGCAGCTTTCTGGGCGCTGGACATCGTTACGCCGGAACCGGCCCTCTGCGTACTGGCAAATGCCATTCCCGGTATCATGGTGACTGCCATCATTACGGATATTGCAATGATCATTAACTTTCTGTTCATCTTCATGATTGTTCCTCCTAACTGTAGTATAAATATTCTGTCTTTATTCTAATCCTCCTGCTGATAAGGTGCAAGGCTTTGCGGCAACAAAATCAATAGATGATGACCGGAAGCTGGCTTTGCGGTTGGGCGCTCTTACCATTTTATTCCAAAGTTCGCTCATTTTTTTGCTATTTTAGCGCAAAGTTCGCTCATTTTTTTGCCATTTTGTTAAAAAGTTCGCTCATTTTTTTGTAAGTTTATTGATTTTTCAACACTTATAAGGTATAATCATTATACGACAACAATAGAGGGAGATGAACATCAACATGACATATTTGAAACGCAAAGTCGATTCTTTTCTGTATAACTGGAAAAGAGATTCCAATCATAAGCCACTAATTGTCAAAGGGCCTAGGCAGGTTGGCAAAACTGAATCAATAATGAATTTCGGCAAACTTTCCTATAATAACATAATATACATCAATTTCGTAGAGGAGCCGAAATATAAGCTCATCATTGCTGACGGATATAAGGCAGATGATATTATTCTCAATATCTCGCGTATCGACCCGTCCAAGCAATTCATTGCAGGAAAAACTCTGATTGTTTTTGATGAGCTGCAGGAATTCCCAGAAATTACCACCGCGCTAAAATTCTTTGCAATCGACGGCCGCTTTGACGTCATATGCAGCGGGTCTATGCTTGGAATAAATTACAAGCGAATCGACAGCAACAGCGTTGGTTACAAAACAGACTACGAAATGTTTTCCATGGACTTTGAAGAATTTATGTGGGCAAAGGGGTATGGTGAAGACACTATCGCAGACATGCTGAATCATATGACACGCCTTGAGATTTTCAATGATGTTGAATCTTCAGTGTTTTATTCACTTTTTCTTGATTATTCTATGCTTGGGGGTATGCCTGCGGTTATACGCGAATACATAGACAGCGGAACTTTTGAAGGCTCGCTTGATATTCAGCGGCAGCTTGTTGCAGACTATAGAGAAGACATCCGCAAATATGCAGCAGGACTTGATCAGACGCGTATCTTGAATGTCTTTGATCACATTCCTCCACAACTTGCTAAAGAAAACAAAAAATTTCAGATCTCCAAAGTTGCGTCAGGCGCACGATTCAGAGATTACCGCGGATGCATCGAATGGCTTAATGATGCCGGAATGACAAACATTTGCTACTGCATGAACTTCCCGGAGCTTCCATTAAAAGGTAACTATGACGATAGCAAATACAAAATGTATTTTGCTGATACCGGGATGCTTGTCGCAATGCTTGACGACGAATCACAGTCCGATCTCAGAGCCAACCGCAATCTTGGCGTGTATAAAGGCGCCCTTTATGAAAACATTGCAGCAGATGCTCTGAAAAAAGAGGGCTATGGCTTGTATTACTACAAGCGTGATGACTCCACATTGGAAGAAGATTTCTTCATACGTACATCATCCGAACTTGTTCCGCTGGAAGTCAAAGCAAAAGGCGGGCGATCCAAATCGCTGCGCACCCTAATTGACAGTGATCATTACCCCGACATCCATTATGGCATCAAACTTACCTCTGGAAACATCGGGTATAGCGACAGCATCTATACATTCCCATATTACTGCATCTTTCTGCTGAAAAGATATCTGCCGGCAAAGTAATTTATGGTTACTAATCAGTAAGTATATCCAGATAGAAAGCCGGCAAATGCCGGTTTTTTTGCTTGAAAATGTATTTTTATGAAAAAAATGAGTCATTTGAGAAATATTTCACAATTTGCTGTTTTATTCCCCGGCATTGTATGTTATAATACTGCCAAGCTCTCCCTAAGTGTTGATATTACTAGGCTGCAGCCTCGCTGCCAGTTAGCTGGCATGCTCATATCCACTTTGGTCTTACCATACATGCTTTGGCCGACAATACCCGAAGTGAGATAAATAGATGAACTGAATTGTATATGTATGAAGAAATGAGGTAAAGCGTGAGTAGATTGGAATTCAAGAAGAAAGACCAGGCTCAGAAAGAAGTCGAAGGTCTTTACAGAGATCTTGAGAGACGTATCATTGCCAGCCCGCCGGGACAGTGTCCTGTTGATATGACTGGTTCCTTCCTTAAACTGTGCCAGGCACAGTCCTGCGGAAAATGTGTTCCGTGCAGAGTTGGCGTCGGCCAGATGATCAACATCATCGACGATATACTTAACCTGAGTGTAGACAGCAGCATGGCGGACCTGGCGCGTCTCCAGAAGCTGGCAGAAACCATAAAATATTCATCAGACTGCGCCATCGGCAGCGAGTCAGCAGAACTGGTGCTAAAGGGACTGAAGAGTTTCCGCGAGGATTACGTTTCCCATGTTGAAAGAAACAGATGCTCAGACAACCTGAGAGACAGACGTCACTCGATTCCTTGCGTCGCCAAATGCCCAGCCGAAGTTGACATCCCTGGATATGTCGCTTTGATCAAAGCTGGCCGTTACGATGACGCCGTGAGACTGATCAGAAAAGACAACCCGTTCCCTACGGTGTGTGCTTTGATATGTGAGCATCCGTGCGAGAAACACTGCAGAAGAGACATGATAGACGCGCCGATAAACATCAGAGGTCTGAAGATGTTTGCCGTAGACAACTGCTCCGAGACAGTGCCTATCCCAGAGGCGATGGACAACACCAGCAAGACCGTTGCTATCGTTGGCGGCGGACCAAGCGGTCTGACTGCAGCCTACTACCTTGCCCTCATGGGACATAAACCGACGATTTTTGAAAAGAGACAGCAGCTTGGCGGCATGCTTCGCTACGGCATCCCAAGCTACAGACTGCCGCGCCAGAGACTGGAATGGGACATCGACTCCATCCTCTCTGCCGGCATAGAAGTTAAACTCAACACCGACATGGACGACGAGAAGAGCATCAAAGGCCTCATCGACAACTACGATGCGGTCTATGTTGCCATCGGTGCCCACAACTACAAGATGATCGGAATCGAAGGCGAAGAGAGCGGCGGCGTTTATTCGGCCGTTGACCTGCTCCGCGAGATCGGCGACTCAAACCTGCCTGATTTTGAAGGCAAGCGCGTATCCGTAGTCGGCGGCGGCAATGTGGCCATGGACGTAGCCAGAACAGCCATGAGGCTTGGCGCTTCCCACGTTGACATCGTCTACAGAAGACGCAAAGAGGACATGACCGCCCTGCCTGAAGAAATAGAAGGCGCAATTGCTGAAGGATGCAGACTTCTCGAACTGAGAACTCCGCTGAGGATCGAAGCCAATGAAGAAGGCAATGTCAAGGCCCTCGTCATCAAACCTCAGAAGGTCGGCGAATATGACTCCTCCGGCAGACCTAAATCATATCCGGCTCAGAAGGACGAGCAGATCCTGCCTTGCGACATCATCATCGGTGCAATCGGACAGGAAATCGATTCCGAAGTATTTGAAAAAGCCGGAGTTTCAGTCCTCTGGAAGAAGCTGAACACCGATGCCTCAATGAGGGTCATCGGCATGGAAGGCGTATTTGCAGGCGGCGACAGCGTTACAGGGCCGTCATCGGCAGTCAACGCCATTGCGCAGGGCAAGGTTGCAGCAGCTAACATAGACAACTACCTCGGCTACAACCACGAGATCGCCTGCGATGTGGATATCCCGGACGCTGATCTTGAAGATAAGAACCCTTGCGGAAGGTCCGAGTTGACATCCAGGTACCCAGACGAGAGAAACAGAGACTTTGATGGTTTTGAAAACGGACTTTTGCTGGAAGAGGCGATCCAGGAAGCGGGCAGATGCCTGCGCTGCGACAGAAACAGCCTGGGCGCAT
>Ga0268263_1001806_pt1 | contig 16447 bp, 14 predicted proteins | sample Biomet5_FD_190358 | JGI IMG/M metagenome (GOLD analysis project Ga0268263, IMG submission 190358) | Microbial communities from bioreactor (seeded with sewage sludge) at LBNL, California, USA - Biofuel metagenome 5 (SPAdes) (version 4) | ecosystem: Engineered > Bioreactor > Anaerobic >... | reverse complement strand
CAAAAACAGAGGCCGTGTATATACCAGAGATGAACTGCTCGATAAAGTATGGGGCATAGATTATGCCGGTGAAAGCAGGACCGTCGATGTGCATGTGCGGTATCTGCGCAGAAAAATAGGCGATGAGGATGAAAAATACATCGAGACTATCAGAGGAAAGGGATACAGACTGAGATGAAGGCCAGATGCACAATAACAATATTGATCGCTGTTGTGCTGGAAGCATGTGCCGCTCTGTTTATCGACAGCAGATTGCTGCTCGCTGCGATCGAAGCATCCGTGGCAGCGGCCGCTCTTCTGAGCCTTACCATCTTTATCAGAGGACCGGTACGCGAGGTCCGCAGAAGGCTGGAAAAAACAGAAGAAGAGAACCGGCAGCTGGAGACGATGCGCAGGGAATTCGTGGCCAATGTCACTCATGAACTGAAGACGCCGCTCACATCGATTTCCGGTTTTATCGAAACACTGCAGGCGGGCGCTGTCAACGATCCTGAAGTAAGTACAAAATTTCTCGATATCATGTCTATCGAGACCGCCAGGCTGAAAAGGATAATCGAAGATATCCTGGTGCTTTCGGATATAGAGAACAAAAATGAAGTCATCAGGGAAGACGATATCGAAATATCCAGGGTAATGGAAAGTATAACCGAAATACTTAAACCTGTAGCTGACAGCCGCGGCGTGAAACTCGTGATCGATACTCAGGGAGATCTGCATATACGCGGTGATGAAGACAGATTCCGTCAGATGATGGTCAACCTCATCGAAAATGCAATAAAATACTCGAATCCCGGAGGGCATGTATGGATCACCAGCAAAAATGACGGCGACAAGACTAAGGTCTCTGTAAAAGACGAAGGTATCGGTATAGCTGAAGAAAACCTCGGCAGACTGTTCGAAAGATTTTACAGAGTCGATAAATCCAGGTCGAGGAAAGTCGGAGGTACCGGTCTGGGGCTTTCGATAGTAAAACATATCGCGGCTCTCTTTGATGCTGAACTGAATGTGGAAAGTAAATTAGGCGAGGGCTCAGTTTTTACTGTGACTTTCAAGAGCTGAATTCGAAGGAGGACATAATGGAAAACCTTGATTATTTTATCAAGGATCTGGCATTGATGACATTGACAGCAGGGGCCATAACCCTCATCTTCAAAAAAATCAAATTACCTGTCGTACTCGGCTATATCGTGGCAGGGTTTCTCATAGGTCCGAATTTCGTATATCTTCCTACGGTCGTTGAGACCGCAAATATCCACACCTGGGCAGAAATAGGTGTGGTATTTCTCATGTTCGCCCTCGGTCTGGAATTCAGTTTCACCAAGATAGCAAAAGTAGGGGTGCCGCCGATAGTGACAGCTATCACTGTAATAAGCTGCATGGTGGCAGCAGGATATCTCATTGGAACAGCGATGGGATGGAACAGCATAGACAGTATATTCCTCGGCGGCATGATATCGATGTCATCCACAATGATAATCCTCAAGGCCTATGATGAATATAATTTAAAAAAAGAAAAATTTGCTTCTCTTATACTCAGTACGATGATAGTTGAGGATATCGGAGGAGTTTTTATTATGATAGTTCTGTCGACTGCGGCAGTCGGCAAGAATGTATCCGGTACAGCTATGGTGCTGCACATAAGCATCCTCATGCTGATGCTCGTGATATGGTTAGTGCTCGGAATATTCCTGATACCTACCTTCCTGAAAAAGACAGTACATTTGATGAATGACGAATCGCTGCTGATAGTATCGGTGGCCATCTGTCTGGTCATGGTCGTGATATCGTGCCTTATCGGTTTTTCATCGGCGCTAGGCGCTTTCATGGCTGGATCCATTCTGGCGGGGACCGTTTCAGCAGAAAGGATAGACCGGCTCATCACACCTATCAAAGATCTTTTCGGAGCCGTATTCTTCATTTCAGTCGGCATGATGGTCGTGCCTGGAACTCTGATAAAATATATAGTGCCGGTGATAATAATCACCTTAGCAGTGATATTCGGGCAGATGATCTTCTCAACTTTAGGCCTGCTTTTCTCAGGACAGTCTCTGCATACTGCCGTCAAGGGAGGCACCTCGATGGTCCAGGTCGGCGAATTTTCTTTCATAATCGCTGCGCTCGGTACCAGTCTCAAAGTGACCAGCGATTTTCTTTATCCGGTAATAGTATGTGTTTCCGTCATCACTATATTCACGACGCCTCTGTTCATAAAGAACTCAGAGCCGATATACAGGATAGTGAAAAAAATCGTCCCGGAACGAGCGCAGGCTTTTTTCAGGCGCTATACTTCTGAACGGGTCAACACAAAGGAAAAGGATGATGACTGGAAAATATTCTTGAAGAGATATTCGCTGCGGACACTAATATGCAGCGGGGCTCTGTATCTGATATACATTGCCGGCATAAGGCTGGCAGCGCCATTTATAGAAAGCCGCTACAGCGGCACCGCTGCCGATATAGCCCTTGCCGCGGGGATGATAATTCTGATGGCTCCGTTCATCAGCCTGATGTGGCTGCGGCGCGGACACATATATAAAAAGCTGTGGCTCAAAAGCAGAGACAACCGTCTGCCGCTGATCCTGCTGTTCGCTTTCCGGGCAGCGATATCAGTGCTGTTCGTAGTGCTTACCTGTCATGCGCTCCTTGATATCCCGGTATGGCTGCTGACCCTGTTTTCTGCAGCTGTAGTACTGCTGGTGATGCGGTCTGATTTTCTCAAGGGCCGTTCGATAAGACTGGAAGCAGTCTTTGTGTCCAATCTGAATGAAAAGATACTTCACAAATGGAAAAAGGAACGCGGAGAAGCGGATGAAGACACCTGGCTGGATGACAGGCTGTTTGCTGTGGAATTCACTCTGCTCGATGCCGGGGAGCATAATACAGTAGAGGAACTCTATCACAGCCGCATGTTCCATGTCATGGCCGCCAGGATAATCCGGGACGGAAAGAATATCAACATGCCGATGCCTCATGAAAAAATATTCAAAGGCGACAGGATCCAGGTCATCAGCAGCAGAGAACAGCTGGAGGCATATCTGCTGGTGCTTGAAAAAGACGAACATATCAGAGAACCGGAAGAGCCGATGATCACACTGAAAGAATATATATGCGTTCAGACTGCAAGAGGTATAGAACCGGAAGAGCAGATAATGTGCTGTGCTGTGGAAGCCGAAAAAGGCAGCTCCTTCATACGGAAATCGATCAAATCCTCAGGCTTTCGGAATAAGTACGGCGGCTTCATAGTTGCTGTAGAACGCGGCAATCTGCCGATGATAGATCCCAGCATCAAAACAGTCATAGAAGAAGGGGACATCCTCTGGGTTCTAGGCACGCAGAATACAGCTGACAGGCTGCTGCATGACGGTCTTCTGGAAGAATGAGATACTCAGCACTGCAGATGTACAGAGGCTGAAATAAATACCATAATATTCCATTTAACACTTGCCAAACAGCGGCAGGTGTTTTATAATACGGTCATAACAGGAAAATAATGGTAATTATTATAAATTATGTATGGAGATCATGTCAGACAGTGCAAGAAAACTGAAAAGAGAATTAACAGAAGAAATCAGGAGATCCCTGACTTTACATAATGATAAGATCGGCGATGAAGAAGCCTTCGATTTCATTGAAAGGAAAGTGCTCGAACATGAAAGAGCGGCGTTATTCGATGCCGTTCAGAAAAACGAACTTATCATGGGGATATTCTATTCCATAAGAAAAGACCTGGACATACTGCAGCCTCTGGCTGACGATCCGGAAATTTCGGAGATCATGGTCAACGGCAAAGACGATATATTTGTTGAGAGGAACGGTCATATAGAAAAAGTCCCGCTGTCGTTCGATACCACTGAAGATCTGGAAGAGGTCATAAGACGTGTGGCCTCCGGTGTGAGAAGAGAGATAAATGAACTTCATCCGATAGTAGATGCCCGGCTGCGCGACGGCTCCAGGGTGAACGGCGTATATAAGAACATCGCTCTCAACGGACCGATATTTACTGTCAGGAAGTTCCCTGAAAAGGCCTTCACCATGAAAGATCTGATAGCCTTCGGCACGCTTACACAGGAATGCGCAGAATATCTCAGGATCCTGGTAGAAACAGGCTACAACTGCTTCATAAGCGGCGGCACATCTTCAGGAAAGACTACTTTTCTCAATGTGCTTACCGATTACATACCCGGAAATGAAAGGGTGATAGTTATTGAAGATTCAGCTGAGCTGCAGATAAAGAATCTTAAAAATGTCGTGCGCATGGAATGCCGCAATGCCAATGTGCAGGGCAAAGGGCAGATATCGATGCAGCAGCTGATCAAGACCTCTCTGAGGATGAGGCCCGACCGCATCATTGTAGGCGAGGTCAGAGGCAGAGAGGTGACCGATATGCTGCAGGCGATGAACACCGGACATGACGGCTCTTTGTCCACCGGGCACGGCAACAGTGTGGCAGGAATGCTGCGCAGGCTGGAATCGATGTTTCTCATGGCTGCAGATCTGCCGATGGAGGCCATCAGAGCGCAGATCGCCGAGGGCATAGATATCCTCATCCATCTCGGCAGGCTGCCGGACAGGACAAGAAAAGTCCTTGCTGTTGCGGAACTTACCGGCATCGAGAACGGCAATATCCAAACAGCTGATCTGTTTACATATTCACCCGGACAGGGACTGAAAAGGACAGACCGCAGACTAGTTAACAGAGAAAAACTTATGCTTAACAGAGGTAGAAACAATGGACACAGATTACAGGAAATATAGTCTCACCTCCAACGACAGACGTAAACTACTCCCCTTCGGTTACGTGATCATATCCATGCTGTGTCTGTTGTTCTACCATAATATACTTCTGTCTCTGGCTGCAGGCCTGCTTGTTTTCTTTTTCAGCGACACCTATGCGCACTGTCTTGCGGAAAAAAGACGCGAACTGCTGAAAGTGCAGTTCAAGGACCTGCTGTATTCGCTTTCCGCTTCCATCGCGACGGGAAGACATATGAGCCAGTCGCTCGGCGAAGCCCTGCAGAACCTGAAGAGCATATACAGCGAGGATACTCCGATGATACGGGAACTGGAATACATCGTCCGCGCAATATCCGAAAACAGAGACCGCGAGGAATATCTGCTGGCGGATTTTGCCCGCAGGAGCGGTATAGATGATATCCGTGACTTTGTCGATGTTTATCTCGCCTGCAGGGTCACCGGCGGAGAACTTGAAAGAGTCATTGCCGATGCATCGGAGGTGCTGATGGACAAAATGTCGATCGAAAGGGAAATAAGGGCGCTCACAGCACAAAAGCGGTTCGAATGCAGGCTCATCAGCATCATGCCGATAGCCGCTGTCCTGTTTCTCAATATTTTTTCCCCTGATTATCTGGAAGCGATGTATACGACTGTAGGCGGCAGACTGGTAATGACTGCAGCCCTGGCCGGCATTGCCTCTTCATATAAGCTGACACTGAAACTCACCGAAATAAACGTATGAGAAAAAAGAGAAAGAAATGCAGTGAAGGCCAAAAAAAGCCCGCTGCCGTAGCGGAGAAAAGACGCGTTACCGGCCGGACACTGCTCGAATACATCACAGGCAGCACAGAGACATATGAAAATCGTTATTCGGCTCTTTACGGACCCGGGGATCACAGCGGCACCGTCAGGAACGAAAAGAAAAATCTCATCAAAAAATATATGCTGCTGACAATGGCGTTTCTGATCATAGTCTCGTTTTCTGTGTATGCGGATATGCGCCTGCATGAGCGGATCAAGATCAGCAATGACGGCACGATCGTCAGTGTGGAAAGGCCTGCAGAGCAGTCAGGGGCAGCGGTGATAGACGCCAGGGTATATGCCGTCATGAACGGCGGACAGATAAGCAGAGATCAGCAGATCATTATCGAGCCGCGCAACAGTGGCATCTATGACAACAAAGATGCAGACAGCGTAATAGGGAGCGAAACGCCTGCAGACAGGGCCGAACGCAGGATCAGTGCCGCTGTACGGGAACTTAACAGCAATACAAAAAATCAAACCGTAAGGCTGCCCTCAGTTCTTGAAGACGGCACCAGACTTGTATGGATGGAAAATGACAGCAGCAGTATAGCGATACTGATATTTGTGTTTATGTCTGCTCTCTTCATGATATACAGAGGACGATTCGACAGACTGAAAAAAGAAGAAAAGGCTGCCGGAGATTCGATAATAAGAGAACTGCCGGGTTTTATCAACAAGACGGCGCTGATGCTGGAAGCCGGAACAGTCCTTGACGAAGCCTTTGACAGAGCGATAGCCGACCGGGAGATCGCGGCCGAAGGCGAGACTTCATATTTTTACGATCAGCTGAGGAAAATACATACAAGATCCCGCGACACCAACTCCCCCATGTATAAGGAACTCAAGGATTTCGCCCACAGGAGCGGTGTAAGGGAACTGATGCGTCTCGCAAATATCATTACGGACAATGTCAATAAGGGTTCAGATCTGGCTGACAAACTTAGGCAGGAGGGCGAAGTGCTCTGGTTCGCGCGTAAAAAACAGGCCGAAGAAAAGGGAAGGGTAGCAGAGACAAAACTGACCCTGCCCCTGATGATACTGCTGCTGACACTTATTTTAGTGACTATAGCACCGGCGATCATGGATATGTGACAGCGCACGATACCGATACGGATGGGTAAGAGGAGACTGGAGGAAATATTAAATGTGAATGAAATGCGGATACTGAAAGGAAGTGTGAAATTGAAGATGAGCAGAAAGATCAGGCTGGGTCCTGATAAAAAAGGTATGGAGATGGTGCAGGTCGCGATCCTGGTAGCTATCGCCATTATATTGGGACTGATATTCAAGACGGAGATCACCAGTTTTATCAACAAGACATTCGAGAGTCTCAACAATGGTTTCTGATACGAAAAAAATCTGCCGGTCCATACATGACAAAAAAGGAGGAACCATAGTTGAAGCGGCAGTGGTTTTCCCTATCGTGTCACTGGCTGTCGTCGCAGTGATATTCATACTCTCAGCCATGTTTCAGCAGGTCTCCGCCGATGCGGCGATACATGTGGCCCTGAATGAGGCCGCCGGCAGAGACAGTGATACGGTGAAGGTATTGGATCATGTTGCGGACGATATCGATAAATACAGTTCAGGAAATATTTACTACGGAGAGAAACAGCTTTTCTTCAGAAAAGGCGGTCTGCTCACAAAAAGATATTCGAGGACAGTGCAAAGCAGGACATATATCGTCGACGAAAAAAAATATATCAGATATGCGGATTTCTTCAGAAGCAGGGAGGAGAAATGAACAGGCAGCGGCAAAAGCGGCCCGGCATAAGAAAAAAGCAGCATATCAGAGGAAGCGCATCTGTGTTCCTGGTGATAATCTTTGCTTCGATGATAACGCTCACCTTTGCTTTCATTCATGCAGGGCACAGATCTGCTTCCATAGGCTATTCAGACAGCCTGCTGAATCTGGCAGGAAGATCCGTGCTTTCCGAATACAGCAGAGGTCTGAAAGACGAATACGGGATATTTGCTTTCAGAGGAAGAGAAAAGACTATACAGGACAAAATATCATGGTATGCCGGATATACGCTGGATGAAAAGAACAAGCCGAAGCTTGAAAAGCTCAGTGCTGACACAAGCCGCGGCTGTCTCATGAATATCGATGTTTTTGAAAGAGAGATACTGGATTATGTCAAGTATGCGACAGCCCGGGATATCATCATAGGCAAAGCTGATCCCTCGGGAGGCGGAGAGGGAAGACCCGTAGCTGCAGGTGAAGACGGCGCAAAGGAGAGAACCCTGAGAAATACTGATACTATAAAAGCATTGCCCTCGACATCTCTCGGCAAAAACGGCAGTCTCGTCGACAGAGTACGCGATGGCCTGTCAGATACCGGCAAAGTTTTCGAAGAAGGCAGCAAAAACTTTCTTGTCAACAGATATATCATGTCGATGTTCAGGAACGCCCAGGATCAAAGCATGAAAAAAAACACCTTTTTTAAATATGAAGCGGAATATATCCTCGAAGGCGCACATGCGGATGCGGATAACAGAAAGCATTTCCGCCGCGATGTCATACTGGTGCGTAATGCTGCCAATCTGATCTTCATCCTGACAGATCCCGAAAAAATGGCGGCCGTTGCTGCTGCAGCTCAGGCTGCAGCCCCCGGACCTCTGGGCATTGTCGCCCAGCTCGCGGTCGCGGAAGCCTGGGCTCTGGCTGAATCGGAAAATGATATGCGCCTGCTGGAACACGGCAAAAAAGTCCCTGTATATAAAACAGAGGCTGCCTGGGCCACTGATCTGAAAGCCGTCATAGACGGAAAAGCGCAGGGATATATCGACACGCACAGTAATACAGGTCTGACATATCAGGGGTATCTGCAGGTCTTCCTTTTTTTCGAGGACCGGGCAACAAAGCTGACGAGGATGATGGATCTCATACAGATAAATATGCAGGGCACGCATGACGGGACATTTCTGATAAGAGAGCACAATTCGGGATTCGATTTCAAAGCTGTCATAGACGGAGTCACTTACAGATATGAAGAAAGATACTAATGGATATTATGCTCTTGAGGCGGCGATCTTTCTGCCTATATTCATACTGGCGCTGCTGACTGTGGGCTATCTGCTCAAAGTAGAGTGCGCGGCTGAAGAAACGATGCACGCAGCCGCCGACGAATCGAGGGCGCTTGCCTGCAGAGCATATGTACAGAAAACCGCTCCGCTGTTCGAAAGCGGACTTGAAAACAGAATAATGAAAGACAACAGGGATATCACCTATGCAGATGTGAAGCGATTCAGCTATCTTCATTCACATGACGGCACTCAGGGACTTATATCCTTCAAAATAAATTACAGAGTGGATTTCAGGCTGCCTCTTCATCTTTATGACGGTGTCGAAAAAGAAGAAAGGCTGAGATGCAGGGCCTTCATAGGTGAAACAGGGCAGTGGTCGGCAGGAAGCTTCGATGACATGGAAAACAATGATGACTCAAAGACTGTCTGGGTCTTTCCCGAGTTCGGCATCAGATACCATAAGGAGAACTGCACCTTTGTTTCCGGTCATCCCTGTCAGGTGATGCTCAGCGATTCGATACGGGCAAAATACAAACCCTGCGAAAAATGCGATCCCGGAGGGCTCGGCAACGGCTGTCTGGTCTACTGCTTCCCTTACGGAGACGTCTACCATCAGGGCAGCTGCAGCACAGTCGATAAATATACAGTGACGATGAGCTGTAAAGAAGCCGAGGAGCGCGGATACACGCCCTGCAGCAAATGCGGTGGCGTATGAATATCATATACAGTGAAAGGAAAAGATAAATGAACAGAAGCGATCATCAAAAAAACGGCAGCCGTCCAGGCGGCCGGACAGCAGTCAGTCAAAGAGAAAAGGAAGTATCTGCGAAGGTAAGACATACAGTAAATGCAGCGGCCTACTATGAAGCGGAGAGCTACGAGATACAGCAGACTGTGGAAAAGCTGCAGATGCGGTCGCACATCATAAAAAAAGAATGCGAAACTGTGCCTGATCTGCGGCAGGCCGGATACAGGCTCGAATTCTGCGTCGATGACATACTTCCGTTTGAAGAAAAAGTGCTGGCTTCAGGTCTGTGTGATTTTGCACTGCCCATGAGTTTCGCCTCAGACGGCAGGCGAAGATATGTGACCTACGACTGCAGCGGTTATATGTCGCTGGCGGACATGAAGCTGTCGGGGGCGAAGCAGATATTCGAGATGATTGAAAAAACGCTCATTACTTATAATAAAACAGATGAGTTCCTCATAGATGCCGACAAGATGCTCCTGGCACGCAATACGGTATATTATCATATGAAATACCGAAATGTCAGACTCGCCTATATCCCGTCAGGGACAAAAAGACTCGATAATATACTGAGGTTCATTTCAGAACTTGCCTGCGGAGCCGATGCAGAGACACAGAGGTATCTGGCCCGAGTCTACAGGCTGGCAGAGACAGGCAACAGGTCGACAGAAGATATCATAAGCATGACAGGTCTCATACGCAGAGACGCCTTTTGAATGCGCAACAAAAATATCCATATTCTTGAATATTCAGAAAAAGTGTGTTATTATAACATCAGTTGAATATCCCGGATGACGATGGCCTGAGACATCCGTTCAGGAGGCCGAAGCGGAAAACCTGCATGTTCGCAGACATGCAGTCAAAACTGTCAGGCAAAAGGAAGGTCATCTGACGGATCTTTGGAGAGTTCATTGATACGAATGGCGCCAACGTGGAGATAACCAACAGGCAAAGAGACAGAGAAATATGCGGTCACCGTATATTTCTTTTTGTATATGCAGCAGTTGACTGCGGCGTCGTGATATCATACCATCAGTTATAAAACGAAGAACAGGAGGATAATATGAGTGAACAGCAAGTAACTCAAAACCAGCCTGCAGAAAGAACGACTGAGGGAGTCGGGGCATTAAAGAAAAGCAAAATGAAAGTCTCCAGTATCGTCTTCATGATCTACTGTCTTGTGGCAGCAGGAGCTTTCGGCATCGAAGAAATGATCCCCAACAGCGGACCGGGGCTGACTCTTATCATACTTATAGTGTTCCCGTTCATATGGGCATTTCCGATAAGTGAAATGATAGCGGAACTCGGCTCACTGCTGCCGTCAGAAGGCGGCGTCTATGTGTGGTGCCGTGAAGCCATGGGGGAATTCTGGGGCTGGCAGGTAGGCTTCTGGAACGGCGCCAGCATCTGGCTGCAGCAGGCGGCCTACTGTGCGCTGGTGACCGGATATCTGGGAAAATTCGTTGATATCAGTTCAAGCACGGAATATATATTAAGGATAGTAATGGTGCTCATTTTCACTTTCGTTAATCTGCTGGGGCTCAAGGAAGTATCTGTGGTCAGTACGGTATTTTCGATAATGGTCATCGTCGCTTTTGCGGCTGTCACCATAGTAGGGTTTACGCACTGGAATTACAATCCGTTCCATCCGATGATCAATCCTGACAGCGGACTCTTTGATTCACTGAGCGGCAGCCTGAGCATCGCGATATGGATGTACTGCGGATATGAGTGCATGGCGAACATGGCAGAGGAAGTAGAAGACCCGCAGATCATCCCCAAGGGACTGATCATAGCGCAGCCAATAATAGCACTTAGTTATTTCCTGCCGACAATGGCCGGCCTCGCCGCCATTGGACAGTGGTCGAAGTGGTCTACTGATTCCGGCCTCGGACAAGTCGGATATACAGATGTCATGGTCCAGAGTCTGGGCACCTGGGCTGGGATAATCTTCATGATAGTAGCTATACTGTCCAACTGCTCCATATTCAATTCATATATCACTTCAGGGTCAAGATGTTTCTTCGTAATGGCAGATGACCATCTGTTCCCGAAATTCATGTGCAAAGTCAGCAAATCAAGAGGCGTACCGCATGTAGCTATAATAATCATGGCCTGTGTGACTATAGTTCTCTGCAAATTCGATTTCACTACACTGATAATGGCTACCACGCCGCTGCAGCTGTACATATATATGGCACTGTCGATATGCATAATCAGACTGAGAAAAATGTATCCGGTGGAAGAGCGGAGAGAGCAGGGACTGTATGTGATGGTCGGAGGGAAAACAGGTCTGTATCTCATGACTATCATGCCTTTCGTGATATCGCTAGTAGCCCTTTATGTCAACGGGACAGATTATTTTATCGCCGGCTTCGTGCTCATGGCTGTCAGCCTGATACTGTATCTCGTATGCAAATGGGTGTACAAGGGCTGTGTCATAGACGATCCAGAGGCATATCCGCTCAATCCCAAGACTAAACTTTCTCTGGGTGATACTATCAATATAGGCGTATATGTATTCCTTTCGGGTCTGGCTGCATTTCTCGGCTCGATACTGCTTACGTGGTATGAGGGAGCAGACGGCCCTGCATACTACCTGGAAGAATACGGACATGGCTTCTTCAGTAATTTCAGCCTGATGATAAATACCTGCAGATGGGGAGGACTCATTCTGCTGATAGCAGGCATCTGCATGTGGGTCATCGGCAAAAAGACAGAAGGGCCGGCGCTGGTCGAAGTAAAGAAAAAGAGAAAGATCAGGATGGACAAAATGAAAGCCAGAGTCCATGGACTAGATAAATAAACTGACCGGGCTGACATCAGCCTTACATCGCTGAAAGAGCTTCCCATATCATGCGGGAAGCTCTTTTGACGATACAGGAAGCTTGACAGGCCCTGGCAGCACACTGCCCGCTCCGGGCTGTGGAATGTTGATTTTATGAACAGAATCTAGTATAGTAATAAATATATCCGCAGTATGTGCGGCAGCCGCTGAATGTATTTATTTGTTAATAAAAGAAAAGGTGAAGGATATGCAGGAGAACAGATCCGGGAATCAGGCGAATCAAACTGGCTATACTGATTTCGAAGGGAAAAAACACAGCATCAGACAAATGAAAGCCGTAGGCGTTATCGCCGGACTGCTGATCATAGCACTTGGTATTTTCATGCTGGTAAAGCCGGTATTGTTCGAAGAGATATTCAACTATATCGTAGGTATAGCTCTGCTTGCAGGCGGCGTGATCAAACTGATCAATACTCTGGTCAGGAAGGATGATATGCCTTTTTTCCCGGCCAGTATGGCAGCAGCCATCGCTCTGCTGGCGCTGGGACTTTTCGTTCTTATCTATGACGGAGCCATTATATTCATCATCGGCATCACCATCGGCATATTTGCATTCATACTTGCCTTTGACAGGTTCATGATGATAGCTTCCAGGAAACGCGAAGGGCTGCCCTGGGGACCGACTCTGGGTTTCGGCGTGATACATCTGATATTCGGCTGTCTGTTCCTGTATCAGTCTTTTGCCGCTATGACGGCACTTGTGATGGTCGCAGGTATATATCTGCTCGTGACAGGTGTGATGTTCATGGCTTCAGCATTGAAATTTACTGATTTTTAAAGCCTTGTCCTTAAGATCAGAACAGGAGACCATATCGGTATGATACCGCTTTCAACTAAAATGAGACCGCGCAGTCTCGATGAATTCGTAGGGCAGGAACACTTCATGTACAGGGGCTCTCTGCTCTATAATGCTATAAAAAACAAGACCTTCGACTCAGCCATTTTTTTCGGTCCTTCGGGAACGGGAAAGACGACTCTGGCCAGGATAGTTGCCGGAGAAATGGATGCCGGTTTTATTGAGATAAATGCTTCGGCGACAGGGATCAAAGAGCTGAAGCAGATAATAGAAAATGCTAAAACCAAGTTTTTCGGACTGCAGAAGGAGACAACATATGTGTATGTCGATGAGTTCCACCGTTGGAACAGACTGCAGCAGGATTCTCTGCTGAAAGCACTTGAAGACGGCGTTCTCCGCTTCATCGGCAGCACCACGGAAAATCCGTATTTTGCTGTCAACAATGCCATCATCAGCAGAGTGGGCAGTATTTATGAATTCAAAAGACTTTCGAAAGATAATATCATTTCTATCCTGCAGAGGACGATCTCCGATACGGAAAAGGGACTGGGAAATCTGGATATCAACTTTGAAGGAAATGCTCTGGAAACACTGGCGGATATGAGCAGCGGAGATGCCCGGGTGGCTCTCGATACACTTGGTTTCATCGCCGATAATCTTTCTGAAGGTCAGAAGATCGATAATGCCGTCATCGGTGAAGCGATGCAGCAGAAGACGACCTTTTACGATAAAAATGAAGACAAATACAACCTGCTCTCCGCTCTGCAGAAATCCGTCAGAGGCAGCGATCCGGATGCTGCCGTGCATTACCTGGCACGTCTGATAGAAGGCGGCGCTGATGAAAAAATGATCGGCAGACGTCTGCTGGTGATGGCGTCCGAGGATATCGGCATGGCATATCCGAATGCCATTACCATCGTCAGCTCATGTGTACAGGCAGCGATGATGGTCGGCTTCCCGGAAGCGCAGATAAATCTGGCGCAGGCAGTTATACTCATGGCTTCCTGTCCCAAATCGAACAGATCCGTGGCGGCACTCTATGCCGCACAGGCAGACATCAGGAACAGACAGACAGGAGATGTCCCCGATCACCTTAAAGACAGTCATTACAGCGGCGCCAAAGACAGGGGACTCGGGATCGGATACAAATATCCGCATGATTACGGCGGCTGGGTCGAGCAGCAGTATCTGCCTGACGATCTCGTGGGGACTGTATATTATGAACCTACCGAAAACGGCGGAGAGGCGTCTTTCAAAAAATATCTGGACAGCATCAGGAAGAAAAAATGAAAGAGATTATCAGAGCGCCGCATTCAGGCTTCTGTTTCGGAGTAAGACAGGCGATACAGACGGCCATGGATGTCGACAATAAAAGCAGGACTTACTCCTGCGGGCCGCTGATACATAACCGCATGGTCACAGACGATCTTGCCGAAAAGGGCATCAATGTGATCAGCAGTCTGTGTGAAGCAGAAGAAGGTTCTGCGGTGATAGTACGTTCGCACGGCGAGGGAAGGGCTTTTTATGTGCAGGCAGAGGAAAGAAAGCTGAAAGTCATCGATGCTACCTGTCCTTTTGTTACGCGTATCCATGAACTGGTGTCGCAGGCGTCATCCGAAGGAGAATATATAGTCATCGTCGGCGACGGCAGTCATCCGGAAGTGCGCGGCATCAAGGGCTGGTGCACTGACAGGGCAGTGACGCTTGCCTCGGAGGCGGATGTCCGCAGCTGGATATCAGCGCTTACTGAACATGAAATATCCGAGCTGTCGTCAGACGGTATCTTTATGGTGGCACAGACGACGATCCTGCAGGAGACCTTCGATGAAGTAGCCCAGGCACTTGCTTCGGAAGGTCTTGATGTAAAAGCCAGGAATACGATCTGCTCGGCAACAAAAGAGAGACAGGACGGCTGCCGGGACACTGCCGAAATTTCCGATGCCATGGTAGTTATCGGCGATAAAAACAGTTCCAATACGCGAAAGCTGGCCGAAATATCACAAAAACATTGCAGAAACACCTTTTTTATTGAAAATATCGAAGATTTACCATTGAAAGAAATGCAAAAATATAATAGAATAGGAGTCGCGGCGGGCGCATCAACACCCGAAAACGCGATCAAGGAGGTTATTACCATAATGAGTGACAATATCACTGACAACAATCTCAGCATGGAAGATTTCATGGAGGATATAGAAAAATCCTTAAGACTTCCGCGCTCGGGAGAACTGGTTACAGGAACAGTCCATTCGGTATCGGACAAAGAGATCATCGTCAATCTCGGCTGTAAAAAAGACGGGGTCATTCCCTTAGACGAAATCACAATTGAAGGGGACGCAAAGCTCACCGACCTTTTCCATGAAGGCGATGAAATCGATGCAAAAGTGCTCAAGACCGATGACGGTGACGGGACCATTCTTCTTTCAAGAAAGAAACTCGAAGCCAGCGAACACTGGAAAGAGATCAATCAGGCTTATGAAGACAAGTCGCTGATCGAAGTCGAAGTTGTCAAACAGGTCAACGGCGGAGTGATCGCTGTTTACAAAGAAGTATCAGGTTTCATTCCTCTTTCTCAGCTGTCAGACAGATTCGTAGAAGATTCTTCGGAATTCGTCGGACAGACTTTGACAGTAAAAGTTTCAAGGGTCGATGAGAGAAGAGGCAAGGCTGTATTCAGTCACAAGGCTTATCTTAATGAAGAACATCAGAAGGCGCTTAAGGAAGTCTGGGAGAAGATCAGTGTCGACGATATCGTAGAAGGTACTGTAATGAGGTTCACTGATTACGGCGCATTTGTAGATATAGGCGGGATCGACGGACTGCTTCATATATCAGAAATATCATGGGGCAAGCTCAAACATCCGCAGGAAGTTCTTTCTATCGGACAGAAGATAACAGTAAAGGTACTGTCTATGAACGAGGAAAAGGGCAAGATATCGCTCGGCCTCAAGCAGACCGTTCCGGAACCGTGGTCTGTGATAGATGACAATTATCATGTCGGAGACATAGTCAAAGGCAAGGTAGTTCAAATCAAGGAATACGGCTGTTTTGTAGAACTGGAACCCGGACTGGACGGACTCGTTCATATATCGGAAGTTCGTCACAGAAGAGTTGCCAACATCAACGATGAGATCAGCCAGGGCGAAGAAGTCAATGCCAAGATTCTGGACATCGATAAAGACAGAAGAAGGATCAGCCTTTCCATAAAGGCCACGCTTGATCCTGAAGAAGAAGCAGCGGCAGATGCTGCCAGAGCTGCGGCTGAAGAAGCTCCTGCAGAGGAAGCTGTTCCTGCCGAAGAAGCTCCTGCAGAGGAAGCTGCTCCTGCCGAAGAAGTTCCTGCAGAGGAAACTGCTACGACTGAAGAAGACAAGTAATATACAAAGAACAAATGGGGCTGTCGCATTAAGGGATTAATTATCCCCTGATGCGCGGCTCTTTTTTCGTAGATTTCTTTTCGTCCGGATAGGTCTGCATCTCAGAATGCATT
>Ga0268263_1001804_pt1 | contig 16452 bp, 12 predicted proteins | sample Biomet5_FD_190358 | JGI IMG/M metagenome (GOLD analysis project Ga0268263, IMG submission 190358) | Microbial communities from bioreactor (seeded with sewage sludge) at LBNL, California, USA - Biofuel metagenome 5 (SPAdes) (version 4) | ecosystem: Engineered > Bioreactor > Anaerobic >... | reverse complement strand
GAGCGCCGGAGCGATATTCGACAAGCCCGTTGTGCACCAGTGGGGCACCAGGGGCCATCGCTTCCTCGACGGTGAAGACAGGCTTCTTGACCTCATACTCCACCTTGATCAGCTTCTCTGCCTTCTTTGCCGTCTCCATGTCCTTCGCCACGACGGCTGCGACACGGTCCCCGACGAAACGGACATGCCAGTTGAAAAGTCTCCGGTCATGGGGACTCGGCTCTGGATTTCCCTGTCCGGCCTGCATGTAATAGACATCAGGACAATTGGCTGCGGTGATGACCGCGGCGACACCATCCACTTTCTCAGCCTCACTGACATCAATTTTCGTGATGATCGCCGAAGAATAGGGGGAACCGACAAGATCAAGCACCCAAGTCTTCTCCCCGACACGGTCCTCAACAAAGCTCCGCTCTCCCGCAACAAGTTGCGGTCCGTCAATCTTGCCCATCGGCTTGCCCACATAGTGGAGTTTTTCCCTGAACGACGGGGCTGTCTTCTCCTCATACTTGCCATCGTCCCGCCGTTCCTCGGCAAGACGCACGGCGAGATAATACCGCTCGTACCCGGCATCCCTGATGAAGATGCCGGAAAGCACATCGCGGATCTGGTCTCTTGTCGGATGGCTCTCATGCTCAAGCAGCCAAGTGAGCAGAAGCGCGGCTTCAGGGGCATTGTAGGCGCTCTGCACCACCCCGGCATCGATCATCGCCTGCTGAATGATGGAGAGATGCCTGCTGTCTCCAAGAGAATCGGCGGTACGGATATCCGCACCGTCGGCCTGCATGGCGAGCATCAGGTTCGCATAGGCCGGCAAATCATTCACGATGACGGTGTCGCTTCCTGCGAATCCTTCCCTATTGTCACTGTCACGCACTGCAAAATGGCCAAGGGCGACAAGCATTTCCCTGAGGGTCTCCCCCGCAGTGACCGCCACGCTCTCTTTCCTTCCGTTGATGGTACAGGTGATTGTGCTCATACGCCCTCCTTCAAGGACTCTTGGTACATTTCCCAAAGCGCCTCTTCAGCCAGATACCGCTTGTAGGCGGCACTTCCAGTGAAGTCATCCACGGCATTGCACTCCTTCTCCAAGGACGCATGAAAATCCTCCCGGGTGGCAGATCCCGCCTCAAGAAGATTCTCGCTTTCCTTGAACCGCTCGATCGAAGAACCCTTCAGTGCGGCGTACATGCGGACATGCTGGGGCAATTGACCTTTCTCGCTGCCGAAAGCGCAGACAACGGCGCTATGGCTCTCCACCGTCCGTGCGAACCGACGGGAAGCGACAAACCGTTCCCTGTCAGGCAGGTTGATCTCAAGGATCAGGCAATTGGCATACTGGTCATGGAACGCCTCATACTCACGGAGGGGGAGATTCTCCTCCCCATAGGTGCCATCCTCCTCCAGGGAGGCTGTGGTGATCCGGCAACGGGAGGCAAGCAACGTGCAGAGAAGATAGGAATCATCGCTCGACAGTGCGATGTTCCCTCCGATGGTCGCCATGTTCCGCTTTGTCTCCGACCCCATGAAGCGGAGCGCTTCCTTGAGCCAAGTGGGAACCGATTCGTTTTCCAGCGCCTTGGTGAAAGTCACCATCGCGCCTATATGAAGCCCATGCTCGTCATGGCTGATCGCATCAAGTCCAAGCTTCTGCAAGGAAATGACGGAAGAAGCGTCAACAGAAGAATCCAATCTGTTGATCTCCGTTCCCCCGCCAAGATAGATGCTGTTCGCCTTTTTCCGATGGAGGAGCAATGCCTCCTCCGTTGTCTTCGGGCTATAGAATTGTCGTATCATGCGTCTCTCCTATTCGATGATGGTGCAGGTCGGCCGCTTCGCGCATTCGCTCAGGAACCGTTCCAGCATGTTCCTCGTCACGTGCCGCCGATATTCCGGCATGGCGTGCGGGCTGATCACCTTGTCGTATGCATCAAGGAACGATGGAAGGAAATCCTTCACATCCTTGATGTTCCGTCCTATGATTGTCTCCTCCACGACCCTGGAGCGCTCGACCTTTGGGCCGGCGGCGCCGCTTGAGGCGCGGAAATCCTCGATTGTGCCATCTTTCGCAAGCGTAATGGCCGCACTGAGGCTGAGTTTGCTGATGGCGTTCGCCCTTCTCGTCCCAATCTTCCGGTACCAGAGATAGGTGAACAGCTTAGGGGGCGGAGGAATGACCACCGCCTTGATGATCTCATCATCGGCAAGCTGGGTCTTCTTCGCACCCTGGATGAAATCATCCACCTTCATCGTCCTCTCCCCCCGTACGGAAGCGAGCACGACGGAGGCATCGAGCAGGATCAGTGTGGCGGGAAGGTCCCCTTTCGGAGATGCGTTGCCGATGTTGCCGCCGATGGTCGCCTGATTGCGGAGCGAGATGGCCCCCATGCGGCTGGCCGCCTGCCGGACATGCCACGGAACGAGCGGATCCGTCGCGATGTGTGCGCTGATCTCCAGCGCGCCGATGACGACGTTCCCTTTCTCATCCTTCGCTATCCCCTTGAGTTCATCCACCTTCTCCAGAAGCATGATGGGCCATGGGAAGACGGGTTCCGTCCCTTCCCCCCTCTTGTAGGCGACCATCAGATCGGTTCCGCCCGCAAAAGGGCGTGCTCCGGCATCATGACGGATTTGCAACGCTTCCGCCAACGTTTTCGGCATGTAAGTGCTCACCATAGTCCATTCCCCCTTTCGCTTGCCAGTTTGATTGAAGCGACGATAAGGTCATATCCTGTGCAACGGCACAAGTTGCCGCTGATGCCAATCCTGATCTCCTCCTCACTCGGATGGGGATTGCCCATCAAGAGGAAATCGGCCGCCATCATCATGCCTGGAATGCAAAAACCGCACTGGACGGCTCCTCCATCGGCGAACGCATCGGCGAGGCACTTGCCACGCTTTGTCGCAGACAGCCCCTCGATGGTGAGGATGTCCGATCCATCGGCGGCACCCACAGGCACCAGGCAGGAGGTGACAAGCAGACCATCTTTCAGGACGGAACAGGCGCCACACTCACCTTCCCCGCAACCTTCCTTGGTTCCGGTCAGACCAAAGTCATCCCGGAGCACGTCAAGCAAACGACGCATCGGATCCGTGACGAGACTCACCTGCTTTCCATTCAACACAAACGAAATCTTAGTTTCCATGTTCCATCAACTCCTCAATCGTCTCCGGCGGGACAGGTATTTCGGTGATCGGACGGTCGATCGCCTTGCTCACCGCTTCCGCATAGGCGGCATCGGCGCCATTGAAGACCAGCTCTCCCATGCCCTTTGCGCCGAACGGGCCGAACGGATAGGGATTCTCCACAAGATAGCTCTCCATCTTCGGGAAATCCATCGAAGTGGGGATGACATAGTCGGAAAGAGAATCCTGCTTGAAGAACCCTTTCTTGTTCTCCATCTTCTCCATGCTCGCATAGCCGAGACTCTGGATGACTCCTCCGTTCACCTGCCCATGCACGACAAGCTCGTCAAGCGGATGACCGACATCGTGGCAGACCCAGATACCGGTCGTCTTCACCTCGTAGGTGATGGGATCGACTTCCACCTCGACAACCGCGGCGCCCCATCCATAGGCGATATAGGCGTCACCGACGAAGTGCTCCTGGTCCCAGGGGAATCCCTCGGGATGCTTGTAGACCGTCTCAACAGTGAAATCCTCTTCCCTGGCGTAACGGGGCAGCATCTCCCTTGCGGCCTCTTCCACAAGCTTGCCGACGATCATGGTCGAGCGGCTTGCCGCCGTCGGTCCGCTGTCGACGACCTTGCTGGTGTCCGGGTTCTCATAGATGGTCTTCCCGATGGGGATGCCGAGAATCTTGCTGACAATCTTGCGGCATTCCGTCTGGAATCCCTGCCCCATCTCTGTGGAACCGATCAGGATCTCCACACTGCCATCCTTGCTCTTATGGAGCTTGCAGTGGGCCTTGATCAGCACCTGCTCGCCGTTGCCGGTAAATGCGCCGCCATGGTTGTACAGGGAAAGCCCGATGCCTTTCATGCATCCCGGTCTGTATTCCTTCACCTTCCGGTAGTAATCGGAAGCATCAGTCAGCTTCTTGATCATCTCCGGCAGTTTCACATCCTCGAAGATCTTGCCCATGGTATTGGTCTGGGAATCCTTCTTCAGCAGGTACTTCTCCTTCAGAGCCAGCGCATCGACGCCCAGGAATGTGGCGAGATGGCACATATGCCGCTCGATGGCGAAAAGCGTCTGAGGAGCTCCAAAACCACGGAATGCGTCACTCGGGAAAGTGTTGGTCGCGACTCCCCGTCCCCTGATCCTTGTGGAGGGGATGGCATAGCAACCGGTCGCATGGAACACACCCCGCTGCAGGACGACGAACGAGCAGGAGAGATACCCTCCCACGTTGTAGACCACATCGATGTCCATGCCGAGGATGTTTCCCTTCTTGTCGAGCGCCGTCTTGATGATGGTACGAGAAGGATGGCGTTTCACGGAGAAGCAGGTATCCTCGCTCCGGTCAAACTCCATCTGGATCGGCTTGTGGATCTTGTTGCAGGCGACAAGCAATGGCCCGCAAAGCACATCGGGGAAGTGCTCCTTCCCACCGAAGGCGCCTCCGGTCGTCGTCTGACGGACAATGATGTCCTCCGGCTTGAGGCCGAGAAGACCGGAGATGGACTTGCGGATGTAGAACGGACACTGGGCGGAAGCGAGAATGACGAACTTGCCGTTCTCCTCCATGCACATGGCCCCGTTCGGCTCCAGATGGACATGTTCCTGGAATCCTGTGCGGTAAGTCTCCTCGAAGATACGGTCCGCCTTCTGGAAAACCGCATCAATGTCCTCTCCACTATGGGTCGTCATGTCGCAGAAGATGTTGTCCTTCCCGACGAACGCCCCACCCTTGCAGGCAAGCCCCTCCTCGATGGAGATGGCGGGCACCTCTTCCTCATAATCGATCTTGATCTCGGAAAGCAGGTCGGCGAGCACATCGCGGCTCGGCCCGCAGAGGATGCCGATCGTCTCTCCGACATACCGCACTTCCCCTTCGGCAAAGCATTTCCAATCCTTCTGGATCATCCAAAGCTCGTTCTTCCCTTCCGGTGGGATATCCTTTGCGGAAACGAACCAGTAGCCTTCCGGCATTACAGGCAGATGGATTTCCTTGATCTTTCCACGAGGGATGGTCGAACGTACAAGACGGCCATAAATCATGCCGTCCACGTGGTAATCGGCAAGATATTTCTGTTTGCCCGTACTCTTCGCTATGGCATCAACACGTCTGATAGGATCCGCAATGTCCTTCTCTTTCATCAGCAACCCGCCTTTCCATTATCTTTCAATATACAAAATGGATTTTGAGATACATCGGGCTACAGACATATCATCTGTGGCCCTTTCATCATAACACAGGAACTCCACGCTCAGACACTATTTTCCGCCATTTTCCAACTGGTACGGAAGCATTGCGTAGAACGCGCTGCAGATCTCCAGATCCTTCACCCTTGTGATCTCGTTCGGGGCATGGGCCTGAGACTCATCGCCCGGCCCGAAGCCGATGGCTGGAATCTTGTGCCGTCCCGTCGTTGCGACGAGGTTGGTGGAGAAGGTCCACTTGTCGACGACCGGCTCGCTGGCGAACAGGTCCTCATAATCTTTCACCGCGGCTTCCACGAGCGGATGGTTCCGATCGATCTTCCAAGTCGGGAAATAGAGTTCCTGGGAATACGGCTTGTTGGTCCAGCCGACCTTCTCATAGTTCGGCATCTCGACGACAATGTCATCTTCCTTGTCACCGGTCGCCTTGGAGACATACTCCTTGACCTGCTTGATGGCGAGTTTCTCGTCCTCTCCCCAGGTAAGCCTGCGGTCGCAGTAGATCATGGCGTAGTCGGCGACGGCGCACTGGCTGGGGCCTTTCACGTCCATCTGGCTGACGCAGATCGTTCCCTTCCCAAGGAAATGTTCCGCATCCGGCTGCAGGTCCTTGTTGAGCTGCTCGATGGCAAGAGCGGCGCGAGCTGCCTTGTATGCGGCGTTGACGCCACGCTCCGGCGCGCTGCCATGGCAGGAAATGCCACGAAGGATGATCCTGATCTCCATTCTTCCACGATGCCCACGATAAATACGGCAGGATGTCGGCTCGGTCGAACAGATCAAATCCGGCTTGAAATGCTCCTGCTCGATCATGTACTTCCAACACATGCCATCGCAATCCTCTTCCATGACGGTGAAGGTGAAATAGATGGTGTACTCCCCGCCATAGCCGAGTTCCTTCAGGATGCGTCCTGCGGTGATCATCGCCGCGGCTCCGCCCTTCTGGTCACTGGAACCACGTCCCCAGACTTTTCCGTCCTTGATGGCACCGGAGAACGGATCGAAGGTCCAGTTCTTGATGTTCCCAACCTCGACCGTGTCGATATGGGCATCAAACGCGAGGGACTTCGGGCCATTGCCGACCCTGCCGATGACGCTTCCGAGATCATCGATCTTCACTTCGTCGAAACCTGCTTCCTGGCACAGTTTGACGATAAGCCGACAGACATCCTCTTCCTTCGAGCTGTAGCTCTTGGTCTTCACCAGTTTGGAAAGGTTCTCCGCCGTATAATCCTTATACTTCGCAGCCAACGCAAGAATCTGATCTTTCTTGTCCATAACAACTACTCCTTAAACCCCTTCTCACGGGGCAATCTTATCGACGACTTTCCACACTCTGGCAGCGACTTCCCGAGCCTTCGCATAAATCTCAGGAACATCCAGATTGGGGAAGCGATGGTTTTCCATCACCAGTTTCCCATTCACCATCACGCTCTCCACACAGGAGGAACTCATGCCCCAGACAAAATGGCCTGCGGCATTCTCCTTCACCAGCGGAGTCGGCGCATGGTAATCCAAGATATCCAAGTCAGCGGCATATCCCGCCTCGACCCTTCCCAGCTTCACCGGGAAGTATTTCTCCAAAAGCTTGTTGCCGCGGGACATCGCTTCAAGGAAGTCAGATGGCCACCAAGGGCCGCCTTCGTCCTTGTGCTTGAAGAACGCAATCTTCAATTCCTCAAACATGTTGCCGCCGCATCCGTCAGTACCGATGATCAGGTTCTTCACATCGGTGATGTGCCTGCAGTAGCCGACATGGTTGTTCATGTTGCTCCGTGGATTGTGCACCAGGAAACAGCCATGGGCGTTGAGTTTCTCAATCTCATGGGAGTTCAGGTAGAGTCCATGGGCGAACAGCGAGTTGTCCGTCAGCATTCCGAAACGGTCCATCCGGTCGATGATGTCCATGTTGTAGTGATGATGGCTCCAGATGGCGTCATAGTCCCCTTCCGCAACATGGGTGTGGGTGCCGCATCCACTCGCCTTCATGGCGTCCGCCATCAGCTTGAGCCCTTCGTTTGGGATGGTGAACGGCGCATGTCCGCCGATCATGCCATGGACAAGGGTGCGCTTCTTGCTGCTCTGGGCGAAGTCATAGTTCTCCTGAACCCCTTCCTCCACCTCCTGCATGCCGCGGTTGCGGTTCGTCACCTCATAGCAGGTCATGCCGCGTACGCCCACTTCCTCCATGCCGTCGGCGATGGTGTCGAGGCTTCCCTTGATGAACGAGGGACTGGCATGATGGTCGATGACGGAGGTCGTGCCGCTTGCGATGGCATCGATGGAGCAGATGAGGGAACTGTAGTGTACAGCTTCCTCGTCGAGTCCACGGTCAAGCCGCCACCACCACTCCTTGAGCACCTGGATGAAGTCGGTCTGAGGTCCCGCGCTGATCAGCATGCCGCGGGAAAGCCCGCTGTAGTAATGGTGATGCCCGCAGACATTGCCCGGAATGACCACCTTGTCCGTCGCATCAATCACCTTGTCGGCCTTCACGCCGGCAGAAGCACCCTTCGCGACTTTCACGATGGTCGAATCCTTGATGACGATGTCCATTCCTTCTTCCACGGTGATCGGCTGCATCGTCTGCATCACCGTCGCATTCTTGATTACGGTTGTCACTCTGTCCTCCTCACTCCTCGACCGGTCCGAGCAGATATCCATAGGTCTCATAAATCTGCTGGATCAAGGCCGCGGTCTCATCGCTGACTCCCTCATCCCCACCAAGATTTCCATCGGCGTCAAACGATGCATGGTAAATCTTGCCTTCCTGCCGGATCACGATGTCGTCCTCATCCTTGACGAATCCATCGTTCTGGCTCTTCTCAAAATCATCCATCCTGCTGAACAGGGTGAATTTCTTCTTGTACGGACCGCCCTGATAGGGGCAGAAGATCTCGCAGTTGCCGCATTCGTTGCAGTAGGCGTCCAGATGGACAATCTGGAACGGATTGTCGAACATGCCGAGATTACGGACATCTATGGCGACGTTCGCCCGGTTCGGACAGACATCGACACACTTGTTGCAGAGATAGGAGCATTCCATGCACCGCTCCGCTTCCGTCTTGGCGAAATCCTTCGTTCCTTTCTTCTTGCCGAGACGAAGCGTCGTCTTCTTGCCATAGAGGTCGTTGAAATAGTCATCCTCCTCAGCAGTCAGACGCTCCTCTTCCTCCGGAGAAAGGTCATCCTCCTCCTCATCATCGTCGTCGTCATCATCTTCCTCGTGCTCATGGTCGTGACCGCAGCAGCAGTCATCATCATGCTCATGCTCTTCTTCATCTTCCGGCCCGATCTCCATGTCCATTGCGTCATCGACAGCGGCCTCGGCTGAGGCAATGCACCGCACCACCGTGGAAGGCCCGCTCTCGGCATCCCCGATCACATAGATGCCATCAGCGACTTTCTTCGTCTTCTTGTCCAAGGCGGAGATGTCCTTGACGCCAAGGGCGGAAAGCGCAGAAACGTCGACTTTCTCACCGATGGCGGTGATCAGCGTATCACATGGCAGGGAGACACGCTCTCCCGTATCGACCGGCTTGCGCCGTCCGGAAGCATCCTTCTCTCCAAGTTTCATCTTCGCCAACGTCACCTTTCCTTCTTCCAGAGCGACAGGGTTGGTCAGGAAAAGACAAGCAATGCCTTCTTCCCTGCAATTCTCCAGTTCTTCCCTGGCAGCAGGCATCTCCTTCTCCGTCCTGCGGTAGACGATGGTCACGTCCTCGACACCTTCCACCCGTTTCGCGGCACGGGCGCTGTCCATGGCGGTGTTTCCGCCACCGACGACGATGACATGCTTTCCAAGACGAACGGATGCGGGATCCTTCCTGTAGGAGGCAAGGAACTCAAGGGAAGGGATGATGCCTTTTCCCTCGAACCCGATCGCATTTCCTTTTTCCGCTCCGATGGCATAGAACAGATACTTGAATCCATCCTTCTTCAACTGCTCGACGGACACCTGGTTGATGCTCGTCCCATAGACGAACTTGACGCCGTGCGCCTCGACGAATGCGACATCGGCCTCCACGGTCTTCGGATCGATGCGGAAAGCCGGGATGACATGGCGGATGACGCCACCGGCATCCTTCTCCCGCTCGAACACTGTCGTGTCAAAGCCGCTACGGGCAAGGAAATAGGCAGCGGCGAGTCCCGCAGGGCCAGCACCGATGACGGCGGCCTTCACATCGGTCTTCTCCGTGGCGCCTTCCCACTCTTTCTTGAATTCGGCGAATCCGTTTTCCCAGGCGATCTTCTTCATCTCCCTAATCTGGACGGCACCTTCATAATCGTTTCTGGTGCAGTGGATCTGGCATTGATGGTCACAAATCGTACAGGTGATACCGGGAAGCGGGTTGTTGCTGTAGATCAAGGAAAGGGCATCGGCATAGCGGCCTTCCCCGCACAGCTGGACATACTCAGGAATCGGCTGATGGATTGGGCAGGCCATCGAGCAGGGGGAAATATAGCAGTCGATCAAAGGAAGCGGTTGTCCGATCTTCACCGATCCGTTCTCCTTGAAATCCTTCTCGACAGGGTGCAGTTTTCCGCTGGCGGCCTGTTCGGCAAGCGCCTTCAGTTTCGTCACATCTATTTTCTTCATTTCCCAACCGGTGCTGGTTTCCAAGGACTTTGCGATCTGCGTCATCCTCGCATACCCGCCCGGATGGAGCATGTCGGTCGCGATGGTCAGCGGATGGAGGCCACACTCGAAGAGAGGTTTTGCGCTGAAGAAGGTCACGCCTCCACAGTAGGAGATGGGAAGATTCCCACCGAACTCCTCACTGATGTGGAGCGCCACCGTCGTGCTGAGCGGCAGAAGCGCGCGGCCGGACATGTACATCTCTCCGCCAGGAAGCCGTTCCTGGTCATTGACGGAAGCAAGCGTGTTGGTCAACTTGACACCGAACGTCCGCTTCTTCGCCTTGGCGAGATCGACGAGCCGATGCAGCATGGCAAGCGCATCCTTGAGTTGCAGGTCTTTCTCGAATGTCTCTCTCTTCAAGGTAATATAGGAGTATCCATTGGCATCCAGAATCATCCGCGCGTCATCAAAACCGAGCAGGGTCGGATTGAGTTTCACATAGGTATGGATGTGCTTCTCTTCCAGCATGTAGCGGCAAATCGCCTCGATTTCCGACGGCGGGCATCCATGCATCGTGCTGATCGTCACATTGTTCACCATGTGCGGGTCGATGCCCTTCGAGAAACCGGCGAGTTTCTTCTCCATCCCTTCCCAAGGCGTGTCATCAAAAAGACCGTCCTGAAGCATGCCGTCCAATTCTTCGACATGTTCCTGGAAACGGGAGTCTTTTCTGGCATCGAGCATGGAATCGATGTACTTCTGCATCTTTTCCGTCTTGATGCCTTCCAGCGTATAGCCGACCGACATGTTGAAGACGAACGAATGGGGGGTCTCCTTCCCTTTCTTTCCAAGCGCATCAAGCAGGCAGAGCAGGATGTAGGCCTTGCAGTATTCGTCCCATGCCTTTGGCAGGGTGAATTCCGTGGACCATTCGACATTGTAGCCTTCGTCCGTGCTGTCGATGCAGGGTTTCGCGACGGCGCCGGTCGCGGCGAAGTCATCTTTCTGCTGGACGGTCTTCAGTTCGATGAATCGTCCTCCGACAAGATAACTGGTGATGATGTTCTGCGCCAGTTGGGTGTGGGGACCTGCGGCTGGGCCGACAGGAGTATGGATGTCTCCACCAAACATCGGCAATGATTTCTTGCCATTATCCTTATAGAAGTGAGCCTCGGGGATTCCAAATATGGAATGATGAAGCCTCAATTCCCCGACCATACGGTTCAAGAGTTCGCCAAAGGGAACAGGACGCATGATGTCTGACATGATTGCACCTTCCTTCCCTCCTATTGTAATTCAGTTTGCCAACAAGTCAACGGAAATATTGCAACAATCTGCAACATATCAAAAAATTATTATGTTACTAAGGTAAAACTCAAATTTGAATTACGAATACAAAGTTATTTGCAAATTATCCTTTACAGATTGATTGTTTTCGTTATACTTGAGAGAGAAATCTGTATATCTTGGAGGCATTCTATGCTGATCAATCTCAATGTGAACCCTGAAATCAGGGCAAAAAACGTCAAACTCTGCAGGGAGAAAGGCATCCTGCTCCCCACATTCAAGCAAATGTGCGATCCGTCGACCGTCCCAGAAGACGTAAAGAAGAAGCTCGGGAACGTCGGACTTTGGGACGTGAACCCGCTCAACCTGTTCCGCATCACATGGAAGAACGAACCGGTGGAGAAAGGCGGAAAGTTCGGTGGTGTCAACTATATCGAGATCCCACGGGAGATCACCGGCGTCAAGGCGCACATCTACGCACTTGTCGGCAAGTACTTCCCCACGGGCGCCCATAAGGTCGGAGCCACCTACTCCTGCCTCGCACCGGCCCTCGTCACCGGAAACTTCGATTCCGTCGACCAGCAGGCCGTATGGCCTTCCACCGGCAACTACTGCCGCGGCGGCGCCTACAACAGCGCGCTTCTCGGCTGCAAGTCCATCGCCATCCTCCCTGCCGAAATGAGCAAGGAGCGGTTCAACTGGCTGAAATCGGTCGCAGGAGAAGTCATTGCAACTCCAGGTTGCGAGTCGAACGTCAAGGAAATCTTCGACAAGTGCCATGAGCTGGACAAGGAAAGAGGAAAGCATATCGTCATCTTCAACCAGTTCGAACAGTTCGAGAATTACCTCTGGCACTATACGGTGACCGGAGGAGCGATGCTTGAAGTGCTGAAGAAACTGGGCGTGAAGGATGAGAACGTCCGTGGTTATGTCTCTTCCACCGGCAGTGGCGGAACGCTTGCGGCGGGCGACCATCTGAAGGATGTCTACCCGAACATCAAGATCGGAAGCGGCGAGGCGTTGCAGTGTCCGACCCTGCTCCGCAACGGATTCGGCGGACATAGGATCGAAGGTATCGGCGACAAGCACGTTCCTTGGATCCACAACGTGAAAAACACCGACATGATCCTTGCCATCAATGACCAGGACTGCATGGACATCTACCGTCTGTTCAACGAGCCGGCTGGCGTCGCCTATCTGAAGGAGATGGGTGTGAAGGAAGCTGACCTGAAGAACCTCCCGCTCTTCGGCATCAGCGGCATCGGCAACATGCTCGGAGCCATCAAGATGGCGAAGTACTATGAGATGGACGAGAACGATGTCGTGTTCACCATACTTACCGACAGCAGTGTCATGTACACTTCCCGGCTTGCGGAACTTGACGAGAAACAAGGCAAGTTCGACAGGACCGAAGCGGCTCGTGTCCTTGCCGCGGCGCTCCATCATCAAGGAATCGAGAATGCGCTTGAGCTTGGCTACTATGACCGGCTCCGCATCCACAACCTGAAGTACTACACTTGGGTTGAACAGCAGGGCAAGACCTACAAGGAACTCAACGAGCAGTGGTACGACCGCAACTATTGGAAGCAGATACCTCCGATGGCGGCGAGAATCGACAAGATGATCGAGGAGTTCAACAAGGAAGTGCTGGCGAAATAACCGGTACGAGAATGGAAAGAGCGGGCCAAATGCCCGCTTTTTCCATACAATAAGGAGAAACCATGCATTTTACCTACGTATGCAACGAATGCGGAAAGAGCTTCACCACCAACAAGGTAATCTACCAATGCCCGGAATGCTCGAAGGGGAACGACGATTTCCATTTTCCCAAAGGCAATCTCATCGTGCGGTACGACGAGAAGGAACTCAAGGCTCTCTCGAAGAAGGAACATGTCACATTTTATGATTTCTTTCCATATGAGATACCGGACAGAAACTGCTATCCGGTGGGGAACACTCCCCTCGTCGAGCCGAAGCGCCTGATGGGGAAATACGGGATGTCCCATATCTCCTGCAAGATGGACAGCGCACTTCCCTCCGGTTCCTTCAAGGACCGCGCAAGCCAGCTTGTCGCGGCACAGGCCATTGCCCATCATGAGAAGAAAGTGGTTCTCGCATCCACAGGCAACGCTGGAGCGGCGATGAGTTGCGCCGGTGCCGCCTACGGACTGGAAATCGTCCTGTTCGTACCGGAGACGGCTCCCATCAACAAGCTGATGCAAAGCGTCCTTTACGGAGCGAACGTCGTTCCTGTGAAGGGGACCTATGATGATGCTTTCAAGCTTTCCATAGCCTACACAGACCACTTTGGCGGCATCAACAGGAACACGGCATACAATCCGATGACGATAGAAGGAAAGAAGAGTGTCTCCATCGAGCTGTTCGAGCAGATGGGACGGAAGGTCCCGGATGTGGTCTATGTCCCGGTCGGGGACGGATGCATCTACAGCGGCACGGTGAAGGGATTCATCGACCTGAGGGACGCAGGCCTCATCGACCATCTGCCCCACGTGGTCTGCGTGCAGAGCAAGGAAAGCGACGCCATCAACAGGGCGTTCCAGACGAAGAAGTTCGATGCCATCGCCCATGCGACGACGAAAGCGGACAGCATCAGCGTGGAGAATCCGGCAAGCGGCCGTATGGCGGTACGCTACATCGAGGAATCAGAGGGCTGGTGCGTGACGGTGGATGACAAACAAATCTTTGAGGCCCAACTGGAACTGGTCCGTGAGGGTGGAATGTTCGTGGAACCTGCCGCCGCATGCGCTTGGGCCGGTTTTGTCCAGGACAGGGATCACCTCACAAAAGAGTTCGGCAAGGATGTCTCCGCCTGTGTATTGCTCACCGGCATCGGCTTCAAGGACATGAACGCATTCAATGGGGAAGTGTCCATCCCACCGGCAATAGAAAATGACGTGCAGGCGATGATCGCACACTTCTCAAAATAGCAAGGCACCTCAATCACATGGCAACCGCAGGACAATCTTGCGGTTGTCTTTGTCAGAGGGAATTCACCTCTTTCAAAGAAAGGCCTGTCTGCTTTGCGATGAAGTCATTGGAACTGCCGGAAGCCTTGAGATTCCTGGCCACCTGCAAGAGAGCTTTCTTTACGCCAATCTTCTCGCCTTTCTTCAGACCAATCTCCTCACCTTTCTTCATACTGGCTTGCTCAGCTTTTACTCGGGCGTTCATCAAGTCGAGCTCATGCATTTCAAGAGGAATCAACCAGTAATCTTTTTTGTCAGCAAGCGCCATACATACCTCTTCCAATCTATTTTTGCTTTCGTTTCAAAGATCATTTATCTCTTCCAAAGAAAGGCCTGTCTGCTTTGCGATGAATTCGATGGGACTGCCGGAAGCCTTGAGATTCCTGGCCACCTGCAAGAGAGCTTTCTTTACGCCAATCTTCTCGCCTTTCTTCAGACCGACCTTCTCGCCTTTCTTTACACCAAGTAGCTCGCCCTTCTTCACCCCAATCTGCTCGCCTTTCTTCAGACCGACCTTCTCGCCTTTCTTCAGACCGACCTTCTCGCCTTTCTTTACACCAAGTAGCTCGCCCTTCTTCACCCCAATCTGCTCGCCTTTCTTCAGACCGAGTTGCTCACCTTTTACTCGGGCGTTCATCAAGTCGATACCATGCATTTCCCTTGGTATCAATTCATAATCCTTTTTCATTGCCAGCGCCATACCAACCTCCAATGCTCTTGCTATACCGGGAACTTCCTTTCCAAGCGCTTTCGCCCTCTTTTTGTCTTTCCATCCCTCTTTCAAATATAAAAGCCAAGCCTTCAGAATGCAAGACAGCGTATCGTCTTTCTCGACCTTTTCCAGTTCGATCATTATCAGATGAAGATGGCAGGGTTCGAAAAGGACATCATGATGCAAAACGGTAATCGCAGACTCCGTCTTGCATTCAGGCCAAGGGTACATAGTGCCACGGCACAAGATGACCACCTGATAGACCGAACGCAGCGTACCATAGGTCTGGTTTTTGCCCTCTTTCAGCGATCTATCATAGAGACGACTCCAGTAATAGAGTTGTCTGAAGCACAAATCATCCTCTTTCTCCGTTTGAACCTCAAGCGTGAAAAGAGACCCGTCTTCAAGGGTGCAAAGGATATCGGCCACAGGTCGTTTCTGACCTTCAGCCTCTATGGTGAGCACAGGATTCTGCACAGCAACATTTTTCACCGTAAACCCAAGGATCGCAGAGGCAAGGCTGTCCAAAGCCTCTTGGGAAGCCACATCAAGTGAGGTGAAAATCGCAGCGAACACACGGTCCGCCAAAGGATTCGCATTCCAAAATTTTCGTTTCAAGCTCATATATATCCATACCACTTCTTTTGCGATTTGCTTCTATCTTCTTCCCCATACAGGGACACTTTGACGAGATAGGCAAGATGCAGTATCTTTGGAGAAACGGGGGAGCGTAAAATGCAGAACTTTTTGATCGGACTTGGAGTCGGTGTGGTTGCGGTCATCGTCATCGCCATCGCGATGTCGGTCAATCATCACAAGAAACTCCTTGCGCTGAAAGCGGAGACAAACAAGTACAAGCAGATGGTCACCGACCGCATGGATCTTGAAGCGACAGGACTCTCCAAGCTGAAACAGGAAAACGAAGAACTGAAGAAATCCAACGAGAACCTCAGGATCACCGTCAACACTTATGCGCAGAAGCCCGGGAGGAAAGAAGTGGCAAGACTGCAGGTCTACCAGCTCGCCGTCGACAGGCTCACCATCAACAGCCCCGGATTCGGTGCCGCATGGCAGGCGGCATTGAAGGAAAGCGAAGACGAATTCCAGAAAACCTATATCGGTGTGCAACCCTTCATCCGCCGTCTCATTCCCATCAAGACAGATCCCAGCGTGTTGATCGACAAAGATGAGGAAGCCCTGGAAAACGGCAAGAACGAATAACCAGAATCCTGTAGGGAGACCGTTGCTTTGGGGTTGCCATTGCCCTCTTCAGAGGGTACTGTCATACACATGCTCAAGAAATTCATCGCCTATTACAAACCGTACAAAGGGCTGTTTCTGCTTGACCTCCTGATGGCCACGCTCACCTCCGCCCTCTCCGTCTGTTTTCCCGTCATCACGAGACGACTGCTCAACATCTATATCCCGAACCTCGCATGGACCAGCATCCTCACCTGCTTTCTCCTGATGCTCTTCATCTACATCGCGGAATCCATTTGCTCATATGTGATGATCAAATGGGGGCATATCCTCGGCGT
>Ga0268263_1001803_pt1 | contig 16457 bp, 26 predicted proteins | sample Biomet5_FD_190358 | JGI IMG/M metagenome (GOLD analysis project Ga0268263, IMG submission 190358) | Microbial communities from bioreactor (seeded with sewage sludge) at LBNL, California, USA - Biofuel metagenome 5 (SPAdes) (version 4) | ecosystem: Engineered > Bioreactor > Anaerobic >... | reverse complement strand
ATGGGAAGATTCCGGTCGTGTGATTGATAAAATATGCGTCGTATCCGGCAGCTTTTATTTGTTCGGGTGTCAGGTTCCGAGTCAGCTGATACACAATTGTTCCGACCATTTCCAAGTGCCCAAGTTCGTATGTACCACAAGCATATCAGTGACTTGCATTGTTCGTTGGGAGTTTTGGATATAGTATCAACTCAAATTCATCTGGCTTGTTGTGCCAGCGACCATTGACGGTCTTTGTGTAAACAGCTTTTTCTATTACAGATTTGAGCAGATCATTCTTCTCAGCTGCGGTTTTCGCTTTTTTATATTCAGACAGTACGTGTTCAGCTTTCGGTATGATTGTCTTCTGGCTCTGTTCCGTTAAAGCCTCTCGTTCAATTTCAGCGTTAATTTTTGAAAGGCTGGACTGCAATTCACATATTTTGTCGTTGATACTCTGTGACCTTTCTAAAAATACATCGGTAGTATAAACACCCTTCTCCAGTAAGTCATATATATTGTCTCTTTGCTTCTCAAGGGCTTTTAATTCAGTCTGTGTATTCTTTAATGCCTTTTTCTTTATGCTCATCTGAGAAGCTGCAACAGGCTGCTTTCCATAGGTAAGTTTGTAATTGTTAAGCCACTGCTGCAGAGACTGCAAAACTCTTTCCTCAACATAATCGAGTTGGGAACTAATATTATTGCAGGAGGTAACAGCGCACATCAACGTATCTGGATAATTACAGTTTGTATATGGGCGACGTACCATTTTGCGACCGCATACCCCACATACAATTAGGCCAGCTAAAGGATTCATGGTTTTGTATTGCTTGGGGCAGGGTCGGGATAAGTTTGTTGACAGCTTTTGCTGAGCGAGTTCCCATGTTGCGGTATCAATTAAAGCTTCGTGCAGCCCATCGGCCATTATCCAATCCTCTTGTTTCGCCCGGGGCCGTTCAGTTACAAGCTGTCCATCTATCATTTTCTTTTTGAGTGGTCTTGCGCTCCAACGGATTTTTCCAATGTACACGGGATTACGCAGCATCCCTTGAACGCTTGCATTCACCCAAACGTCACCGTTAGCTGGAAGAATTTTTAAATTGTTAAGCTTTCGGACTATTTTTGAAACACCCATATCAGCATATGTTCCATCCGGTTGCTGTTCTCCTCGAGTATAAAGTTCAAAAATCATTTTTAATATAGGTGCCTGCTCCGGTTCCGGCACAAGTGTAAACCCTTTGTCATGCTCCAGCTTTTTCCTAACATATCCGTATGGAGACTTATTGCCGATATACTTCCCCTCTTTAACAGATGCGATTCGACCGCGCTGCAGGCGGCGGTTTATGGTCTTATATTCGCGCCGGCTCATAAACAGACCAAACTCAAAATATTCCTCATCGTACTCGTTGTTTGGGTCGTAGGTTTTGACCGGCGTAATAATCTTGGTACCGCTAAGTTTAAAGGTTTGTGCAACAATTCCCTGGTCAATGGTATCACCGCGGGCGAGACGTTCTACTTCCATTACCAGGACACCGTCCCAAATGCCCTGTTCTACTTCGGAGAGCAGCTGCTGCATGACCGGACGAGCCGCAATGGTTTCTCCGGATACGATTTCACGGTATATTTGAGTAATATTCAGTTTTTGCCTTTTGCCGAGTTCCAGGAGCGCCTTTTCGTGCCGTGCGAGAGTTTCTCCCTCACCACGCGCTTCAGCGTCCAGATCGGCACGGGATTTACGCAAATATAAACAGTGAGACATTTCATTTACCTCCGGAGATTAGTATCCCCACGCCTATTACAACGTGGGGAATAAAAGTACATTAATAATTAAAAACCGGTTACATCTTTAACTTTGACGGTTTTAACTCCCTCTTTGAGTGTCATGGTGTCAAATTTCCAAGTGCCCTTGGCTTCCAGATTATTGACATTCGCGAGTGTAGAACCAATCTGCGCGCCGGAGGCATCATATAAGTTGATTTCTACCTGCAAATAGCCGTATTCTTTGTCAGTCTTATTGACGATTGACCCTGTGATTTTTGCATCCATCCCAGTGCCTGTAAGTTTAAGATCCTTGACCTCGAATTTGTCATCCCACTTATTTCCTGTCACAGAAGCCTGTGTCGTTTGTGATCCAGTCCCGGAAGATGGCGTTCCACCACTCCCTTTACCGCCGAGAGAAGCTATAATAGCAATAACTACAATTACAGCAACAACAATTAAGAATGCTGTCAGGCAGCCCTTTTTTTTCTTTGGGGCAGACGCTGGCACGGGGACAGGATTTTGATACATTGGCTGTTGAGGTACCTGCTGCTGAGGCTGCGTTTGCTGCACTATGGGTTGCCCATTGGCGGGAGTTCCGCATTCTGGGCAAAACTTGCCTTCAAATTCTGTACCGCATTTTGAACATTTCATGTTTGCCTCTCCTTTATTCGCTATTGACAAAATATGACAATAACGTATAATATTCTTGAAAGGCATTGTATGCGCTTTTCATCGTTGCCGTTCACTATTTGCAGTAGTGGGCGGCTTTTATTATTATAATTCTCAGAATAATAAATATCAACAAATAAAAAATCGATGGGACAAAATTGGGACACCGAACAGTTTAATTTATATAAGGGATTGCAAAAATTTCTATATTGGTATATTATAACTTTATCGCTACCGAACGAGCGTTCGATTATGGTTAACGGAAAGTGTGGATAAAAACAAAGGTAAACGAATGACGGATGTAGAATTAGGCGTGGTATTAGAAACAGAGAATGGGTTAAATTTCATTACTTTTTGTCTTGATCGGCTAAGAAAAGACGAACCAGTTCAGACAATTTGGCACGATTGGAAGGAGTCAACTTCTCAATCTGATCAGTAAGCTCCATAGTTTCCCTTGAAAAGCTCTTTGCTTCGGCAGAGGGCTTCTTTTTTTGCTCATTTCCTAAGAGGTAATCGGTGGTGACACCGAAATAAGCCGCTAAAATTGAAAGTTTTTCAGTGGACGGTTTGGAACGTCCACTTTTCCAATCGCTGATATTACCAGTTGAAATTCCAGTTACATCAGACAAGGTCTTAGCATTTATATTCCGTTCCGACATAAGTTGGAAAAGTACCGGAATTTTACTCAAAGAAATTCACCACCTATATTAATTATTGACTAACTCGTAATTACGAATTATACTGTAGTTATAAACTGGAAAGGGGAAATAACTATGATTGGAATTATAGCAATTGCTATCTTGGTTGTAGCCGGGTGCATATGTATCAAAGTATCAAAGAAGATAATGCAATCAAATGAATTCAAATTATATGTTGTTTGGGTCGTTTTTGTGATTTTTGCTTTTGTTTGGCTCCTTATCAATTTGTATGGATTTTGATAAAGTTTTACAAATTGCATTGAGGGTTTCTCGTGCAGATTGATAATTTTGTGTATTAATTTCTTTATCTAACTCATCCATTAAAACCCATGTGGATTCTGGCGTGTATAGTAATACTTCATTTTTACTTTTCGCATAATCAGTCCGACTATTGGTAGTAAAAGTACCTAACAATTCCCCTGCGGATTTTACATAACTTTCAATTGATTGGATGCATTTAACCTGATACACTTCAATTTCTTTCATTTTCTCTTGATGCCTGTTGTTAAGGAAAGAAGTTAACACCGGAGAAAGTATCGCGGCTAAAGCAGTAATTAATGCAACAATAACAGTAGCGTTCATATTCCTTCTCACCAACAATTCTATAAATTCATGTGCAGCCTTGCCAAAAGCATGGCTGTTTTTATATAGAAAATTAAATTCGTAACAACGAGAATAGCTATTGACAAACTCGTAAATACGAATTATTATATAACTACAGTTATTCGAGAGGGGGAGAGAAAAATGCAAAAACTTTCAGTACAGCCAACCGAAAAAGGTGTGAAACTCTATTTAGATGGTCAAGAGATTCAAAACATTTTGGAATTTAATCTAAAAGCCGAAACTCCGAATGTCTTTGAACTGACGGTCAAAATGAATGTGGAATTATCACGGATGCCCTGTAGCAATCAAATTGGTGATAACTTGAGCGGCAATCTGTGAAAGAACACTTAGAGATTCCGAGCCAACAGCTTTCGCAGTTTGTTTAACCTTGTTCCAGTTAGTATCTGCGCGAATGTTCGCAAGGAACTCATGTCCTGAAGGCGTTAGATCGTAAATACAACAATGCTGATCCATAGTCCAATCAACACGAGTTAAAAATCCACTTAATCTGCATTGCTCAATATGATAGCAGACTTCATCATTTGGATATTTTTTTAGCTTGTCATAGTCTTGAGAATTTTTAAATAAAACAACTTTTCCAAAACCGGAGCTCTCTTCAACCATTAATAGAATATTGCGAACGCAATCGGGATTCAATCGCATCTCTACCACTCCCATTAAATACATGATACCTTTTTTAATTCTATCAGTCAATAACATTGGTCATTAAATTAGAAAGCAGGTGAGAATATGGCCTTAAAAGATAACGTCAGATTGTTCAGAGAGCGCAAAGAATTTTCGCAACAGCAGTTGGCTGATCTGATTGGCGTAAATCAAGCGATGATCCATTACATAGAAGCCGGGACGAAAGTGCCGAGCTTAGCAGTAACCATCAGTTTAGCAAATGCGTTTGGTTGTTCTATTGATGAATTGGTCGGTCAGTAATTTTGTAGCTCCGCGCCATTGACTCTAAAAAGATGAGTTGATTCATAGGACAATCTGCGACAGGAATAAACATGGAATGAGGTGATAAAAATGTTAGCCAAGATCCCAATGGAGGGCAATATTGTTAAAGATTATTACATCGGGAATACACACATTTTGATAACTGACGCAGCTTTCACCCTCAGAAATAATACACCAGAAGATAGGAAACGGATCGAAGCCGACTTTAATCAAAAGGGACTGAACATTTATCTAAAAAATCAGTCGGATCATCTATAACCTAATTATCCCAAAAAGGAAGTGAATTATCAATGATGCAAAAAGCCACGAAGTCGGCCGGAAATGCGTACTATAATGCTACCGATATTCCAGTCGCCGCTTCAAGTTGTTCCCGCATTTCGCGCCAGTCGAACTTGCAGAGTGCCGCATATTTGCACGTTGCACATGGAGCACCGAAGTCCGCAGATTTGCCATCGGCTGCCTGATCAAAAAAGTTCTTAAAATGCCAGCCGAGGCAATAAAGCTCTTTTTCTCCCATTTGTGGCCGCTCCTGAATTTGCGCTTCAGGAGCGGTTCTTCTTTTTTCAGCTTCCATGTTTACAAATCCTTTCCGCTCTGACGCCCTTATCAGGCCAGTAGCCGCCAGTGCTGTAATTCCAGCAAATCAAGCCGTTTTCATCCATCCTTGTGCCGTGAGCAACGAGCGTCCAGCCATCGCTGACGCGCTCCATCAGAGTGCCGGATTCCGTTTTACCCAGGCATTTGTACTGATCTCCGTTCGAATGGTCATAGACGGTTCCTGCTGTCAGTTCCACATAAGCATCCATACTGCTTTCCCTTTCTGCCCATCAGGGCGGTTATTACCGTTATGCGCTGCGTGTTTCCGAATATTTCTCACCGAAAATCTTTTCAATCTGGGCGATATCTTTATCGCTGAAGCGCCGTTCCCCGTGTATTTTCTTGGAAAGATTCTGGGGTAAAATGCCCAGGCTCTCGGCAATAGTTCGAAGCTCAATTTCTTTCTGCAGCGACTGGGTTTTCATCCACATGCCAAACGGCGTCGCCGGGCGCGCCTTTCCTTTTTTCATGGTGCTCTCGCCTCCTGTACAAAAGCGTTAAATAATCACTAATTTCGATAGACTATAACGATTTTCTGTGCTATCATTTAGCTGTATTACTAATAATCTACAGCTCAAGTATAATAGAACACTTTCTAAAAGTCAATAGATTTTCTGAAAGTGTTCTAAATAAGGAGGCAATTTATTTGAACATATATGAAAATATAAAAAAAATGTGTGACATCAAAGGAATGACTATTTCTGGCTTGGAAAGCGCTGCTCATCTCAGTAATGGCGCAGTTTCAAAATGGAAAAGTAAGATGCCACAGGTTGACAATTTGTATAGTGTATCGAAGGTTTTAGAAACGAGTATAGAATCAATTCTAACGGGGGACATAGAAAGTAGTCGAAATAATAGAAATGATTCAGAATTTGATAATGAAGACTTAGCCTTTGTAGAAAAATATAAAAAGCTTGATGAGTGTGAAAAACAAATAATTCTTGGAAAGATTTCAGAATTCTTGTATAATAAAAAAATGGAAGGAAGCTCCGAGAAGCTCTCTCCCAAAGTATTGTGGGATTTACTTGCTGATTCAGATCATAAAAATACGTTAGTTTCCAAGCACGAGGATTAATTTTTTTACCATTAAATGATTAGTGGTAATCAATAAGGAGGATAACTATGGGACTGTTCAAAAATAAAGCTCTTGCAAACAGAGAAATAAAAGAATTCGATGAAAAAATCAAGGCTATTTATGATAGCGGTATTCCAGATCTTTCACAAAACACAAATTGTGAAATAGTTTTAAAAGGAGATCAATTATTTATAAATCCCTTGTCCGGGCCTGAGCGAAACATTATTCTCGACATATCTCAAATTAACGGCGTCAGCGTTTTACCATGGGGAGAATATGCTTTAAAATTTTTACATACTAACATTTCAATACCAAAAAATTCTCCTGGGCGTGAATATTTAGTAATAAGTTACACTGCTTCAGAAGGCTCACAAAAAACAATCAGCTTTTGGGGATCGACGATATTACTTAAAATGCAGCAATTTTCAAAAAAGATTTGCGCGAGAATTGCTCCAAAAGAAGTCCACCTCTGAGGCAAAAACCATCGTACATATTTATACATAAATTATGTATAATTTTCATGTTGAGACACAAACGTCCAATAAATTTTGTTTTGAGAATAATAATTGAAAAAACCGCATGAATTCTAAACAACAACCGGTTGTTGTTGATTCGTCGTATTGGTTGTCAGGTTGTCGCTACATCGCATTACGAAGAAAGACAGCTCAAGCAAATTCCTTCCAACCATTTTTAAAAAAGTGTTTCAAATATTTAAAGACTAAAAAAGCCTTATATATCGCCATTCTTGGAAGATATACAAGGCTCTTCTTTATATTTTAAAGGCTATTTTAAAAGGCTTTAAAAGGCAAAATTAAAAGGTTTTAAAATTGCCAACTATAATGCGCAATTAAAATAAATGGGTTTGATTTCGTTTGCATACTATTTACAAAAAAGCGTTATGCTTAACTGTTATAAACGGGGTTTACTACATAAAAAACGCCGGTCTAAAGCCATTTTTCAAGATTAAACGGCTTTGAACGTTTTTTCACACTTCTCACTTGCTTTTTTGTATTCTCTATGAAAACTCACACCGTTCACAACAAAGCTGATCATCAGTAATCCTAAAATGTTTAAGTATTGTTGGTACTGGTACAAGAATCAGCCGACTGGGTTCGCAAATTCCAAGAAGCAGCCATTACGTTGCGTCGAAGAGGTGTGTGTATTTTACAAGCACCAACCGGCCTATAACCCTCAAGGGTTGATCGTTTTGGATAAACCCATCAAGCGAAAAGGAAAAAGCCTTCCTGTACATAATGATTCTGCTTATCATATGGATACTTTGTCAAAGGATACGGAAACATGTGTCACGCATTATCCACGCCAGGTGTTGGAAATTAAATGTCAGCGAGAGGGTTTACACCCAACGCAAAAGCCGGTTGAATTGTTTGAGTATCTTATCAAGACCTATACCAATCCTGATGAGCTGGTGCTCGATAATTGCATGGGAAGCGGAACCACGGCGGTAGCTTGCATCAACACCGGACGAAATTTCACTGGGTTTGAATTGAATGAAAAATACTATACAACTGCATGGGATAGAGCGAATAAAGTTGTAAATAAGTTAATTTAGAAAATTGAATAAATGAGAAATTATCTGTCAATCATGGTCATATGCATGTAAATACAACGATTTATTAAGATATATGGAGAGAAATCCTCAAAAATGTTTACATAATGATATGGAGGTGATATTATGATTTATGAAAAGGAGATGGAAATAATGAGCGTGGGAACACTATTGCAATTTCGATTTGAAAATTTTCGATCTTTCGCAGAGGAAACTATTCTTGATATGATGGGCACTAGTATTAAAGAGAACTCTGATACATTAATAGAAAAAAATCAGAATAAAATTTTACCAATAGCTGCTGTTTTTGGCGCAAATGCTAGTGGAAAATCAAACTTGTTTTTAGCATTTAGCGCAATGAGTCGAAAAGTTACAGAACGATACGGAGAAACCCGTAGTACTATTACAAACACTTACGTTGTTCCGTTTCTATTTAATAAAAAGCAAACAGCCGAACCGACAAAATTCGAAATTAGTATTAATATTGAGAACAAAGAATATCGTTATGGTTTTATATGTAATAAGTCATCAATAATTGCGGAATGGATGTATAGCAAACCATTTCGTAAAAGTGCTAAATCGGAGCAGAGGAAGATCTTTGAAAGGGAAGGAAGAACCATTTCATATGGAGATGATCTCACTAAGTCTCAATTGGAAGAATTCAAGTACTGTGATTCAATGATTTTGGATAATCAATTGCTTTTAAATGCGATTGGTGCGAGAAATAAAGTGCTTTTCAGCAAGATTTATCACTGGTTCCATATGAGTACAGTGCTCAATTGTTCAACTGATGATGCTGAGAGAGACCAACTGAAAATAATGGCAGAATTACTATATGGCGATGGCAGTCAATTCCTTATGAGTGAACTTGCGCAACAAGTTCATGAAATTGACCCATCTATTAAAGATATTCATTTACTGAGGACTAAGGATAACGATTTAAATGATCAGTATAAAATTATATCTGTTCACGAACAAGATGGTGAGAATATTGAAGTTTCTTTTGATATTGAATCAAGCGGGACAAAGAAAGCACTAGTTTTATATTTCAATATTGCAATGACATTAAAGATCGGTTCTCCTTTATTTGTTGATGAATTAGATGCAAAACTTCATCCACTTTTGTTGCGCAAAATCATTCAATTGTTTTCAGACAAAACTACTAATAGTGGGAACGGACAATTGATCTTTTCATCACACAATTTAATTTGTCTCGATTCATCAGATTTAAGGAGAGATGAGATTTGGTTTGTCGAGAAGATAAACCAAAAGTCTTCTTTGTTCTCACTGTACGACTTTAAAGATTATAATGAAAATTCCGTCAGAGCTGACTTGAGTTTTGGAAAACATTACTTAGCAGGACGTTTTGGTGCGATTCCTTTCCAAGAAGGAGATTAAAAATGGCAGATCAAATTTTCTATCAAAGAAGAGAACAACGGAAAGAACGCACATCAAAAGAAATGAACTTTCGACAAGAAACATGGCTTATTGTCTCTGAGGGAACGGAAACTGAGCCCAATTATTTTGAAGGAGTTTATAATTTCTTGAAAAACAATTATCCTGACAAGTTAAATGTTAAGTTTAAAATTGAAAGCTTAGGGAAAAACACCCAGAGCTTAGTGCGAAGTGTTGAACAATTTTTTGACTATACAGCTAAATTAAGCAGAAAAAGCAAAATTAGATACGGAAAAACTTTTGTTGTTTTTGATAAAGATTCTTTTGAATCACAGCAGTTTGATAATGCTATTTACCAATCAGAGGCTAAAGAATATATTCCGCTTTGGTCGAATGAGTGTATTGAACTCTGGTTTTTACTTCATTTTGAATTATTACAAAGTGACATTGGTCGTGAACAGTATAAGAAAAAGCTGTCAAAGTATATTGGCGAAAAGTATGACAAGACACGAATAGATATTTTTAATGTTATATGTTCAAAAGGTGGGAATTTGCGACTTGCAATAACCAACTCACAAGAACTGTATGACAGTTCTTGTGAAGTTTGTTCGCCTAGTCAAAGAATCCCATGTACAACGATGTTTCGGTTTTTTGAAGAATTAGAAAAACAAACATGCATTAAACTCGCTGATACATAATTAAATCTAGAATTTAAGCCTCGCCTAATGGGTGGGGCTTTTTCACGCATATTTTTCAATTGTGAGGTGGTAAGAATGACCCAAAAACAAAAGCGCTTCTGTGAGGAATACCTAATTGACCTAAACGCCACACAGGCGGCCATACGCGCCGGGTACAGTTCTGACAGTGCCAGTTCCATCGCTGGAGAGAACATGAAGAAACCTGAGATTCGCGCACGTATAGACAAGGCCATTGCTGAGCAGTCGAAGCGCACCGGCGTCAATGCTGATCGGGTAATTCGTGAGCTGGCCAAGATCGCTTTTGTCAACTCAGATAATGTTATTGATGCCGATACTGCTAAGTTGAAGGATGATGTTACCGCCGATGATACCGCGGCGATCATGTCGGTCAGGGTTAAGACAATCCCAACAGCTGACGGTGAGGGCGTGGAGCGTGAAATTAAACTGGCAGACAAAACCAAGGCTCTTGAACTGTTGGGTAAGCACCTCGGTATATTTACAGATAACTTATGCCGCTGATATAATCATCAAACATCATCTTGACCAACGGGGCAGTGTCAGGATTCATGTAGTATTGCTTATTTTGAATGAGGTACCCGAAAGCAGGAGCGCTTACCGGCTCACCGCGGGAAACCTTTTCGTTCATGCCGCGCTTTACATTTTCCCCAAGGTCTATGCTGTAATATTCGTCCATTGCCTCTAAGAGCGCTTCGATTAAAATAGATGTCTTATCATTGCCAAAGTCCTGGGAGGTGCTGATCAGATCAATATCGAGGTCTTTGCGCAGCATACGCTTGTAAACCACGCTGTCTTCTCTGTTTCGGGCAAAACGCGAGAGTGCATAGACAAGAATCACATCAAAGGGCTTCGGCTTTTTTTTTGCAGTACCGATCATGTGCATAAACGCAGGCCGTTTCTCAGCCTTACGGCCGGAGATGCCCTCATCCACAAAAATGTATTCATCCGGAAGAATCATATCATTTTTTTTTGCATAGTCCCGAATGATTTTCAGCTGACTGTCCGGACTGTATTCTGTTTGGTCTTCTGTCGATACGCGGATATAAGCAGCCGCTATTTTCATGCGCTCACCTCCACAGATAAGAGAAGATTTATTGTAGGCCGAATTGGATCTTCATATCAAGTTTACCGTTTTGAAATGTAAAATCAGCATATGCGTCCGGCGAACCGTATCCCTGCCAACGGTATGTAACGGTATAAATGCTGTCGCCTTTTTCCCCGAACTCCGATTGTACCTTTCCGGTACCGCCTATGATTGCTTTCACCTGCTCATAGCTCATTCCATCTTCAGTTTGATTGTATTCCGCTTCGGAAACGTCGGCGCCGCTGTTATCCGGCAGTGCAGAACCCGAATTCGACGGTATAATATCTTGGAAAATAGATGCAAAGAGTGACTGGGAGTTTGTGCTGTTGGCGGATTCGGTCGTGGACTGACTGACGGAGTCAGCACCGGATGCAGAAGCAGATTCAGGAGGAAGCGCGTATTCATTTTCGCTTGCTGATTGCGAACCGGATTGCGCCGGCGTTCCCGAGCTGGATAACGAGGAGGAAGAAGCAGATTGGGAACTATTGTAGCTTGATACAGTTTGAGAAGCGGACGCAGAAACAGATGCCGGGGAAGAGGACTGAACTGCGCTTGAAGAACTGTCTGCTTTACCATTTTCGCTGACCACGGTAACAATGATCATTACTATTATAATGATCGCCATGAGAATTAATATGATAACAATCAACCAATTTATTTTCCTGTTTTGCGGTGCGGGATATTTCGGCGCGGTTGGCTTTTTCGTCTGTACTGGTTCGTTTGGTGGAGTTTTACAGTGAGGACATTTTTCCCCCTCGAATTCCGCTCCACATTTTGGGCATATCACAATAATCCTTCTTTCTTCATGATGCATTTAACAAAATCCAAGCCCTCTATCATCGCCGATAGGCGGCATTATACTTAAGATATTTTATTTGTGAAAGGCACCGTAAGCACTTTTCACTGACTGAATTAATTACGATTCAGATTATTGAATAGATTACGATTGGCAAAGGCATTTGGTTGCAATATAGATCCACTTTATGACACTAAGACCGCATAGGACAATCCGCGATCTTAATAAACATGGAGTGAGGTGATTATCTTGGTAGCCAAAAAGCCGTTTACATTTATCGGGACCAGCTACATCATTGATAAATCCGGTGACGGTTCCGTGCGCTGCCGGGAAGAAATTGTGTTTGAGCAGGTTCCAACTGCGGATGGTACATATCAATTCAAGCCGATAAAAAGGACAATATTGATGCCTGAATCTGAACAGTTGGAATGTGACAAAAAAATGATGAAGCATGCAGGAGAGGTCATGTCGGACTATCTCTTCGAATATACGGAAAAAGTATAATAAAAGAAATTACATTTTAATGATACCACATGGAGGTAAATAAACAACCATAAAAAATGCCGCCCAATAAAGAGCGGCATTTAGGGAGGAATTATGAAAAAGTTTTATATGAATCCTCATACAGAGGCTTGTAAGCTGTTTGGAATAATTAAAGTATAGCGGGCTGATGTGTTTTTAATGTGAACACTATCTAAAGGTTATGTTAAAAATTTGAAATTTTATTTGTACCGGAGCTTTCAATTGACTCTTTACAAGCCGCCTGTTGAGCCGCTATGATGCCGAGGTTGTCACCAAGAGCACTAAAAAAACTCGAGAAGATATTTATATCATTCAGACTCATTCCTTTAGACATTGCAATTGCTGTAGTAGATGCAAGGAGAACAAGGTCGTCTCCTGAAGAGCACTGCGGCATCAATTATCACCTCAGACTCATAGTATGCTAACTTGAATTCCATAGTTAAAAAATTATTCTTTACACGGGGCGAAAGAAACAGTATTGTTGAGCAATGTCATAAGAACCTTTATAAGAATTTTTAATCTTTCCATCTGAACAGTAGCACACCTGCAACCATCAAAGCAATGCCACTGTATTTTTGCCAACAGAAGGGAATTCGCTCCGAATCAAGAATTCCGAAGGCGTCGATTAACGCGGCGACCAGAAGCTGTGAGATCAAAATGACGGAAATGGCCACCGTAGGCCCTAACCCCTTGATAGACAGCATCACGGTGATGGTGATGACGATGCCCAGCACACCACCCAGAAGGTAAATCTTGTTTGTACCACCCAACTCCCCGAAGTTCCCTTTCCCTAAAAGCAGCAGGGCAATGACAGACAAGACGAATGCTACTCCCTGAACTAAAACATTTGATTCATACAACCCGATGCGGTCGCTCAAACGAGTATCCATGACCCCTTGAAAACTCATAGCCGCCCCCGCAAGAATACCAAAAAGAATACCTAACACACTGAATCCCCCCTGCGTTATTTGTCACCTGTTTAGAAGTATCTTTTCCAGAAAGAGGTACAACATACAACTGCACCCCTTTTGTTATTTCAGTATGTCCTACTGTCTAACGAAAGGGGTGCAGTTTATTCTCGGTGTGTTACGTTTTATTTTTAAAAATCGGTCAGTCGCTATACCCTTTGAACCAGACTTGCGTTATCCCAGTCGGCTAACACCACGTTATCAGCGTCTTTTTCCAGTATCTCGAAATACGCGGTGTATTTTTTACCATCTTCGTCAATACAAGCAACAGAGTAATTATCCGCGCTGATCCCTAATCCGAAAACGCCGGCAAAGCTCGGGGTACCTGTCATTGCGAATTGTTTTCCTTCGTAAACCGTAAACCCATATTTGCTCCCTGCTGCTTCATAGCCGTTCGTATCTGCAATCACTTTTTCGGATTGATCCTGCCCGTCATGTGATAAATCCCCTGCGGCAGCACGCTGCTGGTCAATGTATCCCTGCGCAGCTGCATGCGTCTTAAATGGTGCCGAAACATGAAAGCCGCCACTGCCATTGGGGGTCTTAACGACATACCGGCTTCCCTGATGTGCTATTTCATAGCTTTTCATAACAGCTCCTCTTTTCTGCCCTAATGGGATATTGTATATTTATAACAATTTCATCAGTCTTTTCAATTAAATAATAGAACTTATTCCGATTTAAGTCAAGATGTTTCATCGATGACAATGCATCAAAAATTCTCCCACAACGCGCAGTAAAGAAATGGAAAGTCCGCAAGGCCGAGAGCCATGCGGACTTTCCATGTTGGTCGGCATATAGAATCATATCATTTTACCGATTGCAAACCAGATTGGAAAATAAATTATATTAGCATATAAATTGATTTATTGGAGTTGTGTAATAACAAGATGTGCAGACACAGGCCTTGTTCCTCCGACGAGAGGAGTGATGGTCAGCGCCGTTGAATTACCGGCAGGATTTCGTACAGTGAGTATTGAATTAATTACTGTTGTTGTCACAAGAGCCATTCCCACGATCTGAGAAGTGCCTGTTGCACGCCCCACAACCGTATCAGCTAAATCTGCCCCATTAAGAGTTAGAATGAATTGCCCGGCTTCACTTACACTCACCTGAAACAAAACTTGATAAGTTCCAATTAAAGCCAAGTTAAATGAGCTGGGGCCGGTGCGGGTAATGTCAGCTCCACCAGTCGGTCCATCCTGAGGAAAACTTACGTCGGTGCCAGGAGCTACTGTCGCTTCATTGTCAGGAGGCATCAAGGCGAAGAAATCTGCAAAGTTTAATATACCTCCCGCAGCGCCGGTTGGACCGGTTGGACCAGTCGGGCCAGTTGGGCCGATAGCGCCGGTAGCGCCAGTTGGGCCGATAGCGCCGGTAGCGCCAGTTGGGCCGCTAGCACTGGTAGCACCAGTTGGGCCGGTAGCGCCGGTCGGACCAGTTAGGCCGCTAGCACCGGTAGCACCAGTTGGGCCGCTAGCACCGGTAGCACCAGTTGGGCCGCTAGCACCGGTAGCACCAGTTGGGCCGCTAGCACCGGTAGCACCAGTTGGGCCGCTAGCACCGGTAGCACCAGTTGGGCCGATAGCACCGATAGCGCCAGTTGGGCCGGTAGCGCCGGTTATGCCAGTTGGGCCGATAGCGCCGATAGCGCCAGTTGGGCCGGTAGCGCCGGTTGGGCCGGTTGCTCCTGTTTGACAGGGGCATATACAGTTGCAATTACATTCACATTTATTATATAAACATTCATTTCGATATATATTCATATCCGGCTGAAAACACTTATGCTGCGAAATATCTTGATTATTCATGATTAACTCTCCCACATAAAGATTATATCATTTAAATTATAAATCCAGTTTCTTTATAATATGTTGTCACCTATGACAAGTTACGGCAAAGCAAAAATAAAGGCAGGACAATGACTAATTAGGATATAAAAGTAATCGCAAATTAGATTAAAGTTTTACGCTATAACAAATCGGGATTAGGTCCTCCATACTGTGCGGAAATCAGTTTTGCAAGCGCAGCGTTCGGAGTTGTTATTTTGACAGGGTATTGCAGACGTTTTTCGTAAATCCACATTACTTATCGCCTCCTTGGTCAATCTCCCATGGCCATGGATTGGCAACCCAATCCCAGCGGCTGGAGGTCGCACTTGTTAGATGAAGGGGACCATAGGCCGCTTCATACTTTTCAATCAGATCGGCTGTTATCTTGCGGTATTCCTCAAGCTTTTGCGCCGCCCTGCAGTCGTTTGGATGGGTGTCTAAAAAAATATGAAGCTCCCACATTGAAAATTGGTAGGAGTTGATTTTTTGCATCAATTTTTCCTGTTCATTCATTTCCGGTCACCTCTGCCGCGTAAAAACGGTTTGTCAAGTTCGGGGAATATAGTGCCGCACTCCATTCCTTTTTCGGGCATATAGACTGTACCAAACTGTTGAAACGGAATATAGGCCATTGCGGGAACAACTACTGCGGGAAGCGGCGGAGTATTCAGTGCACAAAACGCACCCTCCATCATATCTTTGTTGCTTGCGCCCTGCATGTTGCTCATATTGGGCATGCTGCTTGCACCCGCCACGCTGCCCATGTTGGGCATACTGCTCGCGCCTGCTACGCTGCCCATGTTGGGCATGCTCATATTGGGTATACTGCTCGCGCCTGCTACGCTGCCCATGTTAGGCATGCTCATATTGGGTATACTGCTTGCACCTGCTACGCTGCCCGTGTTAGGCATGCTCATATTGGGCATACTGCTCGTGCCTGCTACGCTGCCCATGTTAGGCATGCTCATATTGGGCATGCTGCTTGCGCCTGCCACGCTGCCCATGCCGGGCATATTGCTCATACCGGGCATGCTGCTTGCACCTGCCACGCTGCGCATGTTAGGCATGCTCATATTGGGCATGCTGCTTGCGCCTGCCACGCTGCTCATGCCGGGCATATTGCTCATACCGGGCATGCTGCTTGCACCTGCCACGCTGCGCATGTTAGGCATATTGCTTTTACCGGCCATGTTACTGGTGTTTACTATATTGCTCATGTTTGCCATGTT
>Ga0268263_1001801_pt1 | contig 16495 bp, 14 predicted proteins | sample Biomet5_FD_190358 | JGI IMG/M metagenome (GOLD analysis project Ga0268263, IMG submission 190358) | Microbial communities from bioreactor (seeded with sewage sludge) at LBNL, California, USA - Biofuel metagenome 5 (SPAdes) (version 4) | ecosystem: Engineered > Bioreactor > Anaerobic >... | reverse complement strand
AGCTGGTCGCCGGACGGCTGTCCGGCATCACCGACGACAAACGGCCCAACACGCTGATCGTGTCCAACTACAACGACTCGGCCCTGATGGTCGGCGGCACCCAGACCGCCGACTACTGGATCCGCTACGCCGGAGGCACCAACGCCGCCATCGAGACCGGCAAGCCGATGGCCAAGGTCAACATGGAGCAGATCTATCAGTGGAATCCCGACGTCATCATCCTCAACAGCTTCAGCGCCTACACGGCCGACGACATCATCAACAGCACCGCGGCCCAAGGCCAGGACTGGAGCGGCTTGCAGGCGGTCAAGGACAGACGCGTCTACAAGATGCCGCTGGGCACCTACTACTGGTATGCGACCTGCTACGAAGGACCGCTGATGCTTCTGTGGATGGCTACCAAGCTGCAGCCCGCGGCCTTCGCCGACATCGACATGACCCAATACACCCGTGACTATTTCAAGGACGTGCTGGACGTGACGCTGACCGACCAGCAGCTGGACCTCATCTTCAACCCGCTGCCTGACGCCCATATGTGATCGCTGAAAGGAGGCCCGGCCATGCCCGACGGACATCGTGTGAATAAGACGCTGACGGCCGTCGTGCTGGCCGTGGCCCCCCTGGCTACCGCGCTGGTCTGCCTGGGCATCGGCCGCATCGGCTATTCGCCGGCCCAGATCGTGGACGGCCTGTGGTCGATGGCCGTCAGCGGCCGTGGGTCGGTCGACCCGCAGCTCTACAGCGTGCTGATCGGCCTGCGCCTGCCCCGCATCATCCTGGCCATGCTGGCCGGGGCGGGGATGGCGCTGGCCGGCTGCTCCTTCCAAAGCCTGTTCTCCAACGTCATGGCCACCCCCGACACCCTGGGGGTGACGGCCGGGGCCAGCTTCGGGGCCGTGCTGGCCATCCTGCTGGGCGGCGGCATGGTGACCGTGCAGCTGTCCGCCCTGGCCATGGGCATCGGGGCGGTGGCGCTGACCATGGCCGTCGGCACTCGCGGCCGGAGCGGCTCGACGGTATCGATGATTTTGGCCGGCATCATCGTGTCATCGATGTTCCAGGCCTTCACGTCGCTGGTCAAATACGTGGCCGATCCCGATTCCAAGCTGCCGGCCATCACCTACTGGCTGATGGGCAGCCTGACCAACGCCAGCTATCAAAGCCTGTGGCTGGGAGCGCCTTTCATCCTGGCCGGCATCCTGGTGCTGTACATGCTGCGCTGGAAGCTCAACATCCTGGTGCTCAGCGACGACGAGATCCGCTCGCTGGGCAGCCGGCTGCCGCTGTTGCGGGGCGTGGTCATCGCCGCCTCCACCATGATCACCGCCTCCTGCATCTCCATGTGCGGCCAGGTCGGCTGGGTGGGGCTGCTGGTGCCGCACTTCTGCCGTCTGCTGGTGGGCGGCGACCACCGCCGGCTGGTCCCGGCCTGCATCAGCCTGGGGGCCGTGTTCCTGCTGGTCATCGATACCGTGGCACGGGCGGCCACGGCCGCCGAGATACCGATCTCCATCCTGACGGCGCTGATCGGGGCCCCGGTGTTCCTGTTCATGATGCGGAAAGCGGAGGGTCTGTCCCGATGATGCTGACGGTCGATAAAGGTTCATTCTCATATCCACATGGCCAGCCCGTCCTCAAGGATGTCAGCTTCAGCCTGGCCGGCGGCCAAATCATGGCCGTGCTGGGACCCAACGGCATCGGCAAGACCACCCTGCTGAAATGCGTCATCGGCCTGCTGCGCTGGAGCCGCGGCGAAAGCCGGCTTGACGGTCGGTCCATCGCCGCGCTTGACAGCCGCCGGCTGTGGCAGACGGTGTCCTACGTGCCCCAGGCCCGATCAACCAACGTCATCTACACCGGCCGTCAGATGATCATGCTGGGCCGCAGCGCCCGGCTGGGCCCCCTGCAGACGCCCGGACCCGGCGACATGGAAGTCGTCGACCAGGTATGCGCCCGGCTGGGCATCCAGCGGCTGACCGCCAAGGCCTGCAACCGGATGAGCGGCGGTGAGCTGCAGATGGTCATGATCGCCCGGGCCCTGGCGGCCCAGTCCCGGCTGCTGGTGTTCGACGAGCCCGAGTCGGGCCTGGATTTCCGCAACCAGCTGCTGATCATGGACACCATCCGTCAATTGGCCGCGGATGACGGCATCGCCTGCCTGTTCAACACCCATTATCCGGAACATGCCCTGCGCATCGCCGACCAGGCGCTGCTATTGGGACAGGACGGCAGCTATGTCTGCGACGCCGCCCCGCAGGTGGTGTCCGACGATAACCTGACCCGGTTCTTCGGCGTCCGTATCCATGTGGGCGACGTGGACTGCCAAGGCCATCATTATCCCGCCGTCATCCCGCTTGCGCTGCGGTGATGCCGCACGGAAGCCCCGCCATCCCCCGTCCAATCCAACAGGCCGCGTCCGCCCGCGGCGAAAGAGCCCCTCACCGCATCGATACGATCCCACTGAAGCAGACAAGGGGAATACCCGCATCTGTGGAGGCGGGATTTTCATTTCGAGGCAGTCAAAACACTCCTATCAAGACAAGATCAAGGCTTGTGAGGAGCGCCCTTCAGATAGCGAACGATCTGAAAAGGGGCATGAGAGGATGCTACATCCATTTCTGCAATCATGGAAGACTTCAGGGACGCTTTGACGGCCGGACACCGGTTCAGGTCAGGACGGCGGCCCTGAAGACGGCATCACCAGCCGTCTTCCCGGTCGCGCAGGGCAGGCGCATCATCCCTACAAAGAGCCACCGGCTGAGCTGGCAGGGCATAAAGAAAGCCTGACCGTTTTCACTTGATCAGGCGTCATGAAGCATTGGTTATTCCATCTGTCTACTTGACAGCGGTCGATTCACAACATGAAGGCCTCTTCTTCATGCGGATCGATACGGCGGCCCCGACGCCTCAGCGGCCCAGCAGGGTCGTCAGCGGCAGCAGCGTCAGCATCAGCAGCAGGGCCAAGATTACCAGGATTACCTTCTTGCTCATCGCGTGCTCCTTCCCGTACGCGACCATTATACTACTTCCGGACGGCCCGGCCCACCGAACGCGACGCCAAGGGCCGTCCATCTTGTATCGGCCGGCCTTCGGGGTCATAATAGCGATATTGAAAAGGGTGCGTGATACGATGGCTGCTGAACAGCGTTTGAATGGAAGTCCGGACCGCATCGTCTCCTATTTTCGCCAGGAGAAGGGGACGCTGACCATCGTCACCATCTCGGGGCTCATCTACAACGTCGGCATGATCGCCGGCCCTTTGTTCGAGGGCAAGATGGCCCAGTGCCTCTATGACATAATATCCGGCACCAAGGTCTTCAGCGACATGGCGGTATTGGCCGCGACATACGTCGGGGTCATCCTGTTCGTCCAGGCCATGCGCTACATCAAGCGCTTCTACGTCCGCCGTTTCGCCAACAACATCAACCGTTCGATGAAGCACATCCTGTACAACAGCCTGGTCCATAAGTCCAAGGCCGAGCTGGCCCAGGAGAGCGTCGGCTCGCTGATGACCAAGGCCATCAGCGACGTGGACGCCTGCACCGAAGGCATGCGCAAGTTCACCACCGAGATCTTCGACACCGGCGTGGTGATGATCGCCTACCTGGGGCTGCTGATTTATTACGATTGGCGGCTGGCCCTTCTGTCGTGCCTGTTCCCGCCCATCGCCTACGTCATCGCCGAGAAGATGCGCACCGTGGTGACCGCCAGCGCCGCCGCCTTCAAGCAGAGCAACGCCATGCTCAACGACCTGACCATGGACCGCGTCACCAACATCCTCACCTACCGCCTGTTCGGGCAGGACGGCACCCGCCGGCAGGCCTACGAGGCGCAGCTGACCGATTACGAGCATAAAGCCGTCCGGGCCGGCATCTGGGAGACGGCGATGCCGCCCCTGTACCTGGTCATCTCGATGGCCGGCGTGCTGCCCATCATATGGTTCGGCGCCCGCAACGTCATGCAGCAGGGCTGGGCTGCCTGGGACATCGCCGCCTTCACCACCTTCCTGTCGTGCTTCACCAAGCTGGCCTCCAAGTCTTCCAAGGCGGCCAAGCTCTTCAACGCGGTCCAGAAGGCGCAGGTCTCCTGGCAGCGCATCAAGCCGCTGATGGTGCCGCCGGTCGTCGACCAGGCCATCCGGCCGCTGGACAGCTGCCCGCTGGTGGCCACCGACGTGTCCTTCTCCTATCCGCAGGGCCCTGTCGTCTTTTCGGGCCTGACGCTGACCGCCCCCATCGGCTCGGTCGTCGGCGTCACCGGACCGGTCGCTTCCGGCAAGTCGACTCTGGTAAGGGTCTTTCTGAATGAGTTCCCTTATCAGGGCACCATCACCCTGGGCTGCCGCGACATCCGCGACATGACGGGGCTGGAACGCAGCGCGGCCATCGCCTATCTGGGCCATGACCCCGAGCTGCTCAGCGATTCCGTCGCGGCCAACGTGCTGATGGGCGATGCCGGCGATGCCGCCGCCTGTCTCAAGGCCGTCTGCCTGTACGACGAGGTGATGGCCATGGAACAGCAGATGGACACCCCCGTCGGCTCCGGCGGCATCCGGCTGTCCGGCGGGCAGCAGGCCCGGCTGGCGCTGGCCCGCATCCTGGCCCATCCGCGGCCGCTGGTGATCCTCGACGACCCGTTCTCGGCCGTCGACCGGGCCACCGAGCTGGCCATCTGGGACAACCTGGCCGCCTGGCGCAAGGACCGCATCGTCATCCTCATCTCACACCGGCTGTACCTGTTTTCCGGCTTCGACCAGGTCATCTGGCTGAAGGACGGCCGCCCGACGGTGGCCACCCATGACCGGCTGCTGGCGACCAACAGCGAATATGCCCATCTATATGGCATGCAGACGGAAGGCGGTGAGCGCGATGCATAGGACCAACATCGTCTGGGGCGTCCTGGGACGCACCATCCGCCGGCATCCCTGGCTGAGCGCGGCCCTGCTAGCCTGCGTGGTCGGCTCCATCGTCATGGCCCTGTATCCGCCGCTGGTGCTCGGCCGGATCGTCGACATCATGACCTCCGGCCAGCTGCCGGACGCCGCCCTCATCCTGGCCTACTTCGGGGCCCTGGCCCTGGCCGGGCTGTTCACGACCGGTCAGGAGGCCCTGCTGTCCGTCTTCGGACAGAAGACCACCCATGACATGCGCAGCCAGCTCAACGACAAGCTGGCCCGGCTGCCGGCTTCCTATTTCACCAACAACCAGCCCGGCACCATCACGGCCCGGCTGGTCAACGACGTCGACACCATCGAGGTGCTGTTCGACAGCGGCATCATCAGCATGATCGTCGATGCCGGCAAGATCATCGGCATCTTCGTCGTCATCCTGACCAAGAGCATGGGGCTGGCCATCATCCTGGCCGCCGTTACGCCCCTGCTGTACATGATAACCCGTCATTTCCAGAAGCGGATGCTGACCGCCCAGATCGCCAACCGCAAGGCTGTGGCCAAGGTCAATGGCCATGTCCCGCAGACCATCCGCGTCATCCGCATGATCCATACCTTCCACAAGGAGCAGTACATGGAGGATCGTTATGACGACTACATCCAGGACAGCTATGCCGCCCTGGAGCATTCCAACTTCTATGACTCCATCTATTCGCCGACCATCATGACCGCCAGCTCGCTGATCATCGCCGCCATCATGGTGCTGGCCGCGCGCGGCGGGGCCTACCAGGCCTTCTTCGGGCTGTCCGTCGGTTCGGCGGTGGCCGTCATCGCCTACGTCAACCAGATCTTCGAGCCGCTGGAGGCCATCGGCATGGAGATCCAGAACGTCCAGGCGGCCATGGCCGGCCTGTACCGCATCAATGACTTCATGGCCGGCGCCGACCGCCTGCCGCCCGACCCCAGCCTCGACGGCGGCAAGATCTTCGACCGCGGCCAGCCGGCCCTGGAGCTCAAGGACGTGACCTTCGGCTACGAGCCGGACAAGCCCGTGCTGCAGGGTGTCAGCCTGCGGATCGAACACGGCGAGAACGTCACCCTGGCCGGACGGACCGGGGCCGGAAAGAGCACGATCTTCAGGCTGCTGTTGGGACTCTATTCGCCGCAGGCCGGCCAGGTGCTGGTCAACGGCCAGACCGCCGACCTGATCCCCGACACGGCCAAACGCCGGCTGTTCGGCTATGTCGAACAGTCCTTCCATCCGGTGCTGGGCACCATCCGCGACCAGATCGCCCTGGGTGATCCCACCATCACCGATGCGGCGGTCGCCAAGGCGGCGGCGCTGGTCGGGCTGGGCACCACCATCGACGCCCTGCCGCACGGCTTCGACACCCCTTATTCCGCCAACCTGTTCTCGCAGGGTCAGTGGCAGCTGCTGGCCATCGCCCGGTCGGTGGCCGCCGATCCCCAGATCCTGCTGTTGGATGAGATCACTGCCAACCTCGACTCCTCCACCGAGCGGACCGTCCTGCAGGCCTTGGAACGGGCTTCGCAGGGCCGCACCGTGTTATCGATATCGCATCGCCTATATGAACGGACCGGCGGGCGGCTGATCACCCTCGATTGAGCCTCGACGCCCCTGAAAAGGGGCGTTTTCTTTCATTTCGGGCTGTTTTTATTGTGACCGAACGTTGAATTGGGGTGCCTGTTATTCTATAATGCTTTCATCCAGGGTGTTGATGAAGGGTCATCATCCTAAATAAAGGGGGATTCATATGAAGAAGAAGTTTGGTATCCGAGAGGTCGTCGCCAGCGCCATCGCCGCAGCCATCCATTTCGTGCTGCTGCGCTACGTCGCAATCCCTACCCCGCTGCCTGACACCACGCTGAGCATCCAGAACGGGGTGCTGGCATTCTTCGCCGTCCTGTTCGGACCCATCGTCGGCTTCATCGGCGGGTTCGTCGGCAACCTGCTGGTCGATCTGACCGCCGGCTGGGGTGTCTGGTGGAGCTGGATCATCGCCTCGGGCATCTTCGGGGCCGTCGTCGGCTATGGCTGCAAGGACATCGATCTGCAGAACGGTGAGTTCGGCAAGAAGGAGATCATCCGTCTCAACGTCAGTCAGATCATCGGCGCGGCCATCTCCTGGGGTGTCGTCGCCCCGGTTTTGGATATCGTGATGTACGGCGAGCCGGCCGGCAAGGTTTTCATGCAGGGCCTGGTCATCGGTCTGGCGGCCATCGTGGCTACCGCCATCGTCGGCACGCTGCTGTGCAAGACCTACAACGCCGCCCGTCCGAAGAAGGGCTCGCTGGACAAGGACAAATAAGGAACGCTTTGAGAGGGAGCTCCCACTCCCTCTCTCTTTTTTTAATCCCCGCGGAAGGAGGGCAGCATGGCGGATAACATCATCGAGTTCAGCCATTTCGGCTTCCAATACAACGCCCAGAAGCTGCCGACCTTGTACGACATCAACCTCACCATCCGCAAGGGGGAGCGCGTGCTGATCGTCGGGCCGTCGGGCTGCGGCAAGTCGACCCTGATCAACTGCATCAACGGGCTGATCCCTTTCACCTACAAGGGCGAGATCACCGGCTCGCTGAAGATCGACGGCGTCGAGACCCGGCAGCAGAGCATCGCCGGGCTGTCGCATGTCATCGGCTCGGTGCTGCAGGACTCCGACGCCCAGTTCATCGGCATGACCGTGCTGGAGGACATCGCCTTCGCCCTGGAGAATGAATGCGTCGCCAAACCGGAGATGCTGCAGCGCGTCCGGCAGGTCGCCGACATCGTCGGGGTCGGCAGCCACATGTCGTACGCCCCCACCGAGCTGTCGGGCGGCCAGAAGCAGCGCGTCGCCATCGCCGGCGTGCTGGTCGACAACGTGAAGGCCATGCTCTTCGACGAGCCGCTGGCCAACCTCGACCCGGCCACCGGCAAGACCGCCATGGAGCTGATCAAGGACGTCCAGGACCGCACCGGCATCGCCGCCGTCATCGTCGAGCACCGGCTGGAGGATGTCCTGCACATCGACGTCGACCGCATCGTGCTCATGAGCGACGGCCGCATCGTCTTCGACGGGTCACCAGACGTACTGCTGTCAGCCAGCCTGCTGACCGACCATGGCATCCGCGAACCGCTGTACATCACCGCCCTCAAATATGCCGGGGTGGCGATCAGCCCGCAGATGGCCCCCCACAGCATCCGTTCGATCAAGCTGTCTCCCGCCGACGTCGCCAAGGTATGCGCCTGGCATGGCCGCAACGCCAAGCCCCGGCCGCATCCTGATCGCGAGCCGTTCCTTACCATCAAAGACCTCACCTTCGCCTACGGCAGCCGGCCGCTGACCCTCAGGGGTGTCGATCTGACGATCGATCGGGGCGAGCTGCTGGCGCTGGTCGGCCGCAACGGGGCCGGCAAGTCGACCCTCAGCAAGGTCATCTGCGGTTTCGAGAAACCGAATGGCGGTACGATGGCGCTGGCCGACGGCGACCTGGCCGCCCTGAGCATCAAGCAGCGGGCCGACCATATCGGATACGTCATGCAGAACCCCAACCAGATGATCTCCAAGATCATGATCTACGACGAGATCGCCCTGGGCCTGCGGACGCGAGGCCTGCCCGAACCAGCCATCAAGGAGAAGGTCGAGCGGGTCATGAAGGTGTGCGGGCTGTATGAGTTCCGCAACTGGCCGATCTCGGCGCTGAGCTACGGCCAGCGCAAGCGGGTCACCATCGCGTCGATCCTGGTCCTGGACCCCAGCATGCTCATCCTCGACGAGCCGACCGCCGGCCAGGACTTCCGGCACTACACCGACATCATGGAATTCCTACGCGGGCTCAAGGGCATGGGCATCACCGTGCTGATGATCACCCACGACATGCACCTGATGCTGGAATACGCGGACCGCTCGGTGGTGTTCTGCGACGGGCGGGTCATCGACGACGAGACCTCGGCCGGGGTGCTTACCAACCCCGCCGTCATCGCCCAGGCCAGCCTCAAGGAGACGTCGCTTTACGACCTGGCGCTGATGTGCCGCATCGCGGACACGGCCGGCTTCGTACAGGGTTTCATCGATTATGATCGGCAGGTGCGGCGCTGATGGTGAACATATTCAATTACATCGAGCGCCGTTCGGCCATCCACTCCATGACCGGGGCCGCCAAGCTGGCCTGCCTGCTGTTATGGACCTTCGCCGCCATGGTGACCTTCAACACGCCGTTCCTCATCGTGCTCAGCCTGCTGGCGCTGCTGCTGTTCCCGCTGTCCAAGATCCACCTGTCCGACGTCAAGGTCATGCTGGTTCTGCTGCTGTCGTTCATGGTCATCAACGGCATCCTGATCTACCTGTTCGACCCGGAGCACGGGGTAACCCTTTACGGGACACGCCATCTGCTGTTCTCGTTCGGCGGACGCTTCACCGTCACCCTGGAGCAGCTGCTGTACCAGGCCAACGTGGCCCTGAAGTATACGGCGACGATCCCGCTGATCATGGTCTTCGTCGCCAGCACCAATCCCAGCGAGATGGCCGCCTCCCTCAACCGGATCGGCATCAGCTACGGACCCGCCTATTCGGTGGCGCTGGCCATGCGCTACATCCCGGACATCATCAACGAGTATCAGGACGTGGCCCACTGCCAGCAGGCACGGGGCATCGAGATGAGCCGCCGCGAGACGGTCTTCAAGCGCATGAAGGCCGCCGCGATGATCGTCATGCCACTGATCCTGTCCAGCGTCGATCGCATCGACGTCATCACCAACGCGATGGAGCTGCGCAAGTTCGGGATCAACAAGACCCGGACCTGGGTCATGGGCCGCCGCTTCGGCGCTATGGACATCGCCGCGCTGCTGCTCGGCGCCGGGCTGGTCGCTTATGCGCTGATCTTCATCTTCGTGAACCATGGGCGTTACTGGAACCCGTTCATATAAAGGAGGAAATCATTCATGGATAAACCTACAGTAGTCTTCCAGACCGACTTCGGCAGCGGCGGCGGCGGCGTGCTGGCCGGTGTCGTCAAGTGCATCGACCCACAGGTCGGGGTATACGACTTCGACCATAACATCGAGGCGTTCAACATCCGGCAGGCCGCCTATCAGCTCAGCTCGATCGTCCCTTACTGGCCCAGCGGCACGATCTTCGTGTCGGTCGTGGACCCCGGGGTCGGCACGGCCCGCAAATCCTGCGTCGCCAAGTTCGCCAACGGCAGCTACGCCGTCACGCCCGACAACGGCATCCTGACGCCCCTGATCGACGATATCGTCGCCATCCGGCGCATCGATGAGTCCGTCAACCGGCTGCCGGGCAGCGAGAACGTCTACATCTTCCACGGCCGCGACGTCTATGCCTACACCGCCGGCCGGCTGGCGGCCGGCATCATCGACTTCTCCGGCGTCGGGCCTGAATACCCGAAATCGGAGATCACCATTCTGCCCCAGACAAACGTCAAGACGACCGTCCGGCCCGGCTTCGCCCAAGGCGGCATCTACAACTTCGACGTGGCCTACGGCTGCGCCCGGATCAACATCTTCAACAAGGACTTCCAGCAGGTCTGCGGCTTCAGCTACGGCGACAAGGTCCAGGTGACCATCACCGACGGCGACCGCGTCATCCTGGACCAGCAGACCACCTATGAGCGATCCTTTGGCTTCGCCCCGCGCCACAAGCCGCTGATCTGCGGCGATATCCAGCATGGCGACGCCCAGAAGCTGCGTTTCACCATCAACGACCACAACTTCATCGATGAATACGCCCCTGAGCTGAAGGACAACATCGCCAAGGCCGTCGACTACGTCTTCACCGTCAGCAGGCTGCCCCGCTGAGTTCAAGCTCCATGACGGCATCCCGGGTCCGTCCCGGGATGCCTTTCTTTCGGCCCGGCCCGGCGGCGGCAGGCGGCGGGAATGCAATGACGGTGAAATAATGGTATTATATAGGGCGTGAAAACGAGAGAGGTAACAACTATGAAACCTGTCGTACTGGTCGTCATGGATGGCGTCGGCATCAACCCCGATACCTATGGCAACGCCGTCGCCAACGCCTATAAACCGACTTTGGACATGCTCTGGAAGAACTGCCCCCACGCCGCCATCAAGGCCTCGGGCCTGGCCGTCGGCCTGCCGACGGACGGCGACATGGGCAACAGCGAGGTCGGCCACAACGCCTTGGGCTGCGGCCAGATCTACTCACAGGGCGCCAAGCTCGTCAACGAGTCGATCGCCTCGGGCGACATCTATAAATCCGAGACCTGGAAGCAGCTGATCGCCAACGCCAAGGGTCATACCCTTCATTTCCTGGGCCTGCTGTCGGATGGCAACGTCCATTCCCACATCGACCACCTGCTGGCGATGATCGGCCAGGCCAAGAAGGAAGGCATCGCCAAGGTCCGCGTCCACATCCTGCTGGACGGCCGTGACGTGCCCGAGACCAGCGCCCTGATCTACGTCAAGAAGCTCGAGGACTTCATGGCCTCGCTCAACGATGACAAGTTCGATGCCCGCATCGCCTCGGGCGGCGGCCGTATGGTCATCACCATGGACCGCTACGAATCCAACTGGAAGATGGTCGAGGAAGGCTGGCAGATCCATGTCGAAGGCAAGGGCCGCCAGTTCGCTTCCGCCACCCAGGCCATCGAGACCTATCGGCAGGAGAAGGGCGTCAACGACCAGTTCTTGCCGGGCTTCGTCATCGCCGCCGACGGCAGGCCCGTCGGGACGATCGACGACCATGACAGCGTCATCCTGTTCAACTTCCGCGGCGACCGCGCCCTGGAGATCTCGCGGGCCTTCGACGACAAGGACCTGCCGTACATCAAGCGCGATAAGGTCCCGGCGGTCATGTACGCCGGCATGCTCGAGTATGACGGCGACCTGCACATCCCCCATCGCTTCTTGGTCGAGCCGCCTCATATCAAGCACACCCTTTCCGAATACCTGGTGGACAAGAAGATCAGCTCCTATGCCATCTCCGAGACCCAGAAGTTCGGCCACGTGACCTATTTCTGGAACGGCAACCGTTCCGAGAAGTTCGATGAGAAGCTGGAGACCTGGGTCGAGGTCAAAAGCGACGTGGTGCCCTTCGAACAGCGGCCGTGGATGAAGTGCGCCGAGATCACCGACCAGCTGTGCGACGCCATCACCGCCGGCAAGTATGCCTTCCTGCGCACCAACTTCCCCAATGGCGACATGGTCGGCCATACCGGCGACTACCGCGCCACCATCATCGGCGTCGAGGCCGTCGACCTGTGCCTGGCACGCATCATCAAGGCCTGCGACGCGGCCGGCGCCACGCTGATCGTCACCGCCGACCATGGCAACGCCGACGAGATGTATCAGCCGCGCAAGAAGCCCGACGACAAGCCGGTCCCCAAGACCTCGCATACCCTCAACAAGGTGCCGTTCATCATCTACAACGACAAGGTCGAGATCAAGGACGGCGACTTCGGCCTGTCCAACGTGGCGGCCACGGTCGCCAAGCTGCTGGGCCTGCAGCCGTCTGAACACTGGAACGAGAGTATCATCAAGTAGATGGAGGCTATCTTCAACTTCTTCTCCGGCCTCGGCAAGGACTTCGCGCTGTTCGTCATCTCGATGATCCCGCTGATCGAGGAACGCGGGGCCATCATCTATGGCGCCGCCCGGGCTATGCCCTGGACCCATGTGCTGCCCATCTGCATGGCGGCCAACATGGTGCCGGTGCCCTTCATCCTCATCTTCGGCCAGCGGCTGCTCAAGTGGCTGCAGACCACCCGGACGCTGGGGCCCTTCTTCACGCGCTATGAGGCCAAGCTGGCGGCCAAGGCTGCCACCATCGACCGCTACAGCTTCTGGGCGCTGGCCATCTTCGTCGGCATCCCGCTGCCGGGAACCGGGGCCTGGAGTGGATCGCTGATCGCCGCCATGCTTAACATCCGCTTCCGCCGGGCCCTGGCCTCGATCGCCATCGGCGTGGTCATGGCCGGCATCATCATGACGCTGGGCTGCTACGGGGCGGTCGGCATCTTCAAGCTGTTCGTCTGACGGCGTCGCATGACGCCGTCTTCTTTTCGGGAAGACCATGAAAAAGGCGGGCGCCCTTGCGATGGGGCCCGCCTCTTTGCGATCGGTCAGATGATGAACTTGGAGATCATGGAGCATATCCCCTTGATGTCCACCTTCGACTTGAAGTCGAACTGCAGGTTAGCCCCGTTGGAGAAGGACAGCACCATCTCGCTGTCGATGTCCAGGACCCCCGCCGTCTCCACCCCGAAATACTGCACCTTTGAATACGGATAGGAGAAATAGGATATCTTCTTGCCTGTCAGCCCCTGCACGTTGATCACGACGATACGCTTGTTGGTGAATACGACCTGGTCCCGGACCGTCATGAAGGCCTGCTTGATGGTCTCGTCATCCAGCATGAACTCCGCTATCTCCGGCCGGACCTCTGCATTATCGATCGCCTTCAGATTCATGATGTTGGCATCGAAGACTATTCCCGTAGATACTCCTGGCATTGTGTGCTCCCTTTCCTTTGTTTCCAATGATCAATCCCTGTCGTCCATCCGTGTACGGCGGCCAGCACGCCTCAGCGGCCGCAGCGGGCCAGCAGCGCGTCCATCTTCTCCCGGTCCAGCGGCGGGGTAGCCAGCAGACCGCCGCAGGCCGCGGCGGCGGCCGGGTCGGAGGAGATGACGATGATCGGCTCGCGGCTGACACGGCTGAGACGGCGCAGGCCATCGATCATCCGCCGCCGCTGATCCTCCGGCTTGTCGAGGTCGACGATCAAAAGCGACACGATGCGCCGATAGCGGCCGAAGGACGCGTCGACGTAGAAGATGTTCTCGGATGACAGCACCTCATACCGGTCCTGGACGGCGGCCTTGATGACCGCGATCTGAGCAGCGTCACAGCCGATGGCCATGATGACCGGCACCGCCGGCAGCGGCTTGTCGCTTTCGACGACACGGACGGCGTCGCCCCCGGCGTCCTTGGCCTGATACAGCTGCTTGTCGGCGATGATGAACAGCTCGGAGAAGCTCATGTCATGGGCCTTGGTCAGCACCGCCCCGATGCTGACGGTGACGGGGAAGCCGAAGCTGGATGCCGACCGGCGGGCCAGATCAGCACGCAGCTGCTTCAGATTGTCGTCCAACCCGCGGCGGTCGATGTCCGTCACCATCACGGTGAACTCGTCACCGCCGAAGCGGCCCAGGATGTGACGCCCATCCTCGGGGAAGACATCCTTGAGGACGTCGGCTATCGTCTGCAGCACCGCATCGCCGCTGATATGGCCATGCCTGTCGTTGACGGTCTTGAACTGGTCGATGTCCAGGATGATCATGGCGAAGCTGCCGGCCGACGTGGCGTCGTCGAGGTAGGACGTGCAGAAATGCTCGAAGGTCGTCTTGTTGAGCAGGCACGTCATCGCGTCGATCGAGCACATACGATTCAGCTCCGCCTTGTTCTGGAAGGCGAGCAACTTATATTTCATCAGCGACAGATGGGCCACCAGGGCCACCGCCAGCGCGACCATGGCGGCGATGACGTCCTGCCGGGCTTGGCGGGGATCCTTGTTGACGATCGTCAGCGTCACAAAGACGGCCATGTAGAATACAAGGTGCGCGACCAGCGGCGGGGTCGGCAGCGTATAGAACTGCGTCAGCATGATCAGCTCGATGATGAACATCCATGCGACCTCATCGCGGTCGATGAAGGTGCCGATGTATATCGCCAGCGCCATGATCAGGTCGGCGAACACCCACAGGTAATGATAGCCTGCGGGGGCCTGCGGACGGGTATACAGGATGATCGTATAGATGGCCTGGGCGCCGATGGCCGCCAGCATCGCCGCCGTCTGGGCCGAGCCGGATGGCAGACACACGATGAAGAGGTAGGCCAGCTGGCAGGCCAGATAGATCAAGGTCATCGTCCGGGCCTCGGTCCAGTTCTGACGGCGGATGTCTTCGGCGTTGTCGGCGAAACAGCGCCGCATCATCTCCAGATCGCGTTTCATCGCCCCGCCTCCCTCCCCCGCTGCTGTCGCAAAACAGCCGCTCCAGTCGCGGCGGCATCCATTGCTTACATGGCCCCAGTTCCGCGGCATGTCCCCGACCCTGGCATCTTCTGTACCTACATACTACCACATCCCCCGTCACCAAAGCCCCTATCGGCTTCTCTTTTTTCGCGGCCGGATCTGCCTGGCTGCGGAAAACGACACGTTCATGCCTCCATGACGGCATCTCCCCGGCGGCGGACCCCTATGATCAAAAAGCTGTACCGGATGCGGTACAGCCCTTCTCAGCGCGGCGGACACCCTTATCTGCGGCGGGCCATCTCCGTGACGGCCGCCAGGCGTTCCAGCACCTTCTTGTAATTGTCGCGTTCGTGGGGGAAGGCGCAGGCGCTGCAGTCCTTGATGCCGGAAGGCAGGTACGTGAAGTCGCCGCCGCAGCCGTCGCCCAGAGGATACAGCGGGCAGTAGCAGAACAGGCAGTTGAACAGCGCCTTGTCGACCTTGTGGCACGGGAAGAACTCGCAGCTGCGGTTCTGGACGAACGCGTAATGGCTGTCGCGCCAGCCGTCGTCGTCCCGATGCGGCAGCCGCTGCCAGCCCGTGGGCCGGCCCTGGTCGAAAGCGATGACATAGCCATGGCCGCACTCCACCAGCCAGTCAGCCACGGTGTTGCCCTGCTGGGGGAACAGTTCGCACATCAGCCCGCCGATCAGACCGCCATGGGAGAAGACGATGGCGTCTTCGTCCTTGGCCGCCAGCTGCGCCGCGCCATGGCGGGCACGCTGGCGCAGATGGGTCCATGACTCGCCGTGGGGGAAGGCCTGCTCGGGATGGTCGCCGCCCCACCATGCCATGAAACGCGGTGTGCCGACGACCTCTTCCTCGCTGACCAGCTCCAGGTCGCCGAAATCGATCTCCCTGAAATCCTTAAGCACGTCATGGGCCACCGGCCCGTATAGGGCCGCCAGCGTCTGCTCGGTCCGTTTCATGCCGCTGGTATAGACGTGCAGCCCCGTCAGGTCGGGATAGCCGCCCTGCCGGCGCAGCTGCTCAAGCAGGCGGAACCCGTCCGGGCTGACGTCGATGTCGCTGCTGCCACAGTATTGGTTCAGCGGCAGGGCCGCGGTCTGGCCGTGACGGATGAGGTACAGTTTCTTCATAGCATGGCCTCCGTGAAGTCGGCCGTGTCGGGCAGGCCCGTCACGGCGACGGCGACGCCGGCGCGGAAGGTGACGTGGAACCCGCAGCCGCAATGCAGCGCACGCAGGCCTTCCGCCGTCCCCTGCCCGTATCGCTCGGGGAACAGGTCGGCCACCAGCATGCCGGTGATGCCGCCATGGGTGACCACCAAGGCGTCCTCGTTGCGATCCAGCAGCTCGTTGACGCTGGCATAGGCCCGGGCCAGCACCTGGTCCCACGATTCGCCATGGGGAAAGGCCAGCGCATGGTCACCCCGGGTCCTGACCATCCAGTCGCAGCTGGCGGCATCGATTATCACCTGACCCTCCAGATCGCCGAAATCGATCTCCCTGAAATCCTTAAGCACGTCATGGGCCACCGGCCCGTATAGGGCCGCCAGCGTCTGCTCGGTCCGTTTCATGCCGCTGGTATAGAC
>Ga0268263_1001796_pt1 | contig 16555 bp, 14 predicted proteins | sample Biomet5_FD_190358 | JGI IMG/M metagenome (GOLD analysis project Ga0268263, IMG submission 190358) | Microbial communities from bioreactor (seeded with sewage sludge) at LBNL, California, USA - Biofuel metagenome 5 (SPAdes) (version 4) | ecosystem: Engineered > Bioreactor > Anaerobic >... | reverse complement strand
CCCCAGCATCGGCCACGGGGTGTTCATCACCACTTCGGTGGTAAGGCAGGTTCGTACGGGCACTGCTATACCCATGTGCCAACTATGTGCATTAACTGAAAATTGTCCAGGCCCTGTGAGCGGTTACCCGAAATTTGCTTGGTCCTGATCGCTGAACCGATTGCCCGCGATGGCTGACGTGAGAGTTGCGTCTTGCGTCAGCCACAAGCAGAGTATGTCTCTGCAAACGGCATCCCTGGACTCACATCCAACCCTCGAAATATCATTTTTACCCTTCGTCCTCGCCGATAGGCTTCAAAAAAAACGCAAGGATGCACGAGCATTGCCTTTGCAGAGCCTCAATAGATCAATTTAGATCAAAATCTATCGTAACACCATGATGCTTTACGGCGCTAACATCCCGTACAGCGCAAAACTTCTAAGATAGTCCGACACAGTATCCAAATATCCGTGTAAATTGACCAGTTGTAGACATAAGTGACGTCCAAAGTCACTCGCTGAGCATACGTCGTCTGCGTGCGACCAGAGACCTGCCAGAGCCCAGTTAGACCTGGTTTTACTTGGCTGTAGGTGGCATAATCGCGTCCGTATCGGGGAACTTCTACCGCGACGATAGGGCGTGGTCCGACGAGGGTCATATCTCCGAGCAAAACATTCAATAATTGCGGTAATTCGTCCAGGCTCGTCTTTCTGAGCCAGCCACCGACCCGAGTAATACGCGGATCAGGAATGATTTTTTGATGTTGTATCCATTGTTGTTTAAGATAATTATTTTCATGCAATATAGTATGTAAACGATCTTCAGCATTGATATACATTGTGCGAAATTTAAAAATTTTAAAAGGCTTTTTGTGTTGTCCAAGGCGTGTCTGTGTAAAAATGATGGGGCCTGGGCTATCCAAACGAATTAAAAGAGAAAATACGGCCAAAAACGGCAACAGTACCAAGCCGATGGTAATACAAAATACGATGTCGAATACGCGCTTAAAATGCATGCGCCAAGAATCAAGCAGTTTAAATTGGCAGCTCAAAAAAATTTCTCCACTCAAGGTGATGCAGCGAGTCCAGAGTGGGAGTTGTACGTTTAAGCATGGCCGGTACAGTAGTATATGACGGAAATGGCCCCGCAACAGGCTCATGGTTTCCGCTGTTGGCCAACGTCCCTTGGGGTCAAGCAATAGTATTGCATGACAAGAGGGTCTGGTGGCCGCCAGATCGGGCAGTCTGGTAAAGGGCTGGTGCGGCAAGTTTTGTGGCCCCAGCGAGTTGGCTTCCGTGGAGACGGCGATCAGTCGAAGTCTGGTTCGACCTGTCTGACTAAGCCTCTCCACCAGGGCGGAGACGGCATCACTACGACCTATGACCACACATGGTAGTTGGCACTGAAAAATCGTCGGGAATAGCGCCCGTGCGCCCGTCCTAACTAATGGTACTCCCACCAAAGCGGCGCCCCAGGCTGTTAGGAAAACAGCCTGGGACGTGCCGAATGTCGCGGGTGGAAAGGAGAAAAAGATGGTATCCAAAAGAAAGAACAGGGAAATAAAGCGGTTTAGTTTTTTTAACTCCTCTGGTGGCGATTGTAGAGGATTGTCGTGCAAGTCGGTCAAATAAGCTAGCCCGAGATAAATTAGGGGCGAACCAAGAACACTCCAAACATACCGTTCAGGGTTACAGGACAAACCGGCTATTTTGAATCCGCACAGCACAAGGCCCAGACAGCACAAAATGGTAACGAGATCAAGGAGCATTAGGAGGGTTGTGGAGGTACGCGGATCTGGACCGGCCGGAAGCCGGCCCCTGTTTGGGTCATGGCCGCCTCCGCAAAGGCGGCAAAAGAACGTCGAAAAACGGCCACGTCGAATCGGGCTGCCTGGGCTGCTAGGTATTCCGGTCGCATTGCCGGCGCCTGCTCGAAACGGCGCATGGCCAGGATTAGAGCGTCTGTCGTCCCTCCCTGATAAAGAACGCCTGTCTGCCCATCGAGGACGGTCTCCAGGGCCCCCCCCCGAGCCAGGGCGATAACCGGGGCTCCAGAGGCCATGGCCTCCACCGGGACAAGACCGAAATCCTCTTCGCCCGGGAACAGCAAGGCCCGGCAAGTACTGAGGTGCTCCCGCACTACGGGATCCGGCTGCCGGCCAAGTACGCTCACATCGCCTCGCTTGGCTAGGCGTCGTATCTCCGGCAGCAACGGACCGCCGCCAATCACCGTTAACGGACGCCTCAGGGCCAGACAGGCCTCTACGGCTGTTTGAGGCTGCTTGTACCCCACCAACTCGCCCAGAAAAAGATAGCGGTCTCCCCGAGGTCGACCGCAATCGAAATCGGACACAGACACGGGCGGATGGATAACAATGGCATCCCGGCGACCGTAGCAGCGGGCCAGACGGCGAGCCACATGGATGGAGTTGGCCGCGAATGCGTCCACTCTGGCGGCCGTAGAGACGTCCCATAAACGTAAATAATGGCACAGCGGCGCCATCAGCAATCGAATGGGCCAGGATGCTTCGCGTCGGTAACATGGATAGGCGTCCCAAAGATAGCGCATGGGTGTGTGACAATAGCAGAGATGTGTGGCTCCTGGGGGGACCAACACCCCCTTGGCCGGTCCTGATTCGCTGGAAATGACAAGATCGTACCCCGATAAATCCAGACCTTCTAACGCCAGAGGCATCAGAGGAAGATAACTGCGATAATGGCGTGCCGCCTGCGGCAGACGCGCAATGGCCGTCGTATATACCGGATGTGCACGAATTTTCGCAGACACCGCCTCTGGGACGTAAACATGGGTGAAGATGTCGGCTTCCGGATACAGATCCAGCAGCGCCTCCAGAACACGTTCGCCCCCCCTCATGCCGACCAACCAATAGTGCACCAGGGCGATCCGCATGTCGGCTCTCCTTTTTGCTCACGGTAGTCACTTGCATTAAAAACTCGACTTTCTGGGATGTTTCAACAGTCCAAGAATCTTTTAGAATCTTTTAGAGGATGTCCAGCACAGATGTTGCTTAATTCTTGATTTTCTTTAAAAGTTGTGGACATTGGTACACCGTATGATTTCACCGAACTACCGGACGAATTATGGGCAAAGGTGGCTCAGCCCATGCCGTCCTCGATCTGATCGGCAAACTCTATGGCGTGGAGCACCAAGCCAAAAAGCAGAAACTCGATCCCGAGCAAACCAAGGCCTTGCGAGCCGAAAAATCCAGACCGATCCTGGACAAGCTCAAGGCGCTGCTCGATGTCCGCGCCGCCCAAGAGCCTGCTCGGCAAGGCTATCGGCTATGCCCAGCGCGAGGCTCTCCTGCCGCAGCACATCGATCCTCAGAGCCTGATCATCCCTGCCTGAGCTTATCCCCCTTCCTGCTCGCCCTGACAAGAAGCGGCTTATTGAGCGCTTACGGTGCGCCGTTGCCGCTTGGGCCAAGCAGGATCACGTTCTCGCGACGCTCGACAAAGGCCAGTGCACCCAGTTCGAGGAGGTGCTGGCGCGGCGCGCCAACCGCGAAATCGAAATCGTAGCCATCGAGGGTCTTGATGCCGGGGAAGCCGACTGGCCAGGGGGACGTAAAAACTGCGACGCAGATAGAGCCGATGAAGCGTTCCACCTTGCCCTTGGTCTGTGCCCGATACGGCGCGCATAGACGTGGCACGAAACCGAAGTGCTTGGCCGCGTCCCAAAGACCAGGATGAAAGCGGTGCTTGCCCTGGCCATGGGCGTTTCGCTCGACGACGACGGTACGCATGTTGTCGTAAAGCACCTCGCGTGGCACGCCGCCGATGTCCTTCTGGCGCTTTTTGACGATGGCCGGCGTGAACTTGGATTTCCGGTTCCGGGGCACATCGATGGCAATGGGCCCGACTGTCGAGGCAAGCTCTTTCTGGCTGTAGCCGTTGCGGCGATTGCCGGGATCGCTGTCCGGTGTCTGGTAGTGGTCGTAGCCGAGGAAGCCGGTCATCTCGGCTCCCATACCCTGGCCCGAAGCGCCATGCGCTGCTCGGTCTTTCCTGAACCTGCCCACATCTTGAGCGTCGCAGACTAGAACTCATCTCATAAATCGCCCTTGTCCCGGGCCAATCGGAGGGTTATTCTCTATTTCATGAGTAAAGCTGAGCTGTTAACCGATGAACAGTGGTCGATCCTTGAGCCGTTGATCCCAGAGCCAGTACGTCGGGCTGATGGTCGCGGTAGGCCCTGGCGCGCCAACCGTGAAGTACTCAACGGCATCTTGTGGATTTTGCGTACAGGTGTCAACGGCAGCTTAAAAGTGACCCACCTTGGGTTTGTTTCGGCAAGTTGGAATTGACCCACCAGCCTTAGCCTTCGAGTTTTTGTGAAGGCAGTTCTTGCCCAATAACTCCTGCTTTCCGTTTGTCTTTGAGTCGGTAGCTCTCCCCCCTGATCTGAATCACATGGGCATGGTGCAGCAGCCGGTCGAGCATGGCCGAAGTCAGTGCGGTGTTGCCGCCGAAGGCCTGTTCCCACTGTCCGAAGCTCAGGTTTGACGTCAGGATGAGCGAACCTTGCTCGTAGCGTTTGGCGACCACCTGGAAGAACAGGCTGGCCTGCTGGTCGGAAAACGGCAGGTAGCCGATCTCGTCGATGATCAGCAGTTTCGGGCTCAGGATGCCACGCTTGATGAATTCCTTGGCTCTGCCCTGGCGATGGGCGCTCTCGAGCAGCAGCATAAGATCGGCGGCGGTCGTGAAGCGGACCTTTTGACCGGCCTGAGCCGCCAGATAGCCGAGAGCAATGGCCAGGTGGGTTTTGCCGGTGCCGCTTGGGCCAAGCAGGATCACGTTTTCGCGACGCTCGACAAAGGCCAGCCCACCCAGTTCGAGCAGGTGTTGGCGCGGCGCGCCGACCGCGAAATCGAAATCGTAGCCATCAAGGGTCTTGATGCCGGGGAAACCGGCCAGCTTGGTCAGGGTGTGCCTGGAGCGGCTCTGGCGCACATCGAGTTCCGAGCGCAGCACATTCTCGAGGAATTCTGCCAGGCTGGCCTCGCGTTGGACTGCTTCATCGGCCAGGGAGGCATACTGGCTGGTGACGGCCACCAGGCGAAGCTGCTCGCAAAGCCGTGCGATCCGTTCATGGCGCAATTCGCTCATGGCCGCACCTCCGGCGCCAGCAGGCTTTCGTAAAAGGCCGGCGGGCGTTGCAACATCTCCGTTGGCCATGCCGTCTTGGCCAGAGGCTTCGATGCTGGCGTCTGGACGGTCTGGCGCACCGGCAGTGGCAGCAGTTCGGGCGTTTCCTGCTCCAGGAGGTCGATCGGACGCTGGCCTGTGGTGGCATGCTCCCGGACGTTGGCCACGTCGCGAAGCCAACGCCAGACCTCGGCATTGGCCGTGGCGGCATCAAGCACCAATCCCGATCCGGCAAGCCGGCTGGCCAGGGGGACGTAAAAACTGCGGCGCAGATAGCCGATGAAGCGTTCCACCTTGCCCTTGGTCTGTGCCCGATACGGTGCGCACAACCGTGGCACGAAGCCGAAGTGCTTGGCCGCGTCCCAAAGACCGGGATGGAAGCGGTGCTTGCCCTGGCCATGGGCGTTTCGCTCGACGACGACGGTACGCATGTTGTCGTAAAGCACTTCGCGTGGCACGCCGCCGATGGCGGCAAAGGCATGCTCATGGCAGGCCCGCAGGGTCTCGAAGCGTTCGTCGGTGACGAACTCGACATACGTGAACCGGCTATAGCCGAGGGTCATGACGAAGGCCGAAAGTGATCGCTGGCCGCGTCTGAAAACGCACCAGTCGACCTGAGCCTGCCTGCCGGGAGACGTTTCAAAGCGGACGATCGGCTCCTCGGGTGGCTTCTGGCACAGCTTGGCAATAAATGCTCGAAGAATGCGTTCGCGCCCCGTGTAGCCCATTGCCACGATCTCCCGCAGCAGGACATTGGCAGGCAATCTGTCCGGTTTGGCCGCCTTGATCCGTCCGGCGATGTACGCTTTGAACGGATCGAGTTTGCTTGCCCGTTTCACGCGCAATGCCGGCTGCGGCTCTACCTGGCCATCGCGGAGATATTTGCGCACCGTGTTCCTGGAGTGCCCCGTCAGCTTGACGATCTCCCGGATTCCCTTGCCCTGTCGTCGGAGAATTTGGATCTCCATCCACCGTTCCCTCGTAATCATGGGCCTGAACCTGACGGATCAGACCACGTTTCAGGAAGGGTGGGTCAAATCTCAATTGCCGACCTGGGTCAGTTTGCCACTGCCGCTCACACAGGAGCAGCTTGGCAGCACCTGCCCGATCGTTTCCCGCCTTATCAAACCTGTCATCGACGGTTTCAGATGTGGGTCCGAGACGGCGTCATGCGTTCCATCCTTGAAACTTTGGCCCGCGATCTCGAACAACGGGGCCAGATCGATCTTTCCGAGTGCTTCATCGACGGTACCTTCGTGGTAGCAAAAGAGGGGGTGCCGACGTTGGCAAGACCAAGCGGGGCAAAGGTACGAAGATCATGGCTGTTGCTGACTCTTCAGGTCTTCCAGTCGGAGTGTACACGTCTTCTGCTTCTCCACATGAAGTCACCCTTGTCCAAGCTACCATCGATGCAACCATCACCTTACGACGACCCAGACGCATTATCGGGGATCGCGCCTATGACAGTGATCCGCTCGATACGAAGCTTGCTGAACAAGATATCGAGTTGATTGCTCCGCATAGGAGAAACCGTAAAAGAGCAAAGACGCAAGATGGAAGACCATTACGCCGTTACCGACGAAGATGGAAGATAGAACGTCTGGCCCTTCCGGGTTTAGCGTGGGTGATGACTCGCAATGATACCAGCCAGTTGGAGTCTACGATGAATCCGTTGAGGGCGGCATTTTTTACGCTACGTGAGTTACAGTCGTATCCCTCTAACTCAATAAAATCATAAAAGAATCTATCTATCTTCTTTTCTTGGAACAGCCCCTTAGGGGCAAAAAAACAATGAAACGGTGAAAATTTTTCTGTTCAAAAAATATCCACCATTAAAGCTAACCCGCTGATACTTCAAAGGGTGGTTACCCACGGGAAACCCGGAAGGACCGAACGTCTTTTTGCTTGGCTTGGGTCTTTTCGTCGCGTCCTCACTCGCTGGGAATACTACGCAGACAACTTCAGGGGGGGTGTTCATCTCGCCTGCGCCATTATCCTGTTGCGACGGTATTTATGAGATGACTTCTAGGCAAAAAATGTCTTATAATATTCAACAAATGCATCTTTATTGTGATAAACCAACGAAAAAGCTTTGTCATATCTAGAGTTAAACTTCCATTTTATTTTTTTATAGTACTCAACTATCCCTTCAATCCAACTAGAATATAAGTCTAACATAGAAATAGGCATTTGGCATCCCTGACATATTGTCCCAGTTCTGACAAAGTCATCAACTGTAATAATGTTTTTCAACACGCCTTTGTGACGAAGTTTCTCTATAAGATATCTTCCAGACACGTCATAACGTGAAGTTTTAAGATATTTACTATTCCATATGTCGGCGAAAGTTGTTGCTCCTGGAACAATTGATCCTATATCCCAGTCAGATTCCCATGGTGAACAACATGGAGAAACACTTCCATCTGCGTTTACAATTGAATAGTAATAATGCCAAGCGCAACTTTTATCTGGACGCTGTAGAATGCTTCTTGGATGAAAGAGATGCTGCCGCTGCTCAAAGAACCCCTCAAGACGTTCCCCCTCTCGGTAACTCGGCAGAAATTCTTTGCGTAGTGCCTCAGAAATAGCCGCTTCACGGCGAACAAACATAATACCGTGATCCTCGCAGAAACGACGTGCTGGCTCAATTTCCGTCTCATTGAAGCGAAACACTAAAAAATTCCAGACAATCCTGACATCTTTGCCCATCCTATCTCGAGCGGCGGCCAGGCGCACTAGATTGTCTCTGGCTAGCTCAAAATGACCTTTCACCCGATAACGTCCATACGACGCTTGGCTAAACCCATCGATGGAAGCCTCGATCCGAGCGATACCGGAATCAATTAGAGCATCAATGGCGTGGTCTGCAAGAGAAAGTGATAGATTTGTGTTTGTCACAACAACAATATCACGAAGAGCTAATTCTTGTATAAAATACACTAGATTAGAATTAAGTAGTGGCTCACCCCAGTTGTAAAGATGAACAAAAAATAAAACATCTCCAAGTTCATCTATCACAGTGTTAAAAATATCTCTACTCAGTAATTTTCTCGGATTACGGTAGTACCTCCGACCATATCCTACCGATCCTGCATTTTCTAAGCCTGTAGGACACATCGGGCATTGGAGCTGGCAAAGAGATGACGGGTCGAGCAACAACAGAAAAGGACGTGAGTTCACTTTTATTTTGCGTACTGCTCGCTCGTAATGCGCGAGCAAAAAATTATCGTAGGCCAAGCGATTAGTTTTGCGGGGCACCTCGTACAGGGGGTGTAGGGGGGGGGCAATGGCTTTTTCCTGCCAACAAGACGACAACGCTCGCCACATACCTACAATCCAAGGGAACACGGCCACGGCTAGCCTTACAGGCCAGGCCGAATCTTTCGGTGGCAGGGGATGGACATAAGTCCAGTAATGGCAGGCTTCGTTTCGATCGTCACAGTAAATACCTCGTCAATCCAATGATGGTAGATATGGTCGAACTGGTCTCCCTCGGAAATGGCCACGGTTATGGTGTACACTCCTGAACATAGAATCGGCAGAGCAAACAGGAATTCGACGTACATCTGGTCCCCTGCAAGGAGGATTTCACTGTCACTAAGCGCCGCCAGGGTATTGCTGCCAAAAATTTCTTGGCCGCGGGAGTCCTTCCAGGAAAAACCGATGATCGGGCTGATGATCTCCTGTTCGCTCGTGGCGGTTACCGCCAGCCTAACCCTATCCCCCTGGTAGAATGTCCGGCAATCGGGCGCATCCACCAAGCCGATCTCGACCGAAACAATCTTGGCTCCCAAATAGCCGTGCCAGGGACTTTGTGGGTCAAAATCCCCGACAGTCGCAACGCACTGGCAAGCTGGCTCGTCCAGAGCTGTGTCGATTACAGCATGCACCTGGGACGCGGCCGTGTAGCCTCCGCGGCGTTCGGTATTCAAGGCTTCCTGATAGGCGCGACAAATCATTCGGGCTGGGCCAACCGCCTGAACTACCCCGTGATCGAGCCAGAGGGCCGTATCGCATAAGGCCAGGATGGAAGCCGTATCGTGGGAAACAAAACACAAAGTTCCCCGCTCCCGGAAGGCGCGCATGAAGCGCAGGCATTGCTGGGAAAAAGCACTGTCACCCACAGCCAGAGCTTCATCTACGATTAGGATATCCGCGTCGACGTGGCAGATCAAGGCAAATGCTAGCCGAGCCTGCATGCCAGAAGAATACAATTTGACCGGACGTTCAAAAAAAGGCCCTATATCGGCGAAGCGGGCGATAACCGGAAGGCGAGCCTCAATGGTTTCCGGGTCTAGGCCAAGCAACGACGCTCCAAGACGACAATTATCAATACCGGAAAATTCAGAATTAAATCCAGATCCCAATTCGAGAATAGTTGCAATACGACCGTTCGTCCGCACAGATCCATACGATGGCTGCAAAACACCGGCAATCAATTGCAGAAAAGTCGATTTTCCAGAACCGTTCCGACCGATAATGCCAACAGATTGACCTGGGGCAATGGTTAAGGACACATTGTCAAGAGCTTTAAAAAGTTGACGTCTTTTCACGTTATGGGGAAAGAGCCATTCAAGAAACCGATCATATGGATGTTCATAAATAGCATAGTTTTTTCCAAGCTCGCTACAGACAATGGCCATATTCGCGATAGGGGCTGCGCAGGCCCCATCACCATTCTCTTGCATCGCACTGTGGCCCATAGCAACAACTATCCTTCCTCAAATCCAAACAAGACTCGAAACGACGCGACAAATCGTTCCGGTGTGTATTGCCGGCTGGTAACCAACGCAGCTTGGCGCATGGACACGATCTCAGGGTCATTCGGATCCAGAGACAGCAGGTGATCACTTTGATCGATCAATGTGGCCAAGTCCTCAAAAACATACCCCACCCGCCTGTCGTGAAGAATTTCCGCCGGTCCGCCCCGGTTCACTGCCAAAGGAATACAACCGGCCGCCATGGCCTCGACAAGGGTGCCCCCGAAATGCTCACACCGGTGAGGCTCCAGATCTTCGGACACGCCATAGCCGGCCAGATGCCAGTATAACGAAGCTTCCGTATAAAGCGTTTTCAATGTCTGCGCCGATGCGTTGACATGAAAGTGGACAGGCAATCCCTCGGCCCGACGCCGCAGTTCCATGAGATAGTTACGACAGATCTCGTAGGGTGGCAAAGCACCAACCAAATGCAAGCTGACGTCCGGATGCTTGGTGTGAAGCGCCCGAAAGGCCTCCAACATCAAGTCCTGGCGTTTTGAATGGCCTTCAACAAAAAAACGTCCGACGCCAAGAATCATGGGCTGCTTGTCTGTCGTCGTCCAGGGTGCCCCACAACAGGGGGGATTGATGACCGTGACCAGAGGTAACTGCTTGCCCAATTGCTGCACGACTCGGACGTAATGGCGCAAGACAAACTGGCTGTAAACAACGGTTTGTTCATAGTCGTCCGCCAAGTCCCAACGTTCAGCCAGAATTTCATCCGGAGCCGGAAACGGAAACTGACAAAGAAAAATATTACGTTTTGCCTTACCCGGGACACTAGGGAAGGCCTCGTTATTCATGACAACCGACCAGTCGTAGCTCGTCCCTTGGGTGGCGAGCTCCAAGGTAGTAATTCGGACCGCATCCAAATCCAGGCATAATTCTCTGCCCATGGTGCGCAAACGCAGACGGGAATACGGCTGGGCTGTAGCTAATGTTACCTCGGCCTCGTCCGACAAGGACGAGGCCAGTGTGAGCAAATAACGCTCACCGCCTCCTAGAAGAAGGGGAAAAGGCGTATACAGCAGGATGGAGGGACTTCGCCGCCCAAAACACAATGGCCCGACCGGTGGCAGCAGCAGCCCATGCACTTTGTGTGCCCGATCCACGAATACCCCACCCCAGCGAGCCAAAAAACGATCCCGGTTCAGTTCGAGCAGACCGTCTTCCCCCTTTATTCGGCCAAGGGTCTGCCGCTGGAGTACCACGCATGACCAGGGGCAAAAGACAATACGCAGCCCCAATTGGGTGATCTTCAGGCACAGATCACTGTCCGCGTAAAAATCCGGCTCGAAAAGCAAGTCAAAACCGAGCGCGCGTTCAAAAGTTTCACGGCTCACGGCCAGCACCGCCGTCGCAAGGCACATGACCTCGCGCAACGTACCGTGGGCGGGATCATCCGGGGCGCAACCACAGCCATGATCCTGCCGGCGGCCATCTGGAGCAACTTCTGAGCCCGCCGCCAGGAGCCTGCCGTCCGGAGCAAGCAGCTTAGGACCTATGGCGCCAATATCCGGCTCCTGTTCCAAACAATCGATGAGGGGTTCCAGCCAGCCGGGAGCAACGATAACATCCGGGTCGAGCAGTACAATATATCGTCCCCGCGCCACCTCGACTCCGAGGTTGCAGCTCTCCCCAAAAGAGTGGGCCGCAGTCAAACGTACGATCCGTGCGGCCGCACGCGCCCTGGTCAGACGCAGGAAAGCCGAAGCGGTGCTGCCGTTATCCACCAAGACAATCTCATAGCGGTAGCCTCTTGTGTACTGCCAAACCGCGTCTAAGCAGGATAAGGTCATGTTCGGTTTATCGCGATTCACGATGATCAGCGAGACCTCCGGGGTCTCTGGCTCGTACCACTCCTCGAGCAGCCCATAGTGCTCGCTCAGAAGAAACGGTTCCGCATCGGCAGCCTCTTGTTCTCCCTGGGGAGCGCGATATCCTTTCAGCATCTCACGCCAACGTTGCGCGTGGTGCTTGGCAAACCGCAGGGGCTCGGTCAGTCGCCAGGACAGGGATCGCTGCATACCGGCAAGCTCGGTCCGGCTTTTCAACAGCGCTTTGTTGGTCTCTGCCAGGGCCGCACGACACACGGCCAAATCGCACTGGAAGGATGCCTGTGACCGACGCAGGCGTGCCGCCTGCTCCTGGGCTCGGGCCAAAGCGGAACGGCTTTCCAAGCGCTCGCCGAGTAGACCAAAAAAATGCGCCACCGCCGCATCATCATCCTCACGTCGCTCCCCCAGGCATAGCCAACGCAAGGGCTCCGCCACCTCGTTCCCGACCACCGCGATCCCCAGGCCGTGTCCGTAGGAAAAGGTAAAAGACGGATAGCGCCCACGCACCTCATCCCACAGACGCCAGACCCCAAAATCCCTCTCCCGCTCCATGATATCGTGGAAAAGCACCACCCCCCGGGACGAAACCGCCGGAAGCCACGTTTCGAAATCGTGACGCACTGCCTGGTACGTGTGCAGACCGTCGATATGCAACAAATCCACGGTCCCGTCGGGAAAATGTTCCCGAGCATTGTCAAACGTGGCTCGCACTAGATGGGAGAACCAGGAATAGAGTCGATCGTGATGGCTCTGTAGGGTCAAAAAAACATTGTCCCCGTAGATACCGGCGTGGGGATCGCCCAACCACGTATCCACGCCATAGGCAGCCGTTGGCAAACCAAGCTGCGCTATTGCTTGGCAAAAAGCGCAATAGGAAACACCGGTATGTACGCCCAACTCGACCAGTACTGTCGGACGCAACGCCTCAATAAGCCAGAAAGCAAATGGCAAATGCTGACTCCAAGCCGTGTCACCGGTGGTTAACAATGGGTCGCCAAGAACAAGCGTCGTCGCGAGGCGCCGAAATGTATCATGAGAAAGGTTCATATCTCCCGGCCTTTGATCCGTGTTTTGTCTGAATGATCGTGTATTCTGTCACGACTGGAATGGGCAACAGGCCGTGAGTTATCTGGGTCGGATCGACCCTTACGACCACGCACTCATCCAGGCGCACGTACACAACAGGATCGGGCCATTCCGCAATGAGCAGGGCGGTCAGCGAAAAATTTCCCGCCCGTAACGCCGGCAAATCGAATTCAAATTCCACTTCGAACCTACCAGATTCGCTGACCACATCAAAATTGACCGGAGCGCCGGAAGCAAACAAGGCTTGCCCCAACCTGTCCTTCAAGATAAACCCAGCCAATACCGTCCCGACTTCACGAATAATCCGGCCGGCCAACAACAAACGCAGCCGTTCCCCACCACGCAGCATCCTCAAGGATGCACCCTGGTCATCACACAAGTCTACGGAGGTGATAGTACAATCCGGCCTTGATTGAACGGGCGTGTCCAGCCAAGGGACGAACACATGCCCGGTTGACGCAGGCAAACGGGAGCGACCGCCCGAGGATAGGGCTTCTTGCTGGCGTACCGGCTTTTGGCAGGTGGCGGCTGCGTATTCGCGGCATACCAGTCGCGCCTTATCAAAGGCACGCACAGCGCCTTTTTCCAACCACAGCGCGCTATCACAAAGGTTGATGACGGCGGCAATATCGTGGGAGACAAAACACAAGGTGCCGCGCTCCCGAAAAGCCCGCAAAAATCTCATGCATTTCTGAGCAAAGGCAGCATCGCCTACAGCCAGGGCCTCATCCACAATCAAGATATCAGCATCCACGTGGGAGACCAGGGCGAAGGCCAGTCTGGCCTGCATCCCCGACGAATATAATCGCACCGGTCGATCAAAAAACGGTCCGATATCGGCAAAATGGGCGATGTCTGGAATACGTGCCTCGATGGTATCCGGATTTAGCCCGAGCACGGAGGCGCCCAAACGAACATTTTCTCGTCCCGTAAATTCCTGGTTAAAACAGGATCCAAGCTCCAGCAAGGCCCCAATGCGACCGCTAGTGGTTAATCGGCCTTCGGTCGGTCGGATCACCCCGGCGACCAGCTGCAACAAAGTCGACTTGCCGGATCCGTTACGCCCAACAATACCAACAGTTTCCCCGCGTCGGATCGTCACGGAGATGTCGCGCAGGGCCCAAAACGGATGCCCATGCCCGCTATGCCAGCCCAGCCACTCCCAAAGCCGGTCCTGGGGTTGAGAATAAATCGTGTAGGCCTTGCCAACCCCCTCACAACAGATAGCTGCCGGCGCGTCCTCCCCCGCCTTTTCACACGACATCGGCAAACCCCGGGCGTAGCGCCATGAACACACGATAGCCTAAAATCAGCACGGACAAATTAACCAAAAACTGGATACCGTACGCGCCCGGAGCGGGCAGGCTTCCCGCGAACAACGCGCCCCGTACCCAACCGATGGTGGCGGCCATGGGATTTGCTTCCAACCAGGTACGCCAAGGCATGGGAATGACTTCGGTGGCATAAAATACCGGCGATAAAAACATCAAAATCAGCACCAAGGTGCCGGTAAACTGACCGATGTCACGCAAAAACACGCCCAAAGCCGCAAGCAAATAGGTCGCGCCAAGGCACAGAAACAAAAAAGGCAACGTCAGCAAGGGCAGCAGCAAAATGGTCCACGGGGGTAGGCCGGTCAGACACAACTGAAACACAAGTAGCACAGACCCGTTAATCATGGCCGAAGTCAAAGCGCCCAGGAGTGCGACCAGAGGCAAGATCTCGACTGGGAAAATCATTTTTTTAACGTAGCTTGGATTTTCCAATATCAACCGGGGCGCTCGGCTCAGACACTCTGCCGCGACGTTAAATACCGTCAAACCAGCTAGCAGGTTCAAAGCGTAACCAAACTGGTCGTCGGCCTTGTGTCCTGGCCAACGCGACTCCAACACGTAATGAAACACAAAGGTGTACATGACCATCATGGCCACGGGCGTGATTACGGACCAAGCTAGGCCGAGTATCGAGCCACGGTAGCGTGCTTCGAACTCCCGGCGGGTTAGACGCCTCAACAAGATCCAATGGCGAGAACCAAGGGTCAAGACATCCAGCAAAAAATGCATGGGCACCTCAAATCAAACAGCCCTCGACTAAATGAGGGCTAATTTTAAGTCAAGAGCACATGGTTGTCATGTCTTTTTGCCAGCTCGGCCTAGGGCCTGGAGTTGACCCGATTTCGTGGACAGATAATCCTGAGGCGGCGGAACTCGACATGGCAGTTGCCGTGCAGCTTCACCTTAGCCCAAACAGCCAGTTCCGGCGGCACGTCCGGCAAAGGGCGCAGGATGTGCTTTTCCGTCTCGGCAAACAACGCCAACGGCTGGGTCTTGGTTGTGCCGTGGGTGCGATTCCCCGCATAGCCCATGACCCATTCCAGAAGCTGCGCGTTGGTGTCATGGAGGCTGCGAAAGGTCCGTGTCGGCAAGAAGTTGATTTTGATGGACTTCACCCCAGACTCGACCCTGCCCTTTTTCTGCGGTTCACGCGGCGGGCAGGGCGAAATCAGAAAGCCATACGCCTCGGCAAAGGCCTCATAGGAGCGCTGGACCTCAGGATCGTGGTAGCAGGCCTTGGTGATGGCGCACTTGGGATTGTCGATGATGACCCTGGCCGGGACACCGCCGAAGAACTCGAATGCCCGGCGATGACAGCCAAGCCAGGTCTCGATCTTCTGGTCGCGTACGATCTCCGCGTACTGATGCCGGCTCCAGGCCAGCGTCATCACGAAGAAATGCGTCTTGATGACTTCGCCGGTCACGGCGTCGGTGATCTCCGGGCCGGCCCCGAAATCCACCTGCACCGCCTCGCCCGGTGCAAAATCCAGCATCACCGTGGCTTTCGGTGGCGTTTGCTTGATCTTGGCGATGAAGCGTCTGACGCTGGAATACGCGCCCGTGAAGCCGTACTTGCGCATCAGGGCCTGGTGGATCGTGCAGCCGGCAATGCCCTGCCTGACCCAGTCCCGGACTTCGTCCTGGAAGGGGACGATGCTGGACGTGGATGGCTGCTTCGCTGTCCGGCCGGAGAAAAACAGCGCCAGGTCCCCCATTTGGCTGGCAATTGCCGCCAACGGGGCGAAAACATCCTGGACCTGGAGGAAAATCGGCCACAACTATCGTCTCGAGAACCTGAAAAACGGGACAAATAGAGACTTGAGAGAATTACGCAGCGGTCTCAAGCTGTCATTAGTTTATTTTATTCAATTTTAGTCTGCTGTATTGACCTTATGCTGTTGTGTTTTGAATCAAACCGTTCTGAACCGAGTTATATTGAATTGTATTGAATTTTGTAAAAAAATCAAATTTACGTTTTAATAAAACACATTATGGCACACTACCTTCAGAAGGCAGGACAGGTGAAGTAGGCCCACCTTCGGCGGTCCACTCACGTCCTGCCAGCAGTTGTACGTTGGCTTATTCGCCGGTGGCTCAACGTTCCTGGTTCCGATCTGCTCGACCAAGGAGGTCTTCGGGGAGTATCCCTTGCTTCGTTTGTGTCAATTTGAAGTATGGCTGAACCTGACACCATTCGCTACCGCTGATTACCGGCACCTCGTACAACGTAACCGCTCACAGGGTCTGGACAATTTTCAGTTAATGCACATAGTTGGCACATGGGGATAGCAGTGCCCGTACGAACCTGTCTTACCACCGAAGTGGTGATGAACACCCCGTGGCCGATGCTGGGGTACGTGCATGTTTTGCACGGTGAAATTCAGGC
>Ga0268263_1001793_pt1 | contig 16583 bp, 13 predicted proteins | sample Biomet5_FD_190358 | JGI IMG/M metagenome (GOLD analysis project Ga0268263, IMG submission 190358) | Microbial communities from bioreactor (seeded with sewage sludge) at LBNL, California, USA - Biofuel metagenome 5 (SPAdes) (version 4) | ecosystem: Engineered > Bioreactor > Anaerobic >... | reverse complement strand
GAGAACTGAGCAGAAAAACCAGCCAACAGAGAGACAGCCTCTTTCCAAAACGGAAGGAGGCTGTTTCATATGATTTGGGATACTTGTCAGAAGGAGAACGAATCTTCCGTGTTCACCGTCTCACTGGTGGTATCCTGCCTGACCACGACGGTCGGAGGGATATATTCCGCAAGCCAATCAGCCTGTGGCGCATCAGGATTGGCGGCAAGGGTGGGAAGCGAGATGATCACCGTATCAAGCCCTACGGGCACCTTGAATTTTCGGGTGATCGTCTGTTCGTTCCAATTGCTGTCCGTGAACTTGATGGTGATGGAATGACTCTGGCTGGTCACGACGAACTTGTCCCTGTCGCGAGCGGCAAGCTCCATTGACTTTTGCTTGTCCACACCGACATCGACCGTCGCCAAAGCCTTGTAGTCCCCCACACTCTTGTCATCCACAAGAATGGTATGTTCCCTGCCGACGAAGTACATCAGCACGGCAAGCAACAAGACGCCGACAAGGGTGCCCAAGCGGATAAGGAGTCGTTTCTTGCTCATTTCCCTTCCTCCTTCTGCCCGGCGGCAAGCGCCGCGCCCTCATCTCCGAGCTCTCGTTTCTTCCTGAGCTCGTACAGGACAAGGCTCAAGGTGATGACGCCATAGGAGACGAATACCCTGAAGTATTCGCCAAGCTGCGCTTCTCCGATCAGGTTCTTGCCCGCCATTGGGGAGACGATGAACATCAGGTGGAACAGGATGACACCAAGGAACACGTTCCGGATGTTCGCCTTGGAGACGGAAGCGCCTCCGACCAGCAATGCCGCGATGGAGAACATGCCGACCTGCGTATGGCTGTTGTAGGTGTTCAGAGTACCCATGCTCTGCAGGTAGATGATCATGCCGTAACCGGCCAGCACCGTACTGATGATGATGGAGATGATACGGGTATGCTCAACCTTGATGCCCGCCGCCCGGGAGACTTCCATATCCTGCCCGACAGCCCTCATGTCCTGGCCAAGCTTTGTCTTCTTGAACCACAGCACGAACAGGCAGAGCGCGGCGATGATCAGGAACGTCCCGATGGGGATGCTGATGGTGCCGATGCGGATCGCCAGCAGGTTGTCAAGTTTCAGACGGATGCCTGAAAGGTTGACGGTATTTCGGATGCCATATCCACGGGGAAGCACCAGTTTGGAGCTTCTCACCGGAATGATGCCGCCAAAACAGTAAAGCACGACCAACTGGTAGATGCCGTTCATGAAGAACCCGATGATGTAGCTGGTGACCATCTCGCGGCCTTTCGCCAGATTCAGGATCTTGCCGCACCACCATCCGAGCAGGATGGAGATCGGGGTGGAGATGATGGCGGCGAGCACTATGCCCGGAATGCCGACGACGCCCCAGTCGCAGATGCAGATCAGGCCGATCTCCGCCGCCATGGCGCCAAGCGTCATGCCGAAGTTCAGGCCCATGCCTGCCATGATGGGAATCAGAAGGCTGACGATGAGGAACGAATCACGCGCCATTCTCACGATGATCTCAGAGACAAGATAGGTGAGGCTGTAGCCGGAAAGCGGAATGCTCACGGCGCAGATGATGACAAAGAGCACCGTTACCGTATTGTCGGAAAGGAACCTCAAGAATTTCTTGAAGCTGGATTTCTGTTGCTGTTTCATCTGCTTGCCTCCGTCTTTCTCGTCAAGGCATACAGGATCATGCCGTTGGAAACAACGATCCGCACCACTTCCGAGATATCGGTGTGGACCGCAGCATTCATGACTGACGGCGTCATGGTAAGAATCCCCTGGAACAGGAATGTTCCTATGATCACGTTCGCGACAGTCGCCTTGTTGACGCTTGCGCCACCGATCAGGATGGCGGAAACGGCAGGCAATGCCATGTAGAACGGACCCATATACAGCTGGATGAAGCCAAAACTCTGCTCATAGACCAGGATGCCGACGGCTCCGAGCCATGTCGACATGATGACGGACAACGTCCTGATGCGGTCGACGTTGATGCCGCTCGCGCGGGCGAAGATAGGGTTCGACCCGACGGCGGTCATGGCCGTACCAGTCTTCGTGTGCAAGAACGCCCACATGCAGAACGCAAGGACCGCGAAGAACAGGATCATGCCGGTAGGAATGACAAGCCGACCGATCTTGATCTTCAGGAAATCATCAAGGACATGAAGGAAATACCCTTCAGTCGTGATGGTCGTCCTGAGTCCTCTTCCGCTGTAGCCCCAGACCATTGTCGGATTCTTGTAGGGCAGGATCAACCACATCATGCACATGAAAGCGACGGAACTGAAGCCCACATAAGTGGCGATCATCATCTCTCCGCCCTTCACCTTGTTGAGCAACTTCCCGTACCCCCATCCGAAAATGACGGCGAATGGCGTGGCGAACAGGATTGCCATCAGGAAGCAGACGACTCCGTGGAACTCACATTCCAACGCAAGTGTCGCTCCGAGAAGACCTGCGATGATGCCGAACGGCAAGCCGAAGTTCAAGCCGCATCCGCTATGAATCATCGGCACCATGGCAAGCACCAAAACACTGTTCATGCCGAAGCGGACCAGTGTGTCGTTGATGGATGTCGATACTTTGACGCCGACAAACGGCGCGATGATGAACAGAAGCAGAAGGAAAAGCCCGATGATGATGCGGGGCAATCCGAACTGATTCACAAATTCTTTTATCTTATTCATTTGCAACCTTCTTTCCCTGACCGACCATCAAGAGGCCAAACTCGGCACTCGGCCGATCCGCAGGAAGGATTCCATGCACTTTTCCATCGGTGATGATGGCGATGCGATCACAGATGGAACGCAGTTCCTCCAGCTCGCTGGAAATCATCACAATGGTGGTTCCCTGCTCCCTGTTGTACTGTTTCAACGCCTGCAGCACCAACTGTTTCGCGCCAATATCGATACCTCGTGTCGGCTCCGCAACAAACAACAGCTTCGGCTGCATGGCGAATGCCTTGGCAAGACACACCTTCTGCTGGTTGCCGCCGGAAAGTTCCTTGGCATGCTGCAGGGAGGACGTGCACTTGATCTCCAACTGCTCGATGTATTTCTTCGTCACCGCCTTGATCGCATCCTGGTCTCGCCACTTGATGAAACCATACTTTCTCAGGTATTTGTCCTGCACCTGCATGGCACCAAAGGAGATGTTCCATTCAAGGGACTCGTCAAGCAACAAGCCGACACCCCTTCTGTCCTCGCTGACGAACGCCAGCCCCTGGTCCAGCATACAACGGGGATTGTTGAGCTTCAGTTCCTGATTCCTGAAGGTGATCGCCCCACCCGCCGGGCAAAGCCCCATGATGCCGTTCGGGATGCCCAGTTTGCCTTGTCCGGCAAGTCCGCCGATGCCGATGATCTCGCCCTGATAGACATCAAGGTTGACATCCCTCACGACTTCTCCCGGCATGTCGACCCACAGATGCTTTATGGAAAGGTCCACCGCCTTTCCCTTGTAGTCGTAAGGCCGTTTCGCACCAGCGCCTATGGTGACTTCCCGTCCGACCATCCACTGGGCGATCTCACCCACATTAATATTCTTGTTCGGCACCTGCTTGATGATCTTTCCGTCCCGCATCACCATGATCTGGTCGCAGACATCGATGATTTCCTGCAACCTATGGCTGATGAAGATAATCGCGATGCCCTCATTGGCAAGCTTCTTCATTGCGGCAAGCAGGCTTTCCGCTTCCTTCTCCGAAAGGACGGCCGTCGGCTCGTCCAGGACAAGCAAGGTGATCTGCCCAGCGCTCTCGCTGTCTTCCTTGGAGAGTTCCCGGGCGATCTCGGTGAACTGCTTGTGGCCCACCGGCATCTGGGAAACCAGCATGTTCTCGTCAAGATTGACGCCAAGGCGGCGTATCGCCTTTTTGCTGATCGCCGTCATCTTGTCACGGTCAAGCGTATCCATACGGTCTCCGAACAGGTTGGCAAGCCAATTGCTCTTCATGGGTTCACGGTTCAGGAGAATATTCTCCGATGCCGTGAAATCGGGCAACAAGGAAAACTCCTGATGCACCATGCCGATGCCCAGATTGAGGGCATCAAGGGATGAATCAAAATGGACGACCTCCCCTTTGATCAGGACATCCCCTCCATATCCACCTGTATCGCGAATCTCCTCCATACCGAAGAGAATCTTCATCAACGTCGACTTACCAGCGCCATTCTCGCCAACCAATCCAAGGATCTCTCCTTTGTTCAGGGTAAAGTTGATATCCTGAAGCACCTGGTTTCCAAAGAAATCCTTGCTGATGTGCCGCATCTCCAACAAAGGTACTTGCTGTTCACTCATTCATGCATCCTCATTATTCGTGGTTCAGGCTCTTGATTTCGCAAAACCAACAGCTTGCTCCATGGATCACCACATACAAAAGGGGGAGATTTGCGTCTCCCCCTCCTTCAGGCAGAATCAAAACTACTTCATCGTGAAATATTTCTCAGGAACCGTGATGGAAGTGGCATTCATGTAGCCTTTGCCCATCATATAGGTGTCCTGATAGATCAAGACGTGGTTCTTGGCGCGGACACCGGTATTGACATCGGTGTAGAAGCTGCCGTTCCACTTGGCGTTCGGCGTATACTTGCCATACGCTTTCATGACATCGGAAAGCTTGGTGAGCTCGCTCTGCCCGTTGAGCACGTTGATCGCATGCTGGCCAAGACCGGCGGTCGTGGTATATCCATAGGAATATGCCCAAGTGCCGAATCTGCCTGCGCCGCCCTTTGCGACGATGGCTGACTCAACTTTCTTCAGGATTGCGGGGAAATCACCGGCTTCGGCGGTAAGGTCGATGCCGAGAGCTCCAGGATAGCCCATGAGCGGTGAAGGAAGGTCGGCTTCGATGAAGTACCCACCATAGGCGAGCAACTGCTTCAAAAGAGGCTCGGTCTCCGCATCGTTGGTGCAGAAGAATGCCGCTTTCTGACCATATTTCTCAACCCATGCAGGAACTTTCTCGAGCATGTACTGCTGAGCACCCGGAACACCGACATCGCTTGTGGGATCCGGCGCGGTCTCCATGACGAACTTCATGCCAAGTTCCTCGCAGGTCGCCCTCATGATGGCGACACGGCGGCTCATCGTCTCATAAGAGAGGTGGCGTGGGAAGGATACATGGACGAACGTGTCGCAGCCAAGTTCGTGTGCGGTATGAATCATCAGATAGCCACGGGCGACGAAGTCGTTCTGGACGACAAGGTCGGAAGCGCTCTCGATGACTGCCGGATCCTCATGAGCCTCGCCGGCGATGGTAAGGATGTCCGGTCTCTTCTCTTTGATCTTCTGGAAAGCGGCTGTGGTGCCAGGAACTGCCTGGTTCACAATGACGGCCTTCATGAGCGGATCATCGGCAAGGCCGGCGATGACGCTGATGGTGGTCTCCTGCTCTTCCATGAAGTTGTCAGGGTAGGTGACGTGCTGGATGATGCCACCGTCTGCGACGGCACCATATTCTTTAATCAGAGCCTCAGCTCCACGAAGGTCATCCTCAGACTGAGAAACCGTTCCGGTGACGACACCGATGTGGAATGCTTTCTTCTCGGCGGCTGGAGCAGCTGTTGCTGCTGGAGTCGTGCTCTTTGTCGTTTCCGTGTTGCCATTGGCGAACACGAGTCCCGAGAGCATCAAGCAAAGCAGAATTGTCAGAGCTTTCTTCATTCTTTCTCTCCTCAAGAAAATAAGATGGTTTCATCATATTGCCTGAAAGGGAAGGATGCAAGAGAATTTTGTATTTTTATACTACTTTTTTTCGTTTCATTGCATACTGTTTCGCACAACAGGTTTCTGCCTTCTGAACTCATACAGCAAAATACCTGCCGCAACGGATACGTTCAAGGAATCGATATGTCCCTGCATGGGGATGGAAACGATGCCGTCACAAAGGGAACGGGTCATCTGCCGCATGCCACTGCCCTCGCTTCCCATGATGATCGCCGTGCGTTTGCTGAAATCAGTGGCATAGGAGGAAGTCCCGTGCATGTCGGCGCCATAAATCCAGAAGCCATTGTCCTTGAGGATCTTGATCTCCCGGGAGAGGTTGGTCACCACGGCCATCGGCACGTATTGCGCGGCGCCTGAAGAGACCTTGGTGACGGTCTCGTTGTTCTGGGCGGACCTCCGTTCCGGAACGATGACGAGGTCGACGCCAAACTGGTCGGCACTGCGAAGGATAGCTCCAAGGTTCTGGGGATCGGTGATCTCATCAAGCAGCAAGACCAAGGAACCCTCTTCAGGGGAGAGACTCTTCACGAACTCATCCACGGTAAGCACGATCAGGCGGCTGCCACCCCGGCGCGCCCCACCCATGTCAAGAACCAGACCCCGATGATCGGTGCCCGGCATCATCCGGTCCATCTCATCCGGAGCGACCCTCTTGATGGCGATCCTTCCGGTGAACTGCGCCGCACGTTCGATATCCGCATAGGTCTTCCCTACCGACCGCGATACGTACAGCGTCGAGCCCATTGGAGCCTGTTTGATTCCCTCTTCGATGGCATGCTTGCCGTAGACTTTCTCTCCCATTTCCTCATCCCCTCTTACTGATCTTGATAGGGAACAGGCGACGGATGCGCTTCTTCCCCTAATGTCGCGGACAATTCCTGCATCAGTTTTCTCGCCTTGAGACCCAGATGCTTCGGAACATCGACCTGGAATTTCACATAGAGATCCCCACGGTCACTGCTATTCAGCTTCGGAGCGCCCTGTCCACGGATACGCATCATCTTGCCCGTCTGGATACCGGATGGAACCGGCACCTTGATGGTCGCGTCATCGATGCCCGTGATCTCAATATCCGCACCAAGCGCAGCCTGTGTCATGGAAACGGGAATCTGCACGTAGAGGTCTGCGCCATTCCGCACAAAATACTTGTCCGGCTTGACGGTCACGAAAACCACAAGGTCTCCGCTCTCCCCGCCATTGGCTCCGGCATCCCCCATGCCCCGAAGCGTGACACGGTTTCCCGTATCGACTCCGGCAGGGATGGTCACCCTCACCTTGGTCTGTTTCCGCTGCAACCCGGTACCATGGCAGGCGGAACACGGATGCTCGATGACATGACCGCTGCCACCGCAGGTCGGACAGGTCGTCGCAATGGAGAAGAACCCGCTGTTTCTGCGAACCTGACCGCTGCCACCGCAGGTCGGACACACTTTCGTGCCGCTTCCGCTCTCACTTCCCGTGCCATGGCAGGTATCGCACATGATCTGATGGACATAGGAGATGTCCACCTTGGTGCCGAAAAGCGCATCCTTGAAATTCAGATCGATATCATAGCGAAGGCTTGCGCCTTCCTGAGCGCCACCGGCCGAGGAAGAAGTCCGTCCTCCGCCACCGCCTCCGCCGAAGAAAGAACTGAAGATATCCTCGAAACCGCTGCTGTGCCCCCCACCTCCGAAGATATCGGAGAAATCACGGTAGACGTTCGAATAATCATGCCCCATGCCGTTCGCCCCATCGATGCCGGCAAAGCCATACTGGTCATAGGTCGCACGCTTCTTCTCATCCCCAAGGACCTCATACGCCTCGGTGGCTTCCTTGAAGCGCTCCTCAGCCTCCTTGTCTCCGGGATGGGTATCCGGGTGGTTGGCAAGCGCCAGCTTATGGTACGCTTTCTTTATTTCATCCTGACTGGCGTCTTTCGCAACGCCAAGGACCTCATAGTAATCTCGTTTTGTAGCCATTCAAATCACCTGCCCCTTAACACGCATCATGTCGGCTTTTGGGGCCGACATGATGTAGGTTCGTACAATATATCAGAAAAGCTCGATCAGTTCACGACCTCGTAGTCGGCATCATCGGGGCCATTGCCCTTATGTGTCTTCGGGTCGTCCTTCTTCGGTTCCTCGGACGTCTGCTGTTGCTGCTGCCCTTGCGAAGCCTGAGCTTTCGCATTGGCGCCCTTGTAGACTTCCTCGGCAAGCTTGTACGCAGCCTGTTGCAGAGCCTGGCTCTTGTTCTTGATCTCGTCCGCGCTCGCCTTGTCGTTCGCAAGCGTGGTCTTCAAGTCGTTGATGGCGTTCTGGATCTTTGTCCTGTCTTCCTCGGAAATCTTGTCTCCGTAATCCTTCAAGGACTTCTCCGTACTGTACATCATCGACTCAGCCTCGTTGTGAGCGTCAACCTTGGAGCGCATCTCTTTATCCTCATCGGCATGTGCCTGCGCTTCCTTGACCATACGGTCGATCTCGTCATCGGAAAGGCCGGAAGAACTCTCGATCCTGATCTTCTGCTCCTTGCCCGTTCCAAGATCCTTTGCGGAAACATGGACAATGCCGTTGGCATCGATATCGAAGGTCACCTCGATCTGCGGAATGCCACGCGGCGCGGCAGGAATTCCGACAAGGTTGAAGTTTCCAAGCGTCCTGTTCTGGCTTGCCATCTCACGCTCGCCCTGCAAGACATGGATGGAAACCTCGGTCTGACCATCAGCGGCAGTGCTGAAGATCTGACTCTTGTGAGTCGGAATCGTGGTGTTCCTCGGAATCATCTTGGTATTGACACCACCGAGTGTCTCGATACCGAGAGAAAGCGGAGTGACATCCAGCAAGACGACATCCTTGACATCTCCACCAAGAATGCCACCCTGAATTGCGGCACCCATGGCGACGACCTCATCAGGATTCACGCCCTGCATCGGATCTTTTCCGAAAATCTCCTTGACCAGCTTCTGGACGGCAGGAATACGGGTCGAACCACCGACAAGAATGACATCGTTGATGTCGTTCACCGTCAGTTTGGCGTCGCGAAGCGCATTCTGCACAGGAATCCTGGACCTTTCGATAAGATCGGAGACCAAGGCTTCGAAGTGGGCTCTCGTCAACGTCATCATCAGGTTGAGCGGCTGGTTGTTCTTGTTTGCGATGTACGGAAGGGAAATGGAGTAGCTCATCGTTGTGGAAAGCGCAATCTTCGCCTTCTCCCCTTCGTCCTTCATTCGCTGCAAGGCCATCGGATCCTGCTTCAAGTCAATGCCGTACTGGCTCTTGAAATCATCATTCATCCAATTGACGATGCGCTCATCAAGATCATCACCGCCAAGGTGCGTATCACCATTGGTGCTCTTCACCTCGAAGACTCCGTCGCCCAGTTCCAGGATGGAGACATCGAAGGTACCGCCGCCAAAGTCATAGACGCAAATCTTCTCTTCCTTGGAAGTGTCTTTGTTGAGTCCATATGCCAATGCGGAAGCGGTCGGCTCGTTGACGATCCTCTTCACATCCAGTCCGGCGATCTTGCCGGCATCCTTGGTGGCCTGTCTCTGCGCATCGTTGAAGTACGCAGGAACGGTGATGACGGCTTCCGTCACCGGCTCGCGAAGATAAGCCTCGGCGCTTTCCTTCATCTTCTGAAGGACGGCGGCGCTGATCTGCTCAGGAGAATACTCCTTGCCACGAATATCGACACGCACATACCCCTCGGCATTGGAAGTCACCGTATACGGCACCCTCTTCGCTTCGGCTTCGACTTCGGAAAATTTATGTCCCATGAACCGCTTGATTGAATACACCGTGTTCTTCGGGTTCGTGATGCTCTGGTTCTTTGCAGGCTGACCAACAAGTTCCTCGCCCTTCTCCGTGAAACCAACAACAGACGGTGTCGTTCTCGCACCATCACTGTTGATGATGACTTTGGGCTCATTGCCCTCCATCACTGCGACACAACTGTTCGTCGTGCCCAAATCAATACCAATAATCTTACCCATATCCGTATCTCCTCATTACCCATTAATTATCAATGTTTGTTCTTTCGAACTGCTTGTAAAATACTCAAGCCAACGCCAATCGTCAATTAGGTTTACCAACTTTCACTTTCGCAGCGCGAAGCACCTTCCCGCCAAGCTTGTAGCCGGAGACAAGAGACTGCGTGACGGTATCCGTCTTGAACTGGTCTCCTTTCTCCATCATGATGGCCTCATGCTGCATGGGATCGAAGGGCGTGCCTTCCGGTTCCATTTTCTCAAGGCCATATTTGTCGGCAAGCCTGCGATACAGGTTCTTCTGCACCATCTGGATACCTTCAAGCATCTTCTCGTAATTCTTGTCCTTATCGATCTCAGCGCTCTTCACCGCAAGCTCAAACTCGTCAAGTGTCGGTAGAAGTTCCTTCAGGATGCTCTCCTTCATGCGGGAAACCTCATTATCCGTCTCCGCCAAGGCTCGTTTGCGGCTATTGTCCAGATCTGCGGCATAGCGCTGCAAAGCTGAGACTTTCTCGGTTGCGGCCGCCAGCTGTTTGGTGAGATCAGTGACCTTCGCCTGAGTCTCCTCAAGTTGCTTCTCGGTCTCCTGCAGCTTCTCATCGGTTTTCACAGACTGTTCTTCGGCTTTCGTTTCAGGTTCCGCATTCGTGACCTTTTTCTCATCTTCGGCGGTCTGTGCCTTTTTCTCTTCTTTCTTGTCCATCTCTTTCCCCAATTCAACGACCATGAAAAAAACGGTCGATGTATTGGCCCACCCGGGGCCTGCATGAAACATACTCAGGGAAGGAGCCATCGTCAAGTTTTCCAGCCATTTTCTTTCCCCCTGGACATAAAAAATCCTTGCGGGGGCAAACCACACAAGGACAAAAAGGAGAAAAGGAACAATGTCAGGATTCGTCATCGTCCAATTTGATGACCTCCTCTTTCCCGACGGGCACATAATTGACTTTGGCCTTTTCTTGTTTCTCTTCCTTCTGGTCACCCTCTTCAAGCAAATCGGAAAGTTCCGGCATTTCCTCCGGTTCCGTATCCTTGTCTTCCTGGACAAACGCATTCTCGAATTCCTGGATGGGAAGCGGTTGGGAAGGATCAAGCGTTTTCACCGTGCTTGCCGGCACGGAAACAGACGCTTCCTCAGAGGTTTCCATATCGGTCTCCTCCGGTTCATCCGGAACGATGGTCCCTTCTTTCTGCGGTCGGGGAATCCTCTCTTCCCCATTCTCTGTTTGGGGTCCTTCTTCCTTCCCGGCAATCTCTTCTTGCGCATTGGGACAGGGCAGGATCTCCTCTTCCGGTTCCGCCTTCTCTTCAGGGATTACGGGTGGTTCCTCTTCTTTAGGAAGCGACGCGGTGGCCACAGCAGCCTGACGCTCCAGTTCCGCGGCACGAGCTTCCATCTCTCTGATGACGCTCGCCTTCTGCTCTTTCAGATGGGCAAGCTCATCATGCAAGGAATCAGTCTCCTGACGCATCTGGGCAATGCTTTCCTCCATCTGTTTCTTGCGGTTCTCCTGTGAAAGGCTGGCCGACTGCGCATTGGCGAACTGCTGGGAATACTCCTGCAATTTGCGTGAAAGATCGGAAAGCGCCATGGAATTCTTGGCATCCAAAGCACTGCAGACCTCTTTTGTCGCGGCAAGATGGCTGTCCAGCTCATTGATGAACACCTGGGAAGTGCGCACCATGGTGAGGAACGAAGCATCAATCTGCTCGACCGTCTGCTTGAAGACCAGCTCAAGCTTCTCAGAGCAGGCCACAGTGAATCCCGCAAGGTCCTTGTCGCATTGGGCGACCGATTCGGTATGCATGCGCTCATACCGAGACTTGCTCTCTTCCAAAGAAGAGGTGTTCTGTTCCGCCACTGCATGCAAGAGGCTGTTCTGCTCCGCCACTACAGCTTTGGCGTCATTCTGGGCTTTATTGACGGATTCCAGGAATGCGGACACGCTTTCGCTTGTTTCCCTCATCTTCTGGTCGGCATGTGCGCTCACCGCTTCCTTGGCATCTTCCTGCGTCTTGCGAACCGTCTCCATGGAGTTTGCGAGACTTTCGCTCGCCGTTTGCATCTTTGCCTCGATGCCACTGGAGAACTCCTCATACTGCGCCTTGCCGGAAGCCAACGAGGCATCCAGCTTCTCCTGGCTTTGCCGCATCGTCATCATCACGGAATTCTTCATCTCCTCAATCTGCGACTGGAAATCGGCAATGACATCCTTCAGGGCAGAAAGCCTCTCGCCCTCGGCCTTCACTTCCGTGATACGCTGCTCGGCCTGTGAGGTGGTCTGGGAAAGTTCCACAAGCACCTGCCGGTAATTCGACATGACATTCTGGAGTTTCTCAAGATCCCCGCTCCTGCCTTCAAGATCGGAGACCTTGTCATCGATGGAGTGAATCAACTGATAGACTGAGGTGATCTGGGCGTTGATCTCATTGCTCGTCTGCTGGGCATTCTCCTTCATCTGAGCGCTTGCCTTGGCGACTTCCTTGTGGAACTGGTCGCTGATCTGCTTCGCATTCTTCAGGCTCCGGTCCTTCTTGTCTTCGGCACGAAGCAGAAAAATGATGATCAATGTCAGGAGAAACAACACGACGGACAGCAAACTTTCCCAACCCATAAGACCCTCCAGTTCAGTTGAAAAGCACCGCGAATTCCTTAAACGAATGTACCACATAATCAGCGTCAGGGTATATCCTTCGCCGATTTGTCAGCAGGCAGGAGCGCATGCCCGCGCCTTTCGCCCCAAGCACATCCTTGTGATAACTGTCACCGACAAACAGCACTTCCTCAGGTCTCGCATGCACCGAGGCGAGCAATGCGTCGAACACCCGGCCATCCGGCTTGAGATACCCGGTATCCTCACTGCAGAGGGCGACATCGACAAGAGAGGCGATGCCAAGCGCTTTCAGTTTCCCTTCCAGGGGAAAATCGCTCAGCACGGCAAGCCTGTATCCTTTCTTCTTCAAGAGAAGGAGCGTCTCCCTCATCAGCGGACGGGGCCTGACCTTCCTGTAGACCCTTCTCCAGCACCCGTACATCTGCCTTTCCACGGCCCTTACGGTCCTCCGCTCATTCCTGCTCCCCATCAGGGAAGCAAGACGGGACAGATATCCGTCCCGGCCAGCGCCTACGGTCGGAGAGGCCGCTTGCTCCACCCGGTATGCTTTCCGTGCCCTGCTGTACCGCAACGCAAGGAAAGGGTCGGGAAAGAGGGAACAGAACATCCTGCTTCCATAGGCGGCCTTGCCATACAGTGTCCCATCCACGTCGAAAGCGATGACGCGTATCGCCTCATCCACGTTTCGTCTTCCCTGATTTCGCCTGTCTTTCGGCACGCTTCACAGCCTTTCCGATCGCCGCTTTGTTCCCCGGTCTCACCAGACGAGGTTTCGCCTTTGCCTTTCCCCCGGACCGAAGTTTTGACGGCGCATGGCGGGACGTGTCGCTCTTCTTGATGGCGGCCAGCGTCGGCGCCTTCTTCGGTTTGTCATACAGCGACGGATTGCGCGTGCGCTCCCTCAGGATGACCTCGACAGGAATCATCGAGAAGCCGAGATCCTTGCGGATGCAGTTCTTGAGATACTGCTCGTAGACTGCGGGGAACCCTTTTGTGTGGTTGACGAAGAAGAGGAAACGGGCAGGGTTGATGCTGATCTGCGTCCCGTAATAGACCTTGTAATGTCCGGCTTCCCCCCGAGGCGGCTGATACTTCTCACCCCATGCCTTGATGGCGGCGTTGAGGGCCGAGGTGTCGACACGCTTGTTGTTCTGCTTCCAGACAGCCCAGACCGTATCGAGCAGCTCTCCGATGTTTTTACCGTCCTTGGCGGAAATGGCCACAAGAGGCGCGAAGCCAAGCACGGGGAACAGGAACCGCACACGGTCCTCAATGGCGTTGAGCTGGTTCTCCGGTCCATGCAGCAGGTCAATCTTGTTGAGCACCAGGACGATCCCCTTGCCCCGGCGGACAACCAGGTTCGCGATCTTCTTGTCCTGGTCGGCAAGGCCTTCCACGCTGTCTACCATCAGAAGGACGACATCGGCCTCTTCGATCGACTTGATGGCCCTGTTGACCGAATAGTACTCCACATCCTCATCGACCTTTCCCTTGCGCCGTATCCCTGCGGTATCGAGAACCTCGAATCTGGTGTTCTTGTAGGTGAACATGCTCCGCACCACATCACGTGTGGTTCCCGGGATGTCGCTCACCAAGGAGACATCGTCGCCGACAAGCAGGTTGATCAAGGTGCTCTTTCCCGTGTTCGGCTTTCCCATCAGGGCGATCCGCACATTCGGCTCTTCCTCAGGAACCTCCTCAACGGTGGAAAGGTCCAGGATGCCAAGCAAGGTATCTTCCAGCCCTTCGATGCCAAGTCCATGGGCGGCGGATATGCCGACGACACGCTGGAAGCCGAAACCATAGTAGTCCCAGAGCAGATTCTCACGCTTCTCATCGTCGATCTTGTTGACGACCAGCACCACCTTGTCGGTATAAGGCCGGAGCGTCTCCATCAGTTCCCTGTCCTCGGCGGTCACATCCCCGCAATCCATCAGGAACAGGATGGCGTCACTTTCCTTCAGCAAGGAAAGGCTCCGTTCGGTGACCAGGGCGTCCATGCTGTCCTTGTCGACCTTCACTCCGCCGCTGTCCACCAGCGTGACCGGATGGTTCCCCAAGTACCACCGCTCCTCAATGGCGTCCCTCGTCACACCCGGCTCGGGGGAAGTGATTGCCCTCCGCTTGCCAAGCAACCTGTTGAACAAGGTCGATTTTCCTACGTTCGGTCTCCCGATGATCGCCACCATGGGGATTTTCGTTGTCTCATTGTTTTCGCTCATATTCCCAATTCCTTATACATTCCTTCACTTTCTCCACGCGGTCCAGGGACAAAACCTTGTCGCTCAGCGCCTTTGCATCTTCCTGGGAGACGGAACGCAACACATCCCGCACCTGGAGCACCGATTGAGGATCCATGGAAAACTCATCCAGTCCCATACCTGCAAGAAGTACGGAACTCGTGCTGTCACCTGCCATCTCACCGCACATACCGACAGGAATATGCGCCTCATGCGCCTTGTCGATCACCATCTTGATGGAACGCAGCACAGCGGGATGGAACGGTTGATACAGATATGCGATCTTTTCATTCCCCCGGTCAACGGCCAACGTGTACTGTATCAGATCGTTGGTCCCGATGGAAAAGAAATCCACTTTCTTTGCCAGGAGGTCGGCGCAAAGGGCCGCGGAAGGCACCTCGATCATCGTGCCGACCTGCACGTCATGATCATAGGGAATGCCATCGCTGTCCAATTGGCGTTTGACTCCGGACAATACCGCCAACACCTCATCAAGTTCCTCTACCCCATTGATCATCGGGAACATGATCCTGAGCTTGCCATAGTTGCTCGCCCTCAGCAGTGAGCGTAACTGTACCGAAAAAATATCCTTTCGTGCAAGACAGAAACGCACCGCGCGCCACCCAAGTATCGGATTCTGCTCGTCAATGCCCAGTCCCGGCACGACCTTGTCCCCTCCGATGTCGAACGTACGGATGGTGACCGGAAGCGGAGCCATCGACTCCACGATCGATTTATAGTCATGGAACTGCATCTCTTCCGAAACGGTGGCACCGTTGTTGATCAGCAGGTACTCTGACCGATAGAGGCCAATGCCGTCAGCGCCGACCTGCTTGACCGTCTCCGCCTCATCGACCATCTCGATGTTGGCGAGAATCTCCAGACGATGGCCGTCCTTCATCACGGTCGGCATCTTCGCCAGAAGCTCAAGCTCATGCTCATGGGTCATGAAGCGGGCGTACCGCTCGTTGACCATCTGCACCGTCATCTCTTCCGGGCGAACGATGACTTCCCCATAGTTCCCGTCAACGATCACCTCATCGCCCTGTCGTACCTTCGGGCACAGATTCCCCAGTGCGAGCACCGTAGGAATCCTGAGGGAACGGGTGAGAATGGCGATATGGCTGGTCGGGCCACCGCCATCCATCGCGATGCCGATCACATGGCTCTTGTCCATGCCGAACAGCTCGGAAGGCATCAGGATGTCACAGACGAGAATCACGTCCTCGTCAAACTTGGAGAGCCCCCGATGAGGACTGCCCTGCAGAGCCTCCACCAGTTGTTGGGAGACATCCTTGAAATCAATCGCACGTTCCTTGAACACAGGGTCGTCCATCTGCTCGAGGGAACGGGTCATCCGTCCGACAACCAATTCGACCGCCCATGAGGCGCAAAGAAGGCCGGAGGAGATTTCCTTCTCCACGCCCTTGATGAATTCAGGATCGCTCAGCATCAGGAGATGGGTCTCCAGAATGTCCCGAGACGCCTTGTCCTCCATCAGGCTTTCCAGCTGGTCCCCCACTTTCTCTAGGGCACGATGGAATTGCTGAACCTCATCAGGAACCTGTACGGCACTGATATGTCTTTTTTCTGCCACGACCGGACTGTGCAGATAGACGTATGCGCGTCCACGTGCCAGACCTGACGATACTGCGATACCGGTCATTATCCTCATGATAGCTCCATCATACCTTCCTTTGTGAAAAGAGGAAAGAAGGAAAGGACAATACTGGAAAAGGCCTCCCTCTTTGGATACACTGAAGCCATGACGGACGAACCGAAGCGCGATCACCACATCTTTCTTTTTCTTTGGCTTGGGTGGTTTGTCATCTCTGCCGCTCTGATTCTCGCCTTCCTGCCCAGGATGCGAAACGCTTTTCAGGAAAGCGGCGTCTCAGATTTGATGGCGACCAGAAAGGAACCGGCGCCGAAGGCCGACGGCAGGAGTGTCGGACTCTTCTTTTATGATGCGAAGGGTGAAACGGCTCTCTATTCCCAAAATCAGAAGAGGTTGG
>Ga0268263_1001790_pt1 | contig 16603 bp, 14 predicted proteins | sample Biomet5_FD_190358 | JGI IMG/M metagenome (GOLD analysis project Ga0268263, IMG submission 190358) | Microbial communities from bioreactor (seeded with sewage sludge) at LBNL, California, USA - Biofuel metagenome 5 (SPAdes) (version 4) | ecosystem: Engineered > Bioreactor > Anaerobic >... | reverse complement strand
CAAGCTTACCCGCGATTTGCCTGCTGCCAAGACCGAGTCGGTGCAGCTCCATGATCCGACTGACCTCTTCCGGCTCCAGCATCCAATCCCTCCTGCTGTCTCGCAGGTGCGGATGCTGCACGATTTCGGGACATGACTCCTCCTGGCTGCCTTCCAGGTGGGTCAAATCTACGTGTCGCCAGGGGGGCAGGTTACCCTGTCGCCTGACACCTTGCTCCCAAGAGACAACAAATGGCCATCGTCGAATAGGTCGCCAGGCCAGATTGGCCTAACGTTCCAGCGTTCAGCGACCCAGTGAGGCCCGTCGTCATAGGTGAAAAGGCCGAAAGCGCCTGTTGAGATTTTGATTTTAAACTTTTGCCGAAACCCCTCAAAATCGCCTGTCAAATAAGGCGCAAAACGGGCGACGCCGTTGCTGGTGACGACCATAACGGTCAAGTTTTGGTCTTCGCGCGCGATTTTGTCGCCAAAAGCGCGCCAGCCCTTGATGATGTTGTCGGCGTTGACGCGCCAGCCATCTGGAACCATCGCGTCTTGGTCCCAAGCCTTCAGCGCCGCTTCGCCAAGCCGCGCGGCGACGTCAGCTTCTGGCTTGTTTTCGTCGGGGCCATAGTCGATTTCGTCGAACAGAGAATCCTGCCTGACGGACGGCGTGATGCCCGCGGCGTCGAACGCCATTTGCGCCGTTTGCTTCGTGCGCTGTAGATCAGAAGTCCAAACGATGTCGGGCAAAAGATCGTGAGATTTTAGATAAAGCCCAAGCTTACGTCCTTGTTCAAGTCCGCTCGCGACCAAGGGAAGATCAGTGCGGCTTCCAACGCGTCTGATGACGTCTCCGGGGGCGAACGTGTTGCCATGACGGGCAATGATAAGGCGCGTTGTCATCGGACGAGTTCTCCATGCTGAACGATAAGGGCCTCTGTACGGGCGATGTCTTCAGGACTATCCACGCCAGATATATTGGCGCGGCCGTTGTAATCGACGGGCACGCAACGGATCGTATAACCGTTTTCAAGAATGCGCAATTGTTCAAGCCCTTCAACCCGTTCGTAAGTGCTTTCGGGCAGCGACCCGAATTTCGCCAACATGGGACGGCTGTAACCGTAAAGTCCAATATGCCGCCAAACAGGCGACACCGGGCCTTTGTCACGCAAGTCTTTTTCCTGGCGCAACGCGGGAATAATGTTCTTTGAGAACCAAAAAGCGCGGCCTGTTTGGGAGTCGAACAAAGCCGTTGTACCGCTAAAGGGCGTCATTTTCTTACTGTCGCGTAGCCTGTCTAGCTGCTCCCATGACATTTGCGTCACAGGCGTTACCAGATCGCACGGATCAGCCGCATAGGCGTCGATCATTGCACGGATGAAATCGGGCGGCGTCAACGGCGCGTCACCTTGAAGATTCACCACAAAATCGGGCAGAAAGTCCAACTGGCGCACGGCCTCTTCGGCGCGGTCGGTTCCCGTGCGGCATTTTACGCTGGTCATGACCCAAGGGATGCCTATCTCATCGGCGTGGCGGCCAATGCGTTCGTCGTCCGTCGCGACGAAGCAGCGAATGTCGGTGTCGTTGCCCGCGGCGGCCTTGGCAATTTTGGCGACACGGGAAAGCATGGTTTGGCCCGCGATTAAGACCAGCGGTTTGCCGGGCAGGCGCGTCGAGCCATAACGAGCGGGAATAATGATGGCAGTTTTCATCGCAAAAACTCCTTAAAAATCATACTCCTGAATTCGTAGACGCGTAGCGGAAATCTTTCTTCGCCACCGGCGTGGTGATTTTCAATGGTCCTTTCAGTCCGTTCTGCTCAGCCTACCCCGGTTATGGGTTTTCCCGTGCGCACCACAAAGCCATCGAAATGGGCGGGATCGATGGAGCGTTGTCGCGTGCCGGTGAGCAGGGCGTGCCGGGCGATCGGCCGTCCGGCAGACGCGCGCCACGCCGTAAGCTTTTTCGGTGGAGATCGAGGTGGCCCGGCTCACTTCCTCGACCTCCGAAGCGCCAAAGGGCGGTTCTGCTCCATGCGGGCTATTTTCTCCCGAAGCAGCTTGATTCCCATGGCCTGTTCGCCGATTTTCTCCCGCAGACGGCCAACTTCGACGGATTCCTTGACCAGATGCGGCTTCAGGCCGGCTTCTCCTGCCTCAAGGAAGGTGTCACGCCACTGCGTCAGCGTCGCCGCGGTCACCCCGATGTCACGGCTCACCAGGTCAATGTCCTCTCAGCGAAGGAGCCTCAGAACCACTTGGACCTTGTGCTTCGCCCAAAAACGCTTGGGCGTTCCCCCTTCAATCCCCATTCGGCACCTCCTCGACGATCTCCATAGTCGCCTAAGTTGGTATCCAAGAAAACCCTATGCCGATCCAAGGGCTACAAATGGGCTCAGAAATAGACATTCTCCAAGAACAGCTTCGGAGGGAGAAAGAACAATACCAACGTGATTTTAATTTGTTTAGCGAATCTCCTATAAAAAAACGCTAAAAAGTCAAACTTAGTTATCATGTAAAATTCTTTTTTAGTTCCTCTTCTCTTTTATTTATATCAATATGTCTAGTCCACTCAATCCCCCCGTAGATTAACTTTGCTGGTGTTCCCGCTACAACCGAATTTTTAGGTACAACCTGATTTTGCAAAAAAGATTTCATGCCAACCACTGAATTGGAATGTATGACTGTATTTTTTGATATCACAGCGCCCTGGCCTATCCATACATTATCTTCGATGAGGATATCTCCAGGTGCATTGATCAATTCAGCTGTTCCGACTTTCCAAATTCCATGAGCATCCGATGTTCGCACGTCTACTTGAAAAGATATCATGCAATCATTGCCGAAAATAATTGATCTGCCGTCTCTCGATAAAAAATATGCCTGCTCAACAGAACAAAATTTACCAAATTTTAAAGAAGACCCATCTTGAACGATTGTTTTGAGTCTACCGAATCTATTGTTTTCTCCAAAATCTAAAACATTATCATTCCCGTTAATATTTATATCTCCGAATCCGATCGAAGAGCCTTTACCAAAAAAAATACTATTATTATTTCCTTTGATAATAATTTTAGCTTCACTAATTTTTTCTGTTTCACAGGTAACGACATTACCTATCCCTTGATCTTCAAGAGTAAACGGCATTGCACTCCCCCTTATTCAGATGTTAAAATTAGGATTATTCTGCCCGAGAGTATGCTAACTCATTCCTGTCCGGTTAAGCTATGAGCAATAACCTCATAGAATCATTAGGATTTAGTTGTTCTCTCGTGGGGCGCGAGGCCGAGGATTTCACCTTGCCACAACAGGCTGCATTGCACCAACCTGGCCAGATAGTGCAGGCTCAGGTCAATCTTTGAGTTGAACTTTTGGTAAGAAGGAGTCGATACCCAATCAGGGCTGTCAAACAGCACCGAAAATTACCCCCCAATCAGCGTCCAATTTTGCCCCCCCGAATTGAACGCCATGGCCTCTCGTCGTGGTCGAAGGGGCTTACTGCCAAACCGACGGATTCGAGACAAGGACTTCTTCAGACTCCGCATACTGGATATCCATGGAGCAAAGTACGCTCTAACCGGATGAGCCTCAAGGGCTCATCCGGCTGAAGCGTCCTTTTGACTGAAATCAGCTGATCAGCTGATCGACGACTGTCCGGCGTTCCCCAAATTAACGCCGGGAGAAGCCAGTCGATATGTCAACCAGTCTCCTGCATCATGCCTTTGGCCTTAACGATTTCTATTATGCCCGCCAGCGTTTCGTCGACGGTGCGTTGTTTTTACCGTTGATCACAAGCCTAAGATGATCCGCTGTCCCGACTGCGACTGACGTTTTCAGATGTGGGTCCGAGAAGGCGTCATGCGTTCCATCCTTGAAACTTTGGCCCGCGATCTCGAACAAAGGGACTAGATCGATCTTTCCGAGTGATTCATCGACGGTACCTTCGTGGTGGCAAAAAAGGAGGTGCCGACGTTGGAAAGACCAAGCGGAGCAAAGGTACGAAGATCATGGCTGTTGCTGACTCTTCAGGTTTTCAAGTCGGAATGTACACGTCTTCTGCTTCTCCACATGAAGTCACCCTTGTCCAAGCTACCATAGATGGAACCATCACCTTACGGCGCCTCAGACGCATTAACGGAGATCGCACCTATGACAGTAAAACGCTTGATACGATGCTTGCTGAACAAGGCATCGAGTTGATTGCTCCGCACAGGAGACACCATAAAAGAGCAAAGACATAAGACGGAAGACCATTCGGCCGTTACCGACGAAGATAAAAGATAGAACGTCTTTTGACTTTGCTTGAGTCTTTTCGTCGCGTCCTCACTCGCTGGGAATACTACGCAGACAACTTCAAAGGTTTTGTTCATCTCGCCTGCGCCATTATCCTGCTGCGACGGTATTTATGAGATGACTTCTAGAAAAAAAACTGTAGCTTTTCACAAGATCGTCCAATGCCTTCAGAGGACGTAGTAACTTTTCAAAATCCTTGAGTGGAATCATGTTCGGCCCATCCGATGGCGCGATATCAGGGTCGTCATGAACCTCTATGAAAAGAGCCGCCACGCCCACAGCCACTGCAGCACGTGCCAGGATCGGGACAAATTCCCGTTGTCCACCTGATGAATTACCCATTCCACCTGGTTGTTGTACAGAGTGTGTTGCATCAAAAATAACTGGCGCTCCAGTCGCGGCCATGATTGGTAGGGCTCTTAAGTCTGATACTAGAGTATTATAACCAAAACTTACCCCTCGCTCAGTCAGCAGGACATTAGGGTTGCCGGACGCTGTGATCTTCTTGATGACGTTAACCATGTCCCAAGGCGCTAGAAATTGTCCTTTTTTTACATTGACGACGCGTCCTGTTCGGGCTGCCGCAACAATCAGATCAGTTTGACGACAGAGAAAAGCAGGGATCTGAAGGACGTCAACGAACTCGGCTACGATAGGGCATTGAGTCGTTTCATGCACATCCGTCAGCGTAGGTATCCCCATCGTCGCCTTTATCTCAGCAAAAACAGGGAGTGCGGCATTAAGGCCAACACCTCTACGTCCATTCAAGCTAGTACGATTCGCCTTGTCATAAGAAGTTTTGAACACCAATGGCACTCCAACGGCATCCGCTACATATTTAAGGCCTTGCGCCATCTCCAGCGCGTGCTGACGGCTCTCCATCTGGCACGGGCCGGCGATAAGAACAAAGGGCATGGAATTTGAAAGGGTTATGTGGCCTACGTTTACGGCTGTGCTACAATCAATCATTGTCAATCCACCAGTTTTTTATCAGTGAGCAGGAGCCGGGCTTTAGTCAGTTACCCCCTGCAAAGCCAGGACATGAAAGGCAATAAACCGCTCAAAGAGGTTTAAGAGTGAGCCGGCTAAAGCCGGCAACCGCTAGACCAATTTCAGTTGACCCAACCAACGGTCTTCTTGCTCTTGGTTCCTATGTACTCCCGAACAAGAGCTTCATCCAGACCAACGGTTGAAACGAAGTATCCACGTGCCAAAAAGCTTTGGCCTACAAAGTTCTTTCGTCGTCCCATAAAGTTTCTGGCCCAGTGGATCGCACTCTTACCTTTGATGGAACCGACTACCGATGCCATTGCGTATTTTGGAGGAATGGAGATGAGCATGTGGACATGGTCAAGTATGAGATGGCCTTCGACCACCCTACTCACCTCCTGACGGACAAATTCCCGTAGAAAATCCCCCATATGTACGTGAAGTTGAGCATATAAAACCTTTTTTCTGAACTTAGGTATCCAAATCACGTAGCACTTGCAGTTTCATACCGAGTGGCTTAGACTTTTATAGATGTTAAACGGAAGCATCCGTCTGCTTGAGTTTTGAGCGAATCAAGCGATGGAGGCTTCTTATTCCCGGAACTGTCAAACTCAGGGAGTCCCCCGGCAAAGCCGGGGGTTTACCCGTGATTATCAAATCAGCTTCCGTATCTATACTCAGAAGAACTGTCTCAACCTGCACGCAATCAATTCGCAGACCAGTCTCGAAGGCACACAACTGTTCAAGGCTCTTATGCTGTTCGTGGAGTCCGGAAGGAACATTGACGAAGCGACGTAGCGCATCGCAACAATAAGTATCTACAGCGATGTGATGCCAGTACAGTTCTGCGCCCGTTGGTACATCCACCTGGCTAAAATAAAGGGCGCGAGCAACGCGGCGTTTACCGTCGAGCCCAGAACCCGTCAGTAAGTCAGCACGAGTCATTACAGCCTCGCCACCGGCAAAGACAACGCCTGCGGGACTTCTTCCTTGCAAAAGGCGACGACCACCCGCCCAATCCTAACACGAATGCACCGGTCCCGCACGTGGATGAGTATGGGGTGTCCATCAATCTCAGCAAGAGGTTTGCCCGGAAGTCGAGTAGATGCCATTCTTGCAGGGAAAACAATGATCGCACCAAGAAAAGTTATATTAGTTATGCAATGCCTGCCCGTAATAGGTCGTGCACATGCAATATTCCTACAGGCTTGTTATCCTCTACAACAAAAAGAACTGTAATGCTTCGACTGTTCATGATTTCTAAGGCACGTGCAGCGAGAGTATCGGGGCTAACGGTTACTGGATATCTCGTCATTATGAGTTCGACAGCTTGTTCCAATAGCTTTGGCCCCATATTGCGTCGCAAATCCCCATCAGTCACGATGCCAATAATACTATTAGAATCATCAAGCACACCAACACAGCCGAAGCTCTGACTAGTCATGACAAGAAGGGCCTCACCCATAGGAGAAGTGGTATGACAAAGTGGCAGTTCATCCCTGTAATGCATGATATCCGAAACCTTAATCAGCCGTTGCCCAAGTTTGCCGCCTGGATGGTAAAGCTTGAAGTCTGCGGCAGTAAAGCCCTTCTTTTCAAAAAGTGCTACGGCCAAGGCATCGCCAAGTACGAGCGTCATTGTTGTCGATGTGGTAGGAACGAGTCCATGAGGACACGCTTCTGGCGCCTGCGGCAGGACTAACACCACATCTGCATTCTGTGCAAGGGAACTATTACTGTGACTTGTGATGGCAATAAGAGGAATTTTAAAGCGTCGTGTATAGCTTATAATGGCAGACAACTCAACTGTTTCCCCAGAGTTGGAAATAGCGACAACCAAGTCATCATGGCCAATCATCCCAAGGTCCCCATGGCTCGCCTCGCCAGGATGAAGAAAGAAAGATGGTGTACCAGTTGATGCAAATGTAGCAGAAATTTTACGACCAATGAGACCACTTTTACCCATGCCTGTAACAACCACATGATTTTTGACTTGACAAAGAATAGATACAGCTTTAGCAAAAGAAACATTAAAGTCATCATGGCTCAGCAAACACTTCAATCCTTTAATCTCAACTTTAATTGCATTTTTTGCAATTTTTATGCACCAATCAAAATCAATATTGTTCGTATTCATTCCTCACCTCGCACGCTAAATAACCACCAGCTAAAATCTGGTGGGTTCAAGTTGGCGGACTAAAAGTCCAGCTATTGACCGGCAGGCTGCACAGTTGGTTGTTCAATATCGAATACATCATTAAAGTTTCGTTCGAAATAATCAGCAAGGCATTCCTCAATCACCACTTTGGTCAGCGCTCCAACTGCAATACAAAAGTAGCTGCGTATCTGAAAGTGCTGCTTTAATATCTATTCTCAATAATCAGGAACTCTTCAAAATCATAATAGAAGTTCGTCCATTGATTCGGCGCACGATCTCGGACAACGAGATTTTTGCTGGAGTTGACACAAGGATGTTGATATGATCTTAACTTACGACTCCTCGCAAAATTTTAATTTCAAATTGCTCGCATACCTGACGGATAAGACCATGAACTATTAGAGCCAAGTCACCTTGCTGAACAGGATATTGACATTTCGTCTCCCTAACGAAATGATATTGTATTTTGTACTTCGCATGACTGACTCTCGGTATTTTAAGGCCACAATTTTAATACAACCGCTAGCCAAAAGCTACTCCAGCCAAAAACGTGAGATTAAACCTCCAAGCCGATAAACAAAACAAAAACTAGTTAAAAGTTGATGGTTGTGTTGTATGTAAAAACATGGGAGCACGCTACTGTTACTGACGCAAAAACCAAACAAAAACTACTTTCTGATTTGCATTATTGCTAAAGATAGAAATATCATCTTGTCTTCTCCAGAGAGTAGTCCATATTGCACTCTGGTCACACTACCAGTGTTTCTTCGATATTGGATTATGATGTATATTTAAAAATCTAAATAGTTCTGTTGAAAAAAAAATATCCGCGCTTTAAGTATTAAAAAAACAGTCCAGCACGAGCACCGCGCCAAAGAGCTCATAGTCCTGTTCGAGAGTTTTCTGTGTACGGATAAAATTTACATGCAACGTCAAAACTCTGACGATTTCTAACGAAAAAATCCATGCATCCGACAAACTGCGCATCGACATCCATACAACAAAAAAATCATCCATCCGCATTATTTGAGAGATTATTCTTATCGCAAAAATATATAAAAATTTTAGGGAATTCTTTTTTTTGCAACAAACCGAAGACTGACTTTCCCTTTATTTAGTATTCCCCAAATTTCATTTAAGATTTTGCTTTTTTATGGCATCTAAGAATTCTATTTCTTCTGTTATTTTGTTCACTGTCGATACATCCAAGTAGTTAGTTGAGCACTCAAAGATATTGGTAGCTGAAAATATATCAATATTTACTATAACATCTACCAAAGACAATGTTCTTTGCTGTCCGGAGCTCTCTCGTCTTTTTAACAGAGCATAGCAACGAGATACGCCCCCCTTTGGAACAGTGCTGCAATCGGAGCTATAAAAAGCTCTAGTATTTCAATAAAATTAGTCACAATTATAAACTCTCCTAATGATATTACACACCAATGTGACAGCTCTAATACTTTTCAATTAAGCAACTAGACACCTTTGTAGAAATCAATAAATACAAGACTTATCAAAATTTGTTAAACATCGTGGGTAGCAGGAAAGAAATTAACTATCGCCATGCGCATCACCAATAATACTTATCAAAACATTCTTTTTCTTGCGTTCAATGGTCATTATTAAATTCAAAATTGTAACTATGCCATTAACTCCGAAAGCCCCACTGGCTTAACCTTGGTACAGGCCATGAGCAATCGATTAAACCCTTGAGGACGCCACCAGCGTCAATTAAGCCGATAACAATATTCATCGAGATACTTTTGTAGGTGCTTCTTTTTCACTCTGTGGTATGTGCCAAGAATGAACGCTTTTGCATTAGACACTACGATGTTTACCCATTTTAAAAAGCAAAATTTGGCTTCCCATCTACGGGGTATACAATCCCTGAAACGTGTTCATGGCCCATTTTCTTCACAATGTTATAAGCAGTAAAACCGTCGCTCTTGATTGCTTGCGACTTTGTTACATTTTTCTCCAAAGACTTTTTGATTGTGTTGCTGTCGACATTTACAACAATGTCCATTTTGGCAAAAGTAAAAGCTGCTTTCTTGATCGCTGTCATGACGAGGACCGCAACCTTAGATGTTCCACTGCCACGTTTGTCGTCACCCTTGTTGACACCGCCTTTGAAAAAGGCGTCATCAATCTGGATAAGACCAGCGAGGTGGTAGATCGAATCCCGCGCCCCCATAGCTATACGAATTTTATGCAACATTCCCCATGCTGTTTTATAGCTAACACTAATCTTACGCGAAATATCGAGGGCTGAGATTCCGCGGTTATCTGTGATCACAAGAATGATTGCCCAGAACCATTTTAAAAGTGATGTCCTAGTTTTATGCATCTCAGTCCCAGCAGTAAGAGACGCCTGATATTTACAGTTTTTACATTGATACAAAGATCGCTTAGGCAGGTCGTAGAATTCAGCATGGCCACATTTGGGGCAGACGAAACCGTTAGGCCATCGGAATGAAAACAATTTTTGTTCACAGGCGGCGTCGTCCTGGTACTTTTCCGGAAAATCCAGGAAGCTCATGCTTTCGTATGGTTTTGGCATGGCAAGCCTCCTTTTCTTGGATTATTCAGAAAATAACCACCCTTCGGACCTAAGGGAATAGCCACATGCAAAATATTGCTATGCTATACGCTTCAAACTGTTTTATTTATAAAAACTTTAAGTATAAATAATAAAAAATTATAATGACTACTTAAAATACAAAAACTAACATACAGAATCACAGAAAAAAACAAATTTTTACTAAACACCACTAGCTAAAAGCTGGTGGGTTTAAGTTGGCGGACTGAAAGTCCAGCTATTGACCAGCAGGCTTCGCAGCCGGTTGCTCAATATCGAATCCATCACTGGGGTTTCGCTCGAAATGATGTGCAAGATATTCATCAATCATCTCTTTGGTAAGTTCTCCCGCTGTAACGCAAAAGTAGCCGCGTGCCCAAAAGTGCCTCCCCCAATATCTCTTTTTGATGGTCGGAAACTCTTCAAAAATCTTGATAGAAGTTCGTCCTTTGATTCGACGCATTATCTCAGACGGCGAGATTTCTGGTGGAGCTGACACAAGGATGTGGATATGATCTTTACTTACAACTCCTCGCAAAATTCGAATTTCAAATTGCTCGCACACCTGACGAATAAGATCACGAACTCTTAGGGCCAGGTCACCTTGCAGAACATGATATCGATATTTCATCACCCATACGAAAAGATACTGAATCTTGTACTTCGTATGGCTGCCCTCTCGGTATTCCATGGCCCCAATTTTAATACAACCGCTAGCTGAAAGCTACCCGGCTAAAGCCGGTTTCTTAAACCTCCAAGGCGGACGAGTTAATTTTTTGTATTTTAATAGTCTTTAAATTTTGCAGATCATACACATATCAAAATTTCCGATAGGACTAACAAACTTTTTCAACAAAATCAAATCCCCAAAAACTTCTGAGTGAAATTCGAAAGCGGTTCGGTTTGATGAAGCCCCCCCTCCCATTTATGCCTGTGACAGGCATAATCGATTTAAGAATTTTCCTCCAAAAGTCTGCATTATAAAATGGTGCATTCAATGATACGTAAACCGACAGGAAAGGATCACTTTTTATATGGTCCTCAATGTTTTCTCCCCCGAAAAGAAAATTGTACGGGTAGTCGAAAATCATTTTACCGTTCTTTCCAAAATATCTAGCTTCAATGGAGGTGCTTGAACAAAAACTCACGACATCCTCCACCTCGTCATGAGAAAGGAGAAAATAAAAATTGTCCTCGACGATTTTGGCATTGATCATTGTACGGCTGATTAGCAATATAGATTTGTGAATTTTACCGTAAGGATGAGGTTTGATAAGTACTTGAGGATAGCCACTGAGGCTTACCGCGATTGATTTCCTCTCCCCAAAGGGATCTATAAATTTCCCGTTTCTAATCAGAACCTTATCGTCATCAGTCTGACCAGCAAACAATCCTGCACCAAACCGAAAGCCTGATTTTCGTGGTAAGCGCGACATCGCTGCCTGTACCAAGCCAGCCTGTGAATATATGTCTTCCTCATAGACGGTATATTCAGATGAATCGCGTAAAACTTGAGCGCTATTTGACTGAAATCCAAAAATAAGATCATCCATGAATCGCACGGGATGAACTACAACGTCAATAAAAATGATACCTGCGAGGGAAAAGGCTTTTTTCACAAAATAAGGCAACTCGAAACCAACCACCAAGGCCCCATGAAAGTGAGCCCACATCGCACCAATGTCTCGCTCATCAGGCTCTCGAAAGTAAAGATTGGCCCAACTATCAATACTCATACCCAGTCGATGCCACCTATATAATTTACTTGTAAGGCTCTCAGCTGATAAACTAAAGAGATACCGCTCTACGGGAAGACTGGTTGCCCGCGAAAGAGCGTGTCTGGTAGCGTAGTAAAACCAATTTATATTAATATTTTGCGAGGAGTTTCCCTCATTGTTTGGCCGAAGAAAATCGCCCGTAACGATTATTTTACTGATTGACATTACAGGCTCCAGCTATAAGCACCTTCCATAGAGCGATAAACTCATGTGTTGCGGCGGCGTTGGAGTATTCAGTCTGGATATACTGATGGTTACTTCTCCCAAGACTTCGTGCCAACCCACGACACTTCACTAGGCACTCTAGCGCCTCAGCCATTTCCGTAGCAGTTCGCGCCTTGATAAGCCCGTAAGGTGCGTTCTTCAAGAAGCCAGCCGCGCCTTCCTCCGTTGTGACAATGGGTCTTCCAAACGACATAGCTTCAACAGTCTTTATCTTTAGCCCCCCCCCGAAAAGGACAGGATTAATCATTAGATCGCAACTTGTATATGCGGAGGCTAGATCTCCCACCTTGCCTTTCAGAAAAATATTTGGTTCCTTCAGACAGCTAAAACTATCGCAAACTGACCCGATAATATGAAGACAGATTCCAAGGTTGCGTACCTTTGGCCAAACGTTTGCCAGGAACCATTTTAGGCTCCGAACATTTGCTGAAGAATTTGCGGCTACATAGCCTATGACCCTTACGCGTTGCCGTGGCAGAGTGAAATTGGCTGGCTCTTGTGAGAATGGTACTGTAATGACTATTTTTTGTGGCATAATTCTTCGTAAATACACAGCCTCATCCTTTTGTATAGCTATAACAACATCAAATCTTTCTAAAATTGAAATTTCCTCGGCCAACGTTATGGATATATTCGTTGTTTCACCGTAAGCTGCGAATTCCAGCTCTCGCCTAGACATGACATCGTGAGTATCGATTGCGCGTATAGCCGGATATTCAATTGCACTGCTGAGGTAAGCGAGCCAGATATACTCTAATACAAACAGGCGGTATGGTTTCTGAGTACCCAGAAATAGACCAAAAGCGTTTAACCATGACTCATGATGATGGTTAGTAAGCCCGGATAAATTTGGGAAAGTGTCCCTGACATGTCTATTAACGCTACTTTCGTAGTTTTTGTAACTGTAAATTACTACTCTTGGCGCAGCACGCTCGAAGGCCGCTAAGCGCTCGGCCCAAAGAGAACCCAAAAAAAACACATCAATACTTGCTTGCTCAGCTAGACTGTTCACAAACTTCAAAATTCGGGTATGGCTGCCTACCCCTGGTTCCCAAAAAGGGACATCCGTGACAAAGCAGATACGATCTTCTCCTCCGGTCCAGAGACAACGCAAGAATCGCCGAAATTCACTTTCCGCTCTTACGCGATAGGAATTAAATGCCTCATTGGCATCTTTACGCCAGCTATCAAGTAGACCAGGATCATTTAAAACTGCGTCGATACTCTCAACGATACTGCCCAAATTTTGATGGTTTAGACAGGCGGCCTCAGTAGGAATACCCATGGAAGCTTCTTTGGTAGCAATGACAGCGCACCCGGAAGCCAATGCCTCTACCGTCTTGATCTTGAGGCCAGTACCGCCTATCATCGGGTTGATGACTATATCCAGATTGTCATAAAATAGGTTAGGATCTTCAATAAAACCCAGCGCGTCTACTTGTATTGAGCGATAATCTATATTTCCGTCACAGATATTGCCCGCTAAACGGATTGACACACGATAGGCTAGGTAGGGATGCTTGTCCAGAATATCAATAAACATCTGCAGAGAACGAACATTCAGTGAATTCTTTGAGGCCATATAGCCGATCGTAAGTAATCTATCGTCAAACGGGCGTCGCACACGTTCCTTTGCCGAGAAGCTGAGGCCGGGACTGACTGTCAGAACCGTAGCCTTAGTCTGTGCCCTGAAAAAGGCCGCCTCATCTTCCCGAATAGCCAGGACCACATCAGCTCGATCCAACGCCTTCTTTTCCTCAGAAACGATAGTGTAGAAAAAATCCCTAGGAATCCCCAGAGACTCTAATACATTATGGCGATTGGACATCTGGTCGTGGGTATTGAGCACTTTACAAGTATTCCCTTTAACATATTCAAAAGCTTTACTCATGAATACATAGTCCACAACAACCACGTCATAATCGCGCTGCCGAATGGCGAATTCTACACCCAGTTCAAGATCCTTGTTGAACCAATCGTCGATGCCCCACACTTCGCCACAGGACTTTCTCCTCTTATGTATCCTGTGTGGTAAATAAATAAAGTCATCCCAATATGAACGCATCTCCACAAGATCTTGTGCAGAAGGGAATTCTTGTCCATATAGAAAATAGGTCACTTCAAACCCTTCACAGCGAAGTGAATCAGCGAGGTATCTAGTATAAGCTCTATTGCCAGCGCGTATCGGATGTGACGGAACTGGAGTTATCCACAAGCAGTTCATGACGTTTGACCAGTGATCATGTTCAGAGAAATTTGTTGGATGCGGATGCCCAAAACGCGTTTATCATCAAGACCATTCACCGCCGGCGAATAGACTGCAGGCGTCCGGATCACAATATAGCAGAATGGCAGGGCATGTGACGGCAAGACACTAGTTGTTGCTTGTACACTCATACAGCCCGGGGTACCGGTGACTAAAATATCAAGCTTTTGCGTATTAAAACTAAACTCTGTGTTTTCGATGAGGTCGGATATTATCTCATCGACGATTTTGATTCTCACTTCGTAACTACCAGGGTGGAGGGAAGGGAATATTACCACGCTCTCCTTGCCTGGGCCAGTCCATCGGCCGTCACCTTCAGCGTTATAAAAATTTTCCCCGACAATATCACCGCGCATATCAACGACAATACTTTGTGGCTTCTCATGATTACCATAAGGAACGACTGGAACTATTTCTGCATCGTTATTGAAACGAGCGTTCATGTTGACGTGCAACTTTTCGAGGTCGATATAAATGTCGGATATGATATCGATGAGCGAATCGGCTGGAACAGATCCTTCTGTCATTATCAGATCTGAAATTTTTTCTTTAACAAGCGTCTTTCGCTGCTCAGCGATAGTCTCGCCGCCAATTTCATCCTGTGGAAAGAAAGGATCAACTGCAGGACCTATTTTCTTAATCAGTGACATGATTTCCTCTTCTCTCGGGATTTTAACTAGTTTCGCGTCCTTAAATTTGATAGATATTTAAGCCACCAGAGACTTGACGATGTAAGTCCACTTGAAGGGCCTTGCCCAGAGCTGGTTGTGTAGTTCTTGATGTACTCCATGATCTGACCGCCGAGATGCAGCTTTGAGCGTCAGACACCATCCCGGAGCACATCGCGGGCGAAGATGTTGAACCAAATTTCCACTTGATTCAGCCAGGAGGTGTAGGCTGGCGTGAGTGCATGGTCATCCGCCGCTTGCCTTGCCACCCACTCCTTGGTCTTCTGGCGTTTGTGGACAGCCCAATTATCCACGATCACGTGCAGGTGCTTACCAGGATATTTGCGGTCGAGCAGTTTTTAAAAACATTAGGAATTCCTCATGGTTCGTGCTATCAACGCACCGCCCTTCAACATTGCTGGAGTGAACTGCCAGGGCCGCAAGAAGGCAGGTTGTGCCGTGGCGTTTGTAGGTGGCGGTCAGCCGTTTTGGGTGCCTTGATCACAAGGGCAGCAGCGGCTGAATCCGGTCGAGAGCCTGGATTTGCGACTTCTCATTCACGGAGAGGACCAAGGCGTTTTCCGGTGGATTCAGGGACAGACCTATGATAGCCGCCTGCTTTTGCTCGAACTCCGAGTCGAGGCTCTTGCCGCACCAGTTCTTGGTTTTGAGTGGCTTGATGACACCCTCTGTCAGGATTTTCTGAACAGCGGACTTGCTGTGGCCGATGGACTCCGCCATCTTGCAGACGCTCCAGCGACTGCCACCGTCGACAGGCATAGTGCAGGCACGGACCACGGCACCAACACCTTCTTCCGGAGTGATCGACTGAGGTCGACCGCGCCCAGGCTGGTCTTTCAATCCTTCGAGCCCGTGCGCCAGTAAGCGCTTGCTCCATTTCGTAGCGCTATGCCAGTTCAAGCCGGTCTTCCCTCTCGATCTCCTAAGTCCAAGCCCATCGGTGGCTAGAAGGACGACCTTGGCCAGCAAGGCCATGCGCTGCTCCGTTTTGCCGGAGCCGGCCCGCATGCGTAGCGTCGCCGCCTGCCCTCCGTCAAATCGACTTTTACCCGAGCGGCCCAAATGACCTTTTTTTTTAATATATACATTTATTCAAGTACACAACACTAAAATCTATCTTAAAAATATTTTCATCTAACAATCATGAATCACGAATCTTTTCTCCTAACGACTTGCGCTGGCAGCGGGCGAGAATGGGCCTAAGGCAAGCTCGTCGGAGCCTGTCGTCAGGTCAAGCCGCGTCGGCACTTGGAGTTGCCCCCGCTACACCGGACACGGGGCTGTTTTGTTTTCAGGCGACTCATGATCACAGAGTGTGACGCCACTCCCACCCTGGCATATCGAAGACTCGGGCCATTTTCTGCATGTACGCCACGCTTGTCGGCGACCGCCCCAATGAGTCCACTGAGTGTTCAGCTAATGGAGCCACGGAGTGCTCCCATAATGGAGCCATTTGGTGATCAGGTTATGGAGCCATTCGGTGATCACCTAATGGAGCCAGGGCAGCGGTAGGCGACCGGGTTTCGGACCTTCGAGACGCCGCGTACGTGGTAGAGTCCACGAAGGTGGTGTAAATTCTGGAGTCGTCCAGGCCGGGGGTGGAGCTTCCAGCCTGGACGGGATGGGCGAGGTGGCCATCAGGTCA
>Ga0268263_1001789_pt1 | contig 16616 bp, 15 predicted proteins | sample Biomet5_FD_190358 | JGI IMG/M metagenome (GOLD analysis project Ga0268263, IMG submission 190358) | Microbial communities from bioreactor (seeded with sewage sludge) at LBNL, California, USA - Biofuel metagenome 5 (SPAdes) (version 4) | ecosystem: Engineered > Bioreactor > Anaerobic >... | reverse complement strand
TGATCCACAGAAAGTGTTATAAGACGAAAGAATCAGTAAAAGCAGCAGTGTTTGAGTATATATATTGCTTTTATAATGAAAAACGGATTCAGAAAAGACTTGGTTATATGTCGCCTGGAGAATATTATGAGTCGCTGAAACATAACAGTATAATGAAAGCAGCTTAGCAAATTGTCTATAAAAAGGTTGACGTCCCAGTACAATTATTTAATATAGATCCAAAAAGGTAAATAATATTAATTAGTGAATAAGGCTAAGAGAGAAGTGAATAAAGAGTGTGTGCAGACATTTATTAATATGCCAAATTCTAAACGAAATAGAAAAGCATTATTGATTTTTATAATATTTTTTTTTCTTGCGATTGCTTGTTCCGCTTTTAAAATTTACCAGACTTTCAATAAAAATGATCCTTATTTAACGGAGCAATGGTACCTTAATAATATTGGAAATATTTCGTTGGATCAGCAAGATAAGAATATATTATATAGTCAGGATTTCAAAAAAGGCATAGATATTAATGCAAGTGAAATGTGGAAAAAATTAAATTTACAAAAACACATTAATCCGGAAGTAATAGTAGCTGTAATTGATTCTGGCATAGATATAAATCATGATGATTTAAAAGGTGCAATATGGAAAAACAAAGATGAAATAGCTGGTGATGGTATTGATAATGATAATAATGGATATGTTGATGACATTTATGGATACAATTTTTGTAATGGTAACGGGAATGTAAATTTATATAGAGTTTCGTCATTAGAAAATTATCATGGGACAGCAGTAGCAGGTATTATTGCAGCAAAATATAATAATAAAATCGGAATCTCTGGCGTTGCCGGTGATGCAAAAGTGAAAATCATGTCTCTGAAAATATTAAATAGCGGGTCGGATTTTAACACTGGTAAAATTAACAATTTGATTTCAGCGATAAATTATGCAGAAAAAAATGGAGCTGAAATATGTAACTTAAGTATGAGTTTAAATTATAGTAATAGTAACTTAAGAAATACAATAAAAAGATCTTCAATGCTTTTTGTGGTATCAGCAGGTAATGGTGACATCTTAGGGAGGAATATTGATAGCGAAAAAATATACCCAGCGTCATATGATTTTAAGAATGTGATTACGGTAGCAAATCTTAATCATAATGGCAGACTTAATAGAACTTCAAATTATGGGAAAAAAGTTGTTGATTTAGCTGCGCCCGGAACAGATGTTTTTACAACAGTCAATAATAACAGCTACGCATATGTAACTGGTACATCTTTCGCCGCCCCAGTTGTGACAGGCGTTGCTGCCTTGCTTTATGCGACTAAGAAGGATGTAAATCCTGTGTGTATTAAAAATGCAATATGCTGTTCAGTATCCAAGTCAAAAAATCTTTCCGATAAAGTAAGAACTGGTGGATATCTAAACGGATATAAAGCTATATGTTCAATTTCTAAGTAAGAAGGAGGAATATTTTTATGGGGAGTTTAAAAAAAATATTAACAATTGTTTTATGTGCAGCTATGATAATGGCAGGTTCGGTTTATGTAAATGCTTCTGATTCAGTTTCTGATTCCGATTCGTCTGATAATTTAACTGATAACGAACTTCAGGCTGCCAAAGTTGAAAATGAAGTAAAAGATGATATGGGTACACAAATTTTGGGCAATGACATGAAAGAAAAAATAGGAGATGAAGTTGAAGTTTTAGATGATCTTGGCTATACTGATGATAGTATTGACGATGTAACAGTAAAGGATGGCGATATAGTTTATCAGCAGACTTTTGAGACCGGAAATGAAACGATTGCCTCTGATTTTACCGTTGATTGTAAAGATAACGGAAATGTTGTATTTGACATCACCGAAGGCAACAAAAATGATACCGTTTTGCTTTCTGATGCAGGCAATGTATACATTAATGGTAAAAAGGTAATTTACGAGACTGAAGTAACTGATGAGTCTAATGAGATAACTGGATGCGGCGGATATACTAGATTTGCTTCCTGCCCATCTTCTTGTGGCAATGCATCACAATATACATATTATGTAAAAACGATAAAAGATAATATCAATTTGAATCAATGGCTTTCAACAATATCAATATCAGCATTAGCAATTGCAATACAATGCATTCCAGGGATTGGCCAAGCCGCTGGTATTGCTTCTGGAGTTGCACTTGCACTTGAAGGTAGTGCAGTAAGTTATGTTCATACAAAGTATGTTAGCGCCAAAAGATATATATATTATAGAAGTGATAAGAAATCATTTATGATTGATTCTGCCAGGGGTTGTCGAAAAGAAAAAACAAAATATTATAGTGGGAAAAATTATAATGATTATGCATGCACGAAGACTACATTTTTGATGATGCTTGAGAATGGATGTTAATCTACACATCATAATTAAGGAGGAAATAAAAAAGTGGAAAAATTTGGATTTAATAATATTATAAATGGATTAAGCATTAATATAATTATGTTAGCATTTTTGATTTTTTTAAATTTAGTTGTATTTAATAAAGTTGAAATTGTTGAAATTGCTATTTTTATTATGTTAATATTATCGAATTCATTTTTACTAGCTGTTGCAAAAAATGAAAAAAAGAAATCAAATGTTCAAATTAAATAATTTAATTTGAAATATATTTATCGGAAAGATATTGAAATACTGCCCTCATCCATATTATAAATGAGGGCAGTATTTATTAGCAAACATGTTGAAAGGTATACTGATTCTTGGCTTGGGAGTCCTTAGAGATTGGATGCTATACCACATATAATATTATCAATCAGAACATCCTGACCAGCTTTCTTTATTGATAATACTAATCTTCGCGTGGAAAGATGATCTTGTCGGAGCGATCGGATATTTTTCAGCAGGTATATTTTTCCTTATTTGTTTCGAATGGGGAGATTTTCCAATCGGAATAGTTCTTATTTTTATTGGAGACCTATTTTTTGTAAGCTGGCGAAAACAAGCGAGGAGGCATTTCGATGCCATTTTTTCGATGCACACCCCCTGAGCATCTGAAATAGGGCATAATTTCATTGTATCAAATCGGTAGTGCCGATAGATGCAGGTCAGTGAGACTGCCTGCATATAAAAAATGCATAGAAAAGGGTGTCAGGCCTGTGGCAGAGGGCAATACTGTCATTGAAAAATAACGCTGCAATGATATAATAATATCAATAGCGCCTGTTTTCTTTCACACTGAAAACGGCGGCAGCAGATCGAAAAGGATGGTTTAAATGGCTTTCAAATACGGGAAAAATAAAGAACATGCTTTCGTGACTATAACGAAGGATATCAGAGAAGGGAACATGCCGAACATTATCCTCCTTTGCGGGGAGGAGCAGTATCTGGTCGCCTGGGCCGCCGAAACACTGGCAGCGAAATATGTTTCGGAAAGCGCAAAAGTCTTGGATCTTTCAATAGCGGACGGAGAGAGCACCAGCTTCCGCGATGTGGAAAATATGTGCGAGACACTCCCTGTTGTCTCCGAGAGGAAGGTAGTGATACTCAGGGATTATAAGCCGGAGGATGCTAAAGAAGCCGGAAAATATTTCTCGGGTATACCTGAGACTACGATGCTGATCTTTACGGAGAGCGGGAAACCCGACCGCAGGATCACGCGTTTGGCCAGAGAAAACGGCAGGGTGTATGATTTCGATCCTCTTGATGTCAGAGATCTCAGAGCTTTTATAAATAAAAGGATACATTCCGCCGGCATGACCGCACTTCCTTCCGCAGTGGAGATGATGATCTCACGGAGCGGATATTGCAGCAAGGACGCCGATTACTCCCTTTACAATCTTGAGAACGATATAAAGAAAGCCATTGCCCACAGCACAGGAAGTGAAGTAACGGAGGAAGATGTTTCAGCGAGCCTTTCGGACAGCCTGGAAACGAATATTTTCGCAATGCTTGATGCTCTGAGCAGGAACAGAAAAAGCGAAGCGTTCCGGCTGCTTCATGATCTGATAATGTCTGGGGAGAATCATTACAGGCTGCTGAAGACTATGGCTTCTCAGGTCGAACTGATGCTGTGCGTCAGGGAAATGTCAGATGAAGGCATGAACAGATCGGAGATGCATGAAGAGCTCGGTATACATGAGTTCAGGATAAAAAAGGCGGCTGAGGCGGCGGCATCCTATTCAAGGAACGATCTGGCGGGGATACTGAAAAACATCTACAGCACAGACGAAAGGATCAAGTCAGGTACGCTGGAGCCTTCCATGGCTCTGGAGATGATAATTGCGGAGATATGAGATGAAGAAACAGACAAAGGCGGATATAATGCTGGTGATGGTCACCATGTTCTGGGGCGTTTCTTATTTCATGATCGATCTGAGCCTTACCGAGATGGGAACGTTTACGCTGAATATGTACAGATTCATGGGCGCTTTTGTCGTTGCTGCGGCATTTTCTTTCCCGAAGCTTAAGAATGTCAGCAGGACTACTTTGAAATACAGTTTTTATCTCGGCATAATATTATTTTTCACTTACACTTCAGCGACTTACGGAGTCAAGCATACAAGTCTTTCGAATGCCGGATTCCTGTGCGGGCTGGCAGTGCTTTTCACTCCTCTTCTGGCTTATGTCTTCAAAAAAGTGGTTCCGGGGAAAAAGATCGGTATCGCTGTGGCCATGTGCATAACCGGTACTGCGCTGCTCACACTGAACGAAGGGTTCAGCCTGGCATGGGGAGATATCCTGTGTATACTATGTTCGGCAGTTTATGCGGTGCAGATGCTGGTGACGGAGACTGCGGTAAGGAAGCCCGATGTCGATGCCTTTCATCTTGGAGTCTTTCAGCTCATGTTCATGGGCATATTCTGCACGGTGTTTGCTTTCGCGTTTGAAAAGCCGCAGCTTCCTTCGGAGGGAAAAGTATGGATCTCAGTGATTTTTCTTTCACTTTTCTGTACCGGACTGGCTTTTATAATACAGTCTATAGCCCAGCAGTATACCAGTGCTACTAGAGTCGGACTCATATTTACCCTTGAGCCTGTATTCGCAGGCTTCGTGGCATATTTCCTGGCAGGCGAGATACTGGAGCCGAAGGCCTATCTTGGCGCTGCGATCATCGTGGCAAGCCTGTTTCTGGCAGAAGTTGATGTCAAAAAAATCATCAAAAAAACATAATGTTTTTTTGATGATTATTGTATAATAACAGCAATAGTTCCATATACGAAGGGAGAATATGCAGTGGACAAGGTTTTAAGTATTCTTAAAGAAATAAAGAGTGGCATTGATTACGAAAAAGAGCAGAAGCTTGTGGATGACGAGATACTGGATTCTTTTGAAGTCGTAGCTATTATAGGTGAGCTCTCCGAAGCTTTCGGGATAGAGATCACTGTGGATGATATGGTGCCGGAGAATTTCAATTCGGCTAAAGCTATATACGATCTGGTGCTGAGACTGCAGGAAGAGCAGAAATAAAAGGAGTATGTATTAAGTATGTCTTTTATTTCAGGTGAGTTTCTGCTGTTTGTTTTCATCACAGTATCGCTGTATTATATAGTGCCCCGCAGGTTTCAGTGGGTACTTTTACTTTTGGCAAGCTATTCGTTTTATCTTTTTGCAGGTGTGAAGCCGGTCATTTTCATAGTGCTGACCACTGTCACAACATATCTTGCAGGCCGCTGGATGGGGCGGTTCGCAAAAAATGAAAAGAAAAAAAAGAAAAAAATACTCGTTGCACTGCTGCTGATCAATTTCGGTATACTTCTGCTGCTTAAGTATTATAATTTCATTGCGGTAAACATCAATCCGATTTTCAGAATTTTTGAATATGATGTGAGCATGCCGCTGGTCAACATGATGCTTCCCCTGGGCATCTCCTTTTATACTTTCCAGGCTATGGGCTATGCCATAGATATTTACCGCGGAAAATACAGACCGGAAAAAAATCTTGCTCATTTCGCGCTTTTCCTTTCTTTCTTCCCCCAGGTCATACAGGGACCTATCAGCAGGTATGATCAGCTGGCACCTCAGCTTCTGGAAGGCCACCGTTTCGACTATGAGAACATGAAATTCGGCATACAGCTGATGCTGTGGGGATTTTTCAAGAAAATGGTGATCGCCGACAGGGCCGCTATAGTGGTGAATACCGTTTTCCCGCTGTATTACGGGTATGACGGCAGTCAGATATTTGTTGCGATGTTTCTTTATGCCATACAGATATACGCCGATTTTTCGGGCGGAATAGATATAGCAAGAGGCGTTGGTCAGATCATGGGCATAGATATGATACAGAACTTCCAGAGACCGTATTTCGGCACAAGCGTACCGGAATACTGGAGAAGATGGCATATGTCCCTTACAAACTGGATGCGTGACTATGTTTTTTTCCCTCTTACTCTTTCAAAGATGTCCAACAGGCTGGGAAGGTGGTCGAGAAAACGCTTCAAAGGCGTCATAGGGAGACAGATACCGGCTTATCTGCCTACGTTCGTGGTTTTTTTCCTTATCGGCGTATGGCACGGAGCCGGATGGGGTTATGTCGTTTTCGGATTCTACAACGGAGTGATAATAGTCCTTGGCATGGTGTGCCAGCCTCTGTTTTCTGTGATGAACCGGAAACTGCGGGTGAATGAAAAGAGCATACCATGGAAAGTATGGCAGGTAGTAAGGACTTTCCTGATAATGATGGTGGGCAAAACACTGGTGAGGGCCAATACGGTCAAAGCCGGTCTGGCTATGACTTTGTCTGCTTTCGATATTTCTTCGTATGATTTCTGTAATCTGCCTCACAGAATGTTTCATATGGGAGTGGATTTCAATCAGGCGCTGATCCTTTGCACCAGCTGCATCATATTGTTTTTCGTCAGTTTCCTTCAGGAAAACGGTATCGAGATACGTAATACGATAGCCCGCCAGCGTATGAGATGGCGATGGCTGATATATTTCCTCGCCATTGCGGCAGTCCTCGTATTCGGCGTATATGGTCCGGGCTTCAGCGTGGGAGAATTTATTTACAGGAATTTTTAGCAGGTAGACTATGTCAGAACAAACAAAAAAAAGAGTAATAATATTTTTAGCGGTACTGGTGCTGTTTCTGGTATATATGTACAGAGTATTCGATCTTGAGGATGATGAAAAGACATCGGCTCTTTTTGACGGATTCTATTCGGAGCAGGAGGACACCATAGACGGCGTGTATCTCGGCACGAGCGCAGCCAACAGATACTGGATACCTTCCGATGCTTTTGAAAAATACGGCATGACTGTTTATAATCTGGGAACAGCCAGTCAGCCGCTGGTGCTTACCAAATATCTGATGAAGGAAGTACAGAAGACTCAGGATCCAAAACTCTATATAGTGGAACTCAGGTCTGCACTTGAGGAACCTGACGGGTTCAGCGAGACTTTTATACGCAGGGTGACCGATAATATGAAGCTGTCGTTCAACAGAATGGATGCTATCAATGCTGCGTTGAAATATGCATCCAAAGGCAATAATACAGTTACGCAGGACAGATCGTCATATTATCTTTCTTTCCTGAAATATCATGCAAGGTGGGACGGGGATATAGACCTGTTCGATCTGACCGCTATAGAGACGAGGACACGCTATAAAGGATACTGGACGTCGACAGGCAAGACTCTCCGGACTGAGCCGCAGACCGAAGTCGCGAGGACCTCGGCAGCAGGCAGTATGAATGAGTATACGGAAGATGTCCTGAAAGATCTTCTGGATTACTGCGACAGTCTGGATGCGGACGTGATGTTCGTCGTTTCGCCGTATTATCCGGACAGCTTGACTGAACAGTATGTGCTGAACGACGCTGCGAAGATCGTAAAGAGCAGGGGCTATCCGGTTCTTGAGCTGAACACTTCGGAAAAGATGAAGGAAATAGGTCTGTCCGGGGCTACGGATTTTTACAACAGCAGGCATGTGAACTGGTACGGCGCTACCAAGTTCACGGCGTATATGACAGAATATATACATAAGCATTATGATCTTGCGGATCACAGGAAGCAGAAGAAATATGAAAGCTGGAACCAGGCAGCGGGAAGGCTGAAAGCCAGGATAGAAAAGATCAAAGAGAAAAATGACGCCAAACAGGCAGAATAGCAGAAAAGCAGGAACTTCAGAGTTTCCTGCTTTTTACATAAGAATATGAACCGTAGATCCGTTTGCCGCGGACCGTCTTGTAGGCCCGGACTTTATAGTAGTAAGTCCGGCCTTTTTTCAGGCCGCTGTTCCTGAAGGCTCTGTAGTATGACCTGAGGGTCTTTATTTTTTTATAGCTCGTGTATTTCGATCTTGAACGGTAGATGGCATACCCGTCTGAATAATAAACTTTTTTCCATGATATACGTATACTTGAAGAAGAAAGTTTTTTGAGCGATGCGGAGACTCTTTCGGGCGCTGCGCGGCATGTTTTTACTGATGAATATGTACCGAACAGTTTCCCGCCGGATGTGTTCCTGTAAGCACGTACTTTATAATAATAGGTCTTGCCGGCTTTCAGATGTATGTTTTTCCAAGTGACGGAGGAACTTTTCGTAAGGCTTTTTATCAGATGATAGCTGCCGTCTTTTGAAGAAGAACGATATATGCAGTAGCCTGAAGCACCGGATATTTTTTTCCAGTGGAGCTTTACGCTTCTGTATGTGGTATATGTGCTTACTGAGGGAGCTGCGGGGCGGGCCTTCGCATATGTCGTCCCGGACATGGCGCTCCAGGTTTTTTTGTTATATACAGTACCGTAGGCTTTGATCCTGTAATAATAAGTCCCGCCTGTCTTCAGGCCGCTGTTGGTCCATGATAAAGTGCTTCCGCTGGTGATCGTCTTTATTTTCGAATAAGTGCCGCCGGAGGAAGAAGATCTGTATATGTAATATCCGTTGGCATTTGATATTTCTCTCCAGCTGATCTTTATGCTTTTGTAGCCGTTTGATCTGGCGCTTGGCACAGGTTCAGCCAGCGATCCGGAAATAACGTCAGCAGTTCCGGTAAATGCTTTCGTTACGGCGGAATATGCGTTGACATTGCCCCAGCCGGTATATATGTCGTATCCGGACGTGCAGAGGTCGACAGCGGTGCTGTAAAGTATGCTTTTTACCTGGTCAGAGGACAGGTCAGGGTTTACGTACCTTACCATAGCTGCTACTGCGGCGACGGTGGGTGCAGCGTAAGAAGTGCCCGATCCTGTCGAATATCCTCCGTTCATAGTTGTCACGGGGACCTTGTATCCCGGAGCTGAAATATCTTTTTTAGATCCGTAGCTTGAATTTGAAGCTTTGCATTTGCTGAAAGCACTGGAATAGTCGGTAGTGTTTATAGCGCTTATGCAGTTGTCGAAATCCGAAGGATACCAGGGAGACGTGTCTCCGGTGTTGCCGGCAGAACATACGATGACCGCATCGTAGTCGTCATGCGCTTCGTCTATTTTGTCCTGCAGAGCATCATCGTCATGGGAATCGCCGGTATAGTCCGAGTCAGACGGAGAGTGTCCGAGACACATCATTATGACTTGCGCATCGCTGCTGCAGGCATAATCGAGGCCTTTTATTATATCGGCAGTAGTGGCGGAGGCCTGGCTGTTGATGTATCCGCTGCTGTCTTCGTCATGGAAGACCTTTATCGCCATAAGGTCGATAAGATCGTTACTATTGCCTGCAGCGACGCCGGCAATGCCCTTATCGTTATTCGACTGTGCGGCCAGAACTCCGGCTGTTGTGGTGCCGTGGCCCCATTGCACGCTTGTATATGTTTTGTATGATCCCGGCTCGCCGCTGGTCACGTCGACGCTGTGCTCCCTGTCCAGCACATTGGTCAGATCTTCGTGAGCGGGATATGCTCCTGTGTCGAGTATGGCGACTTTCACTCTGTTCGCGGGGATGCTGCCTGCATTGTCATCTATATAATCCCATGCCTGACGCGTATCTATCTTGGCAAGATTCCACTGGCCGGAAGAAAAAGTATCGTCGGAAATCGTTCCGGCAAGCTGGGTATAGATGTAGTTGGGCTGTGCATAAGCGATATCGGGATTTTTTTCATATTTATCCGCGGAGCTTTCCACATCGGCGCTGTCGGGAAGATCTACAAGGCATGTGGTGCTGTCGGAATCGGGGTCTATTTCCGAAGCGCTGCTGCTTCCCATGTCATCAAGGATATTTTCAGCTTTTTTGTCGGAAACGCCGTCTTTGAAACTTACGATCATTTCTCCGGGCACATAATCGCAGGATGTATTCGAATCTGCAGATGCACAGGAAATACTCACCGCTGCGAAAAGGCCGATGACCGTCAGCGCGGATGAAAAAACTGCTATTAATATTTTCGATGATTTCTTCATGATGCAACACTCTCATTTTAAACATCAGGATTATATCAGAAGTTTTCGGTACATATCATGTCAGATGAGGAGAATTCACTGAAAAATCATGAACTCTACATACTTTTTTGTTGATTTTTCGTACGGTGTAATGTAATATAATCATGTTATATAACCATTATGTTATATTCTCATAGGAGGATAATTATAGCTATGAACACTTCAGACTGTTACTGCATCAAAGTGACAGCAGAATTGCAAAGTGTGTCCAAGGCAGCAAAGATGCTGTCGGTGTCTCAACCGGCACTTAGTGCCCATATCAAAAAAATCGAAGAAGAACTTGGCATCATTATTTTCGACAGGACAAAAAAACCGTTGACGTTGACTGAAGAAGGAAGAGTTTATCTGGAATATGCCCTGAAAAGAATAGCACTGGAGAAGGAACTGGAGAGGTATCTTTCCGACCTGAACGGCCTGAACACCGGTTCGCTGGTGATCGGAGGAGCCGGTGCCTTTAATTCGGTATACATCCCCAAGGCAGTAAGGATATTTTCTGAAAAATATCCCGGCGTCGATATAAAGATCATCGACGGGAATGTACCGGAGATCGAAAGACGCACCCTGGACGGTGAGATCGATCTTTTTATAACCCCTCCGAGGACGGAACACAGAGATATAAGCGTTATCGAACTGTTCGACGACAGGATACTGCTGTGCGTGCCGGCCTGCTGGCCCGTGAACGAAGATCTCAGAGATTTCAGTATCCCCGCAGCCGATATTATGAACGGCAGAACGGAGAATTACCGTGAAGCTGATTTTTCGCTTTTCAGAGGCAGTACTTTTGTTTTGCTGGGACAGACACAGCATCTCAGGTATGTTGCGGAAGAACTTTTTGAAAAGTATTCTTTCAGACCATCGAGGATCATCTGTGCCGAACAGACGTTGACCAGCTTTGCGCTCACTCTGGAAGGGGTCGGCGCATCTTTTATGACGGATACGGCCGTAAGGAACGGCAATTTCAGGTATCATCCGGTCTATTATATGGCAGACAGGGAGATATGCCGAAGGAAAATAAGCGTGGCTTACGATTCCAGACGGGGTCTGTCCTGCGCAGGTAAAGAGTTCATAAGTATCCTGAGAAATTCTTTGACTGCGCTGCAATAATAATTAATTAAGGAGAAGAAAAATGAAAAGATTGAAGAAATTACTGATCATCTTTCTGGCAGTTGTTACAGCGCTTGGTATGACACTGGCATTCACGGGATGCGGTGAAAAGTCCAAAACGGCTACACTGAAAATCGTGAAGCAGTACGGTATGGCTTATGCGCCGCTGAAAGTAATGGAAAAGAAAAAGCTTATAGAAAAATATTATGACGGCGATCTTGATATTGAATGGAATACATTGAATTCGGGAGCTGCCATAACGGAATCTTTTGCTTCCGGTGATGTGGATGTAGGCGCTATGGGCATAGGACCGGCAGTGACCGGGGCTCTCAGCGACTGCGGGTTCAAGATCTGTTCGGGTATGTCTTCTCAGCCGAACAAGCTCATGACGAATGATTCAAGCATAACATCAGTTAAGGATATAACGTCGGACGACAAGATCGCACTGGTGAATGAGAACAGTTTCCAGCATATAATACTGGCAATGGAATGCAAAAAGGTACTCGGCGACGCACATGCACTGGATGAGAACATCACCGCGATGTCGCATCCGGACGGAATGTCGGCTCTGAAAGCAGGCAGCGTGGCATGCCAGGTAACGACTACACCTTACATATTCGAAGAAGCAGACGACGGCATGGATGAAGTCACCGATTTCACAGATGTATGGCCTCAGGGCAATTCTTTCATAGTTCTCTGTGCCACAAAGAAATTATATAAAGATAATCCGGAACTTTACGAGGCTGTGGTAAAAGCCTGCGCAGAGGCTGTTAAATGGATAAACGATAATCCGAAGGCTGCTGCAAAAATGCTTTGCGAAGATGAAGGCGTGGATGCGGACACTATGCTGACATGGCTCAAAGATCCTTCATGCATATACAGCACCAAAATCAAAGGCGTGATGGACTTCAATGATTTCATGGGTGAAAACGGATTCCTCGAAGTGGATCAGGCAACCAAGTTAAGTCAGCTGGCATTCGATAATGTCAAAGGCAATTGATAAAGAAAGCAGAACGATATGCGAGCATTAAGAAGACAGATAATATTTTTGGTATGTTTTGCCGCAGTCTGGCAGATCATATATATGATGAAAGCATTCCCGGAGATCCTCTTTCCCTCTATAGGGTCCATCTGGGACGGGCTTGTACAGGGTTTTACACAGGACGGACTTCTGACTATGACAATGTACTCCCTGTCGCTTATAGGGAAGGGACTCGTGATAGGAATAATCCTGGCTTTTGCTTTCTCCAGCCTTGCGGTAGTGAACAGTGTATTTTATGACATATACAGCCTTATAGTTTCGATATTCGACCTTATCCCCGGGGTGGCGCTGCTGCCTCTGGCGATATTATGGTTTGGCATCGGAGAGATGACCATAATATTCATAATGATACACTCGATAATATGGCCTATGTCCAGAAGCATAATAGACGGTTTCAATTCCGTCTCCAGACTGTATATAGAAAGCGGACAGAATATAGGACTGAGGGGATTCAGCCTGGTCAAGGGCGTTTATTTCCCTGCGGCCTTCACTCATGTGCTGTCCGGAATGAGAATAGGGTGGGCAAGAGCATGGCGTGCGCTGATCAGCGTAGAGATGATCTTTGGCACTACAGGTTCCGGAGCCGGCATCGGATGGTATATATACATGAGACGTGCTCATGTGGACATCTCAGGTGTTCTGGGCGCGCTTATAGTGATAATCCTCATAGGAGTCATAGTTGAGTATGGCATCTTTCATAACATAGAAAAACATACGATAAGGAAGTGGGGGATGACCAGATGAGCAGCAATGAAAAAACCATGCCTGTCCTTGAGGTGTGCGGTCTTACAAAAAATTACCATGACTCTCCTCATTCCAGGAACATCATAACAGAACTGGACCTGAAAGTGCCTGACGGAGAATTCCTCTGCATACTCGGCCCTTCGGGCTGCGGCAAGACCACTCTGATAAGGTGCATAGCCGGTTTTGAAGATTACGACGGCATTATCAAAGTCGAGGACAAAGAAGTAAAGGAACCGAATATCGACAGGATAATGGTCTTTCAGGATTTCAACCAGCTTTTCCCGTGGAAGACGGTGGAGAAGAACATACAGTATCCGCTGAAAAAGAACGGGATAAACGATAAAAAAGAACTTGAAAGAATAACCAGAGAGCATCTGGAACTTGTGGGACTCAGCGAATACGGCTCTTTTTATCCCCATCAGCTTTCCGGCGGCATGAAGCAGCGTGTGGCTATAGCGAAGGGACTGGCGCTTAAACCGAAGATCATCCTCATGGATGAGCCTTTTGCCAGCCTGGATGCAATGACGAGAAATCGCCTTCAGGTGGAGCTTCTGAATATCAAGCGGAAGGAAAACGCCACAGTGGTTTTCATCACGCATAATATACAGGAAGCCATCGTCCTGGGCAACAGGATAATACTGATGTCGAAGAACGGCGAGATAAAGCTGGATGTGAAGAACAGCATAGAGAAACCGGTGACTCCGGCATCTGAAGGCTACGGACGGATGTGGAAACTTTTCAACGAAGCACTGCAGGATGAACTTGCGGATTTCTGAGTTGACAGACACAATTAAAAAAGGGAGCAGATATAATGTCTGCTCCCTTTGTCATCTTTGTGTTTCAGCAGTAATTGCCGGACAGTTTCTTTCTCTGGATCTTGCCGTTGTAGGTACGGGGGATCTCGTTGATCCTCTCTATGACCCTGGGGATCTTGTTGGCATCCAGATTTTCCGAAAGGAACGCACGGAATTTTTCTTCATCGAATTCTTCGCCTTTTTTTACCACGAGGTAGAGTTTCGGCGCGTGCCCCTTCAGCTTATCAGGAACCGGTATGCAGGCGCAGTCGCTGATCAGAGGGTGCTTTATTATTACGGATTCGATCTCCTCAGGAGATATCTTGATGCCGCCGCAGTTGATGATGTCATCCTCACGGCCTATATAATAGATGAGTCCCGATCCGTCGCTGTATCCGAGATCATGTGTATATATGTATCCGCCGGACATGGTACGGGATGTCAGCTCCGGTGATCTCCAGTATCCCTTCATGTTCATGCTGCCGTGACTGGCGATGAATCCCGGATCGTCGGCAGATGTTTCCAGAGGCTTCCGGTTTTCGTCCACGAAGATGAAGGATGCGTTTTTCGCAGGTCTCCCTATGCAGCCGGGTTTGTCGTCGCTGCTGTTGAAATCGAGGATGCAGGAACAGCCGGATTCGGTAGTCCCGTAGAAATTATAGAGTCTTGTATGAGGCAGAAGCTCTTTCAGACGCTTTTTATCGCTTTCGATCAGCGGAGCCGATCCGAGCTGGATATAATCCAGCTGATCTGCAAAGCTGCCCAGATCATCTTTCGAGAGCCTGAAGATTATGGACAGCACGCTGGGCGTAAGGTCCAGGGCTGTCACGTTGTACTGCCGGATCAGATCGAAGAATTTTTTGATCAGTATGACGCCGTTGCAGATGACTACGGAACTTCCGTTCAGGAAATTGCCGAAACATCGCCTCAGACCGTGAGAATGGCTCAGCGGAAGAGGAATGAGCTCTACATTGCCGGGTTTCATGTTAACGCCGTACATGACGTTTTCGGCAAGAGCTATATCGTTTCCGTGTGTCAGCTCGATGCCTTTGGATTTCCCTGTGGTGCCGGTGGAAAAAAGTATCTCGGATGTCTCTTCTCTTCGGGGGAAATCAACGGAATCGATGTCGATCTCGTGTCTGAAACTGTATCGAAGCGCGGATGAGACAGGCATGAACGCCGTCGCGGCGTCTGCTTTTTCCCTGCCGATATATAATTTCGCTTCAGTACCATTGATGATCTCCAGTGTCCTGGAAGGACTGGCATTTTTTTCCACAGGCACGAAAATGGCGTGGATGAGCTGTATCGAAAGGCAGCAGATGAGAAATTCCACATTCTGCGTACATTCTACTACCGCACAGTCACTTTCCCCGAGTCCCTGCTTTCTGAGCTCGAGAGCAAATCCGTAAACAGCTCTCCAGACCTGTTCGTAGGAAAGGTCGTTCTCTCCGTCTGTCATACAGAGTTTCGAAGGATGCACAGCAGAATGCCGTGCTATGGTCTGGGTTATAGAATCATTCATTTTGTTACTCCTTATGAAGAGTGAGCATTATTATCGAATAACACATAACCACATTAAAATATTGTAACATAGTAAAAATATTTGTCCATGTTTTCTTGATGAGGAAATGGTGTATTTTGTTTGACATTGTATTTAGACGAATATATACTTAAAAAAAGCATTTTTCTGAATCACTGCAGATCGAAAAAGTAGAGGTGAAAATGTCAAAGGGAGATATTACGAAAAAAGAAATAGCCAGATCGTTTAAAGAACTCATGGAAGAAAAAGCCTTCGAGCGTATAACTATTTCCGATATAATGGGCAAATGCGGACTCAACCGGCTGACATTCTATCATCATTTTCAGGATAAATACGCGCTTCTGGACTGGATCTACTATAATGAAATAATAGATGCATTCAGGAACGACAGGAATTTCGACCAGTGGCCGCAGAAGCTGTGCAATGCCCTTACGGTAATAAAGGATAATGAAAAATATTACAGAAGTACGATAAATTACAGGAACGAGGAGTTCACACGGTATGTGCTGGATGCCACCACTGAAGTCTTTTTCGAAGTGTTCGAGACGATAACGAACGACGAGGAGAACAAAGAGATAGATGAGGTGAACAAGGAGTTCATAGCAAGATTTTTTTCGCACGGGATAACAGGAATGATAGTGGACTGGCTGCAGCGGGGAATGAAAGAGACGCCCGAGGAGCTTTCCACACATCTTCAGAACCTGCTGGATGACTGCAAATTCATCGCCATTTCCAGATATCTGAAGGACAAGATACCGGGAGCCGCCAAAATACCGGATACAGAGACCGACTGACTGACGCGGCTGTTTCGGGAATGCCTGAAAGCATTTTTATATTTTCCGCCTGAGTTCGACTATTATTCCCAGCATATCCAAAGGCTTTTCGCTTATGTGACATATTTCCGGGGTATATTTCGGATTCAGAGGCTGCAGTATTACTATATCCTAGATTCTACGTCAGTACTTCAAAAAGCATAATCAAAGCCTTGATAAATATGCGTTCCTTCGAAATTCAGCTTTCACCCATTGGGTGAAAGAAAAGTGCTCAAAAATA
>Ga0268263_1001786_pt1 | contig 16660 bp, 16 predicted proteins | sample Biomet5_FD_190358 | JGI IMG/M metagenome (GOLD analysis project Ga0268263, IMG submission 190358) | Microbial communities from bioreactor (seeded with sewage sludge) at LBNL, California, USA - Biofuel metagenome 5 (SPAdes) (version 4) | ecosystem: Engineered > Bioreactor > Anaerobic >... | reverse complement strand
TTGTTTTAGAGGTGTCCGCTGCGCGGACAAATTACTAAACAGGGGCTTTCCGTTCGCCCCTGTACGACCCTTCGGATGTACACCTCATCATTTGGTGGAAAACCGCAGGCCGCTGCGCGGACAAATTACTAAACAGGGGCTTTGACGGTCAGAAATATTGTCGCGCCGCTTCGGACATATATGTCTCTCGCGTCGCTCTGTATTTCTTCCTGCCCGCGGGCCTACTGTGCAAAAGACCCCTTCGGACATGCGCCTCATCATTTGGCGGGGAACCGCGGGGATGGCGCGCAAATAAATACCCCTTCGGGACGCGACTCGGCTGGGGATCAATGAAAACTTCGTTTTCCGGCGTTCCGTTTTTACGGACGATCAAATATTTGGAAGTGTGATGCAAATGAAAAACAAATACACGCTGCTGTGGCTTTTTTCCGACCTCTGCGACCTTTACGGCGACGGCGGCAACCTGACCATGATCGAAAAGCGCCTCGCGGAGATGGGCCGCTCCTGCGAGATACTGCGCCCCGGCGCTGAGGAAACTCCTGACCTCGCCTCCGCGGACGTCGTCTACATCGGGCCCGGCAAGGCCGCCAACGTCGAGTATGCCGCCTCCTGCATGGCGGGCTGGGCGGGCGAGCTGCGCGCGGCGGTGGACGACGGCAAGGCCGTGCTCGTCACCGGAAACGGGCGGGAGCTGCTCGGCGCGGAGTTCGAGACTCCCTCCGGCGGCAAGGCGGCAGGCGCGGGCATCTTCGCGCACACGGCGCACGAGACCGGCAGCGTGTTCGTCAGCGACGTCGTCGGGCGCGCCCAGGTGCCGGGGGAGCCGCGCTGCTACGGCTTCATAAACCGCACCGCGCACCTCGTCGGGGACTGCGGGGAGCCGCTTTTCAAGCTGGAGCGCGGCGCCGGCGACGGCGAGGGCGTCACCGCGGACACGGAGGGCAGCATCCTCGGCAACCTGTTCGCCACTTGGTGCGTGGGGCCGGTGCTCGTGCGCAACCCGGACCTTCTGCGCGACTTCATGCGCCGGTTCACAGAGGGCGAGCTGCCGGAGTTCGACGACGCCCTGGAGCGCCGCGCGCTCGCGCTGACGCTCTCCGAATTCGACAAAAAATAAGGGCCGGGGGCGCAGGGCCCCCGGCTTTTTCATTTGGCAAGGCTGCGGGCCGGGCGCCGCGAAAGGGCGCAAAAAAGCTCCGCCGGTCGGGAACGCTCAGCGGAGCTTTGATATTTACCGGGTCATTCCTCTTCCGCCACGATGGGCTCGTAGTATTTGTCGCGGAAGCCCATGTACTTCTCGGTGAAGTGCTCGGTGTTGCCGTTGTGCAGCCGCCGCACGAATTCGTGCTTCGAGAGGGTGCCGCCCTGCCGCTGCGAGGCTATGCACACGCCGACGTTGGAGCAGTGGTCGCCCACCCGCTCGAGGTTGAGCAGCGTCTCCACGTAAGCCGCGCCCACCTCGCTGCCGCACTCGCCGCGCTTGAGCCTCTCCATGTGGTAGGAGCGCACCAGCTCCACCATCTCGTCCACCACGTTCTCCAGCGGCTCTATGTAGTCGCAGGCCTTGCGGTCGTCCTTCTCCGTGGCGCTTATGGCGAAATCCATCATCTCGAGCACCGCGTCCGCTATGCGGTCTATCTCGTGGGAGCCGCGGCCCGAAAAGCTCTGTTCCTTCGTCCAGAGGTCCTCCGCGTACTCGCGTATGTTGTCGGCGTAGTCGCCCATCCGCTCGAACTCCTCCGTCACCTGGAGCAGCGTCGTTATCTTCAGCGCGACCTCCTCGCCCACCTCGCCGTCGTTCAGCTTCAGCAGGTACTTGCCTATGCGGTCCTCCATGCGGTCGATGACGGCCTCTATCTCGCGCATGCGGTCCGCCGTCTTCTGGTCGTATTTTTTCAGCATGGCGACGCCGGAGACGATGTTTTCGCGCGCGAGGCCCGCCATCTTTACGACGACGCTGCGCGCCTGCTCCACCGCGAGGCCGGGGGAAGCGAAGAAGCGCTCGTCCAGCGCGGAGACGTCCGCGTCGATCTCCGTTCCGTCGGAGCGCACGGTCACCGTCGCAAGCTTCACCAGCACGTTCGAGATGGGCAGGAAGAACAGCGTCACCAGCACGTTGAACAGCGTGTGGAAATTCGCTATGCCGCCCTTGTCTATCGCGACGTCCCAGAACGTGTAGTGCAGTATGGCGTTCGAGCCGTAGAGGCCGATGCAGAACACCACCGCGCCTATGAGGTTGAAGTAGAGGTGCGCGAAGGCCGTGCGTTTGGCGTTCTTGGTCGCGCCGATGGCGGCTATCATCGCGGTTATGCAGGTGCCTATGTTCTGGCCGAGGATGATCGGTATGGCCGCGGCGTACGTTATCGCGCCGGTGGAGCTGAGGGCCTGCAGTATGCCCACGGAGGCGCTGCTGCTCTGTATCAGCGCCGTCACCAGCGCGCCGACGAGGATGCCCAGCGGCACGTTGTTGCCGAACATGGTGAAAAGCTTCTCCATCGCCGGGGAATCCTGCAGCACGGAGACGGCGTCCTCCATCGTGAACATGCCGGTGAAGAGGATGCCGAAGCCGAGCATGATCTCCCCTATGTCCCGCTTGCGGCTGCGCCCCGGGGTCATGAACATGATGATGCCGATGATGGCGACGAGTGGGGCGAGCGTCGTCGGCTTCACGAACTCCAGAAAGAAGTTGTCGCCCGAGATGTCCGTCAGGCGCAGGATATGGGCCGTTATCGTGGTGCCTATGTTGGCGCCCATGATGATGCCTATGGACTGTTTCAGCGTGATTATCCCGGCGGAGACAAGGCCCACCGTGATGACCGTCGTGGCGCTGCTGCTCTGTATCAGCGCCGTCACCAGCGCGCCGAGCAGCACGCTTTTGAATATATTTCCTGTCAGTTTTTCCAGCGTCTGCTCCAGACGCCCGCCGCTGGCGCGCTCGAGGCCGGTGCCCAGCATGGACATGCCGTACAAAAACAGCGCGAGCCCGCCGCCCAGCTTTACGATGTCAAAAAAACTCAAAGGCATCGCATTTCCTCCGATTGCTCCGGGCCGAAGCCCTTTTTCTCTTAAACTCAAAATCAATTATAAGGCATATCGGGCTCGATTTGTAGCTGATATTTTTAACAAATTTTGCCCGTTTGGGCGATACGCTTTTGCCGTGCGGAATATTTCCCATAAAAATGCGGCTTCGCGCGCTCATTTTGACCGTCTGCCCCGCGCATAATATTTTTCGCGGCCGGGCGCTTCTTTCCTCCCGGCGGTTTGTATTTTCCGCGTTTTGTGGTAGAATGATGTCGAAAAGATGAGAGCTTTGCCGGACAGCGGCAAGCGGCGCGCGGTTTCCGGCACAGCCGCGGCGCGAAAACAAGTTTCCCCGTGCCGGAGATCGGAGCCTTTATGAAAACAATGCCGCGCCGCGCTTTATCCATATTTACGGCCCTGCTCGTCTGCCTGTCCCTCTCCTCCTGCGCGAAGGACGGGGACGGCAGCTCCGCGTCGTCCTCCGCGCCCTCTCTGCTGACCTCCAGCGACTCGACGCTCAGCGCGCCGGAGCCTTCGAGCTCGGAGCCGGAGCCCTCCTCCGCGAGCGAGAGCGAAAGCGAGACCTCCTCCGCGCCGCAGAACGACATTGCGGACAAGTCCGCCATGAGCGACGACTTCCTGGCGATAGGCTCGCTGGACTCCACCCTTGTGCAGTGGGGCCCCGGCACGCGCTTTATGGCGGACGGGAAGCCCGAGGCCTGCGTCGAGCTGCAGAAGCAGTACGGCGGGTACGGCGCCGACTTCCTGCGCGAAGGGGACGAGTTCAAGGGGAAGGTGTTCCTCACGTTCGACGAGGGGTACGAGAACGGCTACACCGCCTCCATCCTCGACACGCTGAAGGAAAAGGGCGTCTCCGCCGTGTTCTTCGTCACCATGCCCTACGCCAAGGGCCAGCCGGAGCTCATCCGCCGCATGATAGACGAGGGGCACGTGGTGGGCAACCACAGCGTCCATCACGAGGACATGAGCACGCTGACGCTGGAGCAGCAGTACGACGAGGTGGCCGGCCTGCACGCCTACATGCAGGACGAGTACGGCTACAGCATGTACCTGTGGCGGTTCCCGACGGGGGCCTTTTCCGTGCAGAACCTCGCGCTGATACAGAAGATGGGCTACACCAGCGTGTTCTGGAGCTTTGCCTACCGCGACTGGGAGACCGACGCCCAGCCCGACGCCGCCACCGCCATGGCGAAGATCACCGGCAGCCTGCACGACGGGGAGATCTTCCTGCTGCACGCCGTCTCCGCCACCAACACGGCCGTCCTCGGCGACGTCATCGACTACGTGCGCGCCCAGGGCTACGAGTTCGCCAAATTCGAGCAGTGACCCCGCGCCGGCATCCCCGTTTTCCCAAAATTTCGCCGCGCCATTGCGCTATGCGCGCGAATAATATATAATTGCCCCATACGGCCAAAGGGGGCGGCGCAGGTGACGAGGGCTGTCTATGTTGTTTTTTCGCACACCAACACGAATTTCGGGCGGCTCATCCGCACTGTGACGCGCGGGGAGTACAACCATGTCTCCGTTTCGCTGCGGCGGGACCTCGCGCTGTCGTACTCCTTCGCGCGGTACGCCAAAAACGCCCCTCTCTGGGGCGGGTTCGTGACGGAAACGCCCGCGCGCTTTTTGGACAGCGGCGACATAAAGATCAAGGTGGCGCGGCTGGAGGTGTCCGAGCGCGACTACGCCGTCCTCGCAAAGCGGCTGGAGGACTGTTCCCGCCGCAGCGCGGAGCTGCTCTACAACCACTTCGGCGCGGCGGCGGCGCTGTTCCACCGGCGGCTGAGGATACGCGGGTGCTACATATGCTTCGAGTTCGTCTCCGAGATCCTCGGCTACGACGTGCGCACGATCCGCCAGTTCGAGCGGGCGCTCTCCGAAAGCGTGGTCTACGAGGGCAGCTTTTCCGGGTACACCGCGCTGCGCTGCGGGGCGGACAGCGAGTATTTTTCCCGCCGGCGGCCCGCTTTCGGCGCCATGGACACGGTCAGGGAGCTCGCGAGCGAGGCCTCCCGCGCCGTACACCCGTAATATCGCAAAAAAGGGGACGCCTTCGCGTCCCTGTTTTTTTATGCCCCTTTTTCGGCCTTTTCCTTCGCGGCCCTGACGGCGCGGGCGAGCTGGTCGGCGCAGGAGGTGCCCTTCATCTCGCAGTCGTTGCCGGAGAGGGTGGCGATGATGTAGTCGGCGTCCGCGCCCTCCAGCAGCTTGGAGACGGCCTTCAGGTTCCCGTCGCACCCGCCGGTGAAGCGGATGTTCCGCACCTTGCCGTCCTCGGTGAGCTCAAAATCTATCTTCCGGGAGCAGACGCCCCTCGGGGTGTAGCTGTATTCCATCTTTTTTCTTCCTTTCATTGCAGCATCAGCCACATATAACCTATGGCGGCGAGGTGGAGCAGGAGGAACAGCGGCACGAGCAGGAAAAATTTCGGCTTGCGCACCTTGTGGCGGAACAGCAGCATGCCCGCCAGCGCGCCGCCCGCTCCGCCTATCGCCGCCGCGAGTATCAGCGTGCGCTCCCGTATGCGCCAGACGCCGGCCCTCGCCCTCGCCTTGTCCATGGCGTACATGACCAGCGCCGCCGCGTTGACCACCGCGTAGTATATCATGATGTCCGTGAACATCCGCTCCGTCATCCTCCGCGTCCTCCCCGCGCCTTTATTTCCGCGCGCTCAGCGCAGGATCAGACCCTCCCACGGGTCGAGCTTTCCGTGGAACACCTCGCGCAGGCGGCAGTTGGAGATGACCACCTCTCCGTGCGTGCCGGAGTACACCCGCTCCCCGCTGAAATTGACGAGCACCTTCGCCTTCTCCCCCTCGAACTCGCGCTCGAAATAGAAGAGCGGCCCGTCGATGTTTTTCAGCGTAAAGGTGCCCTCCCGCAGGATCGGAGAGGCGTTTCGCAGCGCGAGCATGCGCCTGTAGAACGCGAGCACGGAGCCGCCGTCCGCCTGCTCGGCCTCGGCGTTTATCTCGTCGCGGTTCGCGTTGACGCCCAGCCACGGCTCCCCCTCGGAGAAACCGGCGTTCTTTCCGGCCGTCCACTGCATGGGCGTGCGGGCGTTGTCGCGGCTCGTGCGCTTCACCAGGTTCCAGCGCGCGCCCTTCGGCAGGCCCAGCTTTTTCAGCCTCTCCGCCACGGAGAAGGTCTCCACGTCCCTGATCTGCTCCATGCCCGCGAAGTCGAAGTCCGTCATGCCGAGCTCCTCGCCCTGATAGATGAACGGCGTGCCGCGCAGAGACAGCAGCAGCAGGCACATGGCCTTCGCCGCCCGTTCGCGGTACTGCCCCTCCCCGTACCAGCGGGAGACGCTCCTCGGCTGGTCGTGGTTCTCAAAGTAGACGGCGTTCCACACGGGCGCCTCCTGCCAGCGCGCCAGCTCTTTAAAAAGGCGCTCCGGCTCGAAGCTGCCGCGCTTGAACCATTTCACCACCCGGCAGTCCGCGTTCATGTGGTCGAAGTAGAACGCCTCGTCCAGCTCCGAGCCGTCCTGCGGACAGAGCTCCTCCGCGTTGTCCGGGGTCACGAGCGCGGTCTCCCCCACCGTGAAGGCGTCGCGCCACACGTCGCTGCGGAACCTTTTCAGCAGCTCCTGACACCCGGGGCGCGACAGGTACTTCTCCAGGCCCGTCAGCACGATGCGCGGCCTGCCGTTTTTGAGGTCGTCCTTCCAGATGAAGTTGACGGCGTCGCACCGGAAGCCGGCCACCCCCTTGTCGAGCCAGAAGCGCATGACGTTCTCCATCTCCCGCACGACGGCCGGGTTCCTGTAGTTGAGGTCCGGCTGCCCTTTGGCGAACAGGTGCAGATAGTACTCGTCCATGCCCTCCGGCTTCGTCCACGGCTCCTGCCCGAAGAAGTTGCCCCAGTTGTTGGGGCGGCGGCTCCAGATGTAGTAATCGTGGTACTTCCTGTCCCCGGCCAGAGCTTTCCGGAACCACTCGTGCCTGTCGCTGGTGTGGTTGAGCACGATGTCCATGATTATTTTCAGCCCGCGCTTCCCCGCCTCGGCTATCAGGGCGTCCATGTCGTCCATCGTGCCGAACAGCGGGTTTATGTCCATGTAGTCGGACACGTCGTAACCGTTGTCCTCCATCGGGCTCTTATAAACGGGGGAAAGCCATATCGCGCCGACGCCCAGCGCCTTTATGTAGTCGAGCTTCGAGATGATGCCGGGTATGTCGCCGTAGCCGTCCCCGTTCGAGTCGCAGAAGCTCAGCGGGTAGACCTGATATACTGCCTCGTTTTTCCACCACTTGTCCAAAGCGTTCCCCTCTCTCTCAGCGGATGCCGTAGCTTTCGCCGGCGACGTACTGTCTGTACATCTCCTCCGTCACACCGCCGTTTTCGATGATCTCGGAGTAGAAATATCCGCTCTTTTTGATCGTGCGCTCGCCCGTCTCGTAGTCTATGTGCACGAGGCCGAAGCGGGCGGATTCCCCCTCCAGCCACTCGAAATTGTCTATGAAGCACCAGTGGTAATACCGCTCCACCGGCAGGTCGGTCGCGCACAGCGCGCGCAGGTGGTCGAATATGTAGCGGCAGCGGAAGGCGTCGTGGGAATCCGCCGTGCCGTTCTCCGTTATCCAGATGGGCGCGCGGTACTTTTTATACATGGCCGCCGCCAGCCGCGCGATGCCCTGCGGGTATATCTCCCACTCCAGGTCGCTCTTGGGCGAGAACGGGCGCGAATCGTTCGCCGGGCGGTATATGACGGAGCGGCTGTAATAGTTTATCGCGATGAAATCGTAATAATGCCCCAGCGGCACGCCCGCGTCCCCGACCGGGAAATGGCAGTCGCCGGTCATCATCGCCTCCGTCAGCGAGCCCTGGAACCCCATGTCCGCCGTCTGCGCGAGGAAGCGGTGCCACGGGTTGAGCCTGGCCTTCGGGTCGAACACGCGCAGATGGTCGGCAAAGCTGACCTTCGTGTCCGTGTAGCCCATCTCCAGGCGCAGCCTGTGTATCAGCGTGTAGGCCCCCGTGTGGCAGCGCACGAAATTCGTCAGCACCGCGCGCAGGCCGCCCACGTCGAATTTTCCGGGCGGCCAGTAGCCCGTGGCGTAGCCCTGGAAAGCGTAGACGTTCGGCTCGTTTATCGTGATGTATTCGGCGCAGAGGTCGCCCAGGCTGCGCACCACCTTTTCCACAAAGCGCAGGTACAGCTCCGTGCTCTCCCGGCAGGCGAACGCGCCCATATCCTCGAACCAGCCGGGGTTCGTGAAGTGGTGCAGCGTGATGAGCGGGTCTATCCCGTTCTCCCGCAGGGCCGATAGCTCCTGCCTGTACCTCGCGAGCACCTCCTCGTCGAACACGCCGCGCTCCGGCTCCACCCGGCTCCACTCCACGCCGAAACGGTAGGTCTGCATCCCCATGTCGGCCAGGAGCTGCGTATCCTCGCGCCATCTCTCCCAGTGTCCGTCCGCGCGGGCGAGCGTGCTGCCGTCCTTTATATGTCCGCTCGCGGCCCAGTCGTGCCAGCTGCTGCCGGTCTCGCCGCCCTCTATCTGCGCGGCCGCCGTCGCCACCCCGAGCAGCATCCCTTTTTTAAGACTGAAATGAGCCAAGTCCATCGCCCCGATATTCTGTGTTATTTATATATTTTACACCAAAACGCGCCCGCAGTAAAGCCGCAATCCTTTTCCTCTGTTCCCCGCAAAAGCGTGCTTGCCTTCCGCCGCAAAAGAAGGTAAAATAGCCTGTTGTAAGGGGGCGTTTGCATGACTGTCAGCGAGCTTGCGGCGGAGCTCTCCTTCGGCGCGGCCGATGAGACGCTCTCCGCCGTCTATTCCTCTGTGCCGGAGGCGCGGGAGCGCTGTCTCTCCCTCGCGCGGGAGCTTTTGCAGCGCTGCGGCGACCTGCCCGACGCCGGGATCTTCTCCGCCCCCGGGCGCGCGGAGCTGGGCGGCAACCACACGGACCATCAGGGCGGGCGCGTGCTCGCGGCGGCGGTGGACAGGGATTCCCTCGCCGCGGCGGCCCCCCTGCCCGGCGGAGAGGTGCGCGTGTTTTCGCGCGGCTTCGGGGAGACGGCGCTCACTTTCGGCGACACGGCCCCCCGCCCGGAGGAGAAGGGCACGACGGCCGCCCTCGTCCGCGGGGTGTGCGCGCAGTTCGCACTGATGGGCTGCCGCGAGGCGGGCTTCGCCGCTGCGGCGGACTCGCTGGTGCCGGCCGGGGGCGGGCTCTCGTCCTCCGCGTCGTTCGAGGTGCTCATCGGCGAGATCATGGATGCGCTTTTCTGCGGCGGGGAGCTCTCCGACGGCGAGCTCGCCTTTTTCGCGCAGAGCGCCGAGAACGATTACTTCGGCAAGCCCTGCGGCCTGATGGACCAACTCGCGTGCGCGTGCGGAGGAGCCGTCTCCGTCGACCTCGCGGACAGCGAGCGCCCGCTCGTCGAGCGGATAGATTACGACTTTTCCTCCTGCGGGCACGCGCTCGTGCTCATAGAGTCCGGCGCCGAGCACTCCGGCCTCACGGTGGACTACGCGCTGATACCGCAGGAGATGGGCGCCATAGCCTGCGAGCTGGGGCACGAGGTGCTCTCCCAGTGCGACCCGCTCGAGTTCTACGCCACCTGCCCCATCCTGCGCGAAAAGTACGGCGAGCGGCCCGTCCTGCGGGCGGCGCATTATTTCAGCGAGACCCTGCGCGCCGGGCAGGAGGCCGAGGCTCTGCGGCGCGGCGACTTCGAGGGGTTCCTCTCGCTGGTGCGGGACTCCGCCGAGAGCAGCGAGCACGACCTGCAAAACATCGTCTCCCCCCGCGAGCCGAAGCAGCTGCTCAGAAAGGCGATAGACGCGGCGCGGGAGCTGCTGGGCGGGCGCGGGGCCGTTCGGGTGCACGGCGGCGGCTTTGCCGGCACGGCCGAGGCGTGGGTGCCGCTGGACATGCTGGAGGGCTTCCTCTCCGGCCTTTCGGCGCGCGGATTCGACGCCTTCCGCGTGGAGGTGCGTCCCGCCGGCGCCGTGAGGCTCGTCTGACCTCAGGCGCGCCCCATGTTCCGGCGTGAAAACCGCCGCCCGGACGGATTCCCGAACAGCGGCGCAGACATCCCCAATATGCCGCGGCGTATGCGCCCGGAGCCTCGTGCTCCGGGTATTTTTTTGCGCAAAAATGCGGCAAGCCGCGCCGTTAAATGCCATATACTGGAATAAAATTCATCAGAATCAGACGTTTTCGCGCTGTATAATTTTGTTGCGGGCCGGAAAGTGAGCGCCGGCCCGCGCCCGCCGGAAAACGACAAGGAGGATAAAATATGGCACTTACTCAGATAACTCCCGCCGACCTCGAGGGCAAGGGCGTCCTCGGCCAGGCGGACGTGCCGGGCCTTTCCGCCCGCGACATGCAGTACGCCGTCGAGCAGATAACGCGGGAGGTCGTGATACCCGCGGCCAACGCGAACGCCGCGGCGCAGGACGCCGTAAACGCGCAGATACTCCGCCGCGACAACACGGACGCCTTTACGCCGACTGACGACTACCAGCCCGCCACGAAAAAATACGTGGACGACCTGCAGTTCGCCTCCGGCTCCGTCGCGTCGGTGTTCGGGCGGGCGGGGAACGTGGTGGCGAGGGCCGGGGACTATAACGGCGCCCAGGTCGTGATGACGGGCTACGCGAAACCGGAAGCGGCCGCCGCCATCGACACCACAGACAGCGTCTCCGGCGCCCTCGGCAAGCTGGAAAAGGCGCTGGACGGCAAAGCCGCCGCCCTGCACGCCGCTTCCCACGCCTCCGGCGGGGCCGACGCGCTGACCCCCGCGGACATAGGCGCCGCGAGCCGGCAGGACCTTGCCGCCCTGACCCCGCTGTTGGAACAGATAAGCTCCGCAAGGACGGCGAGCTGGACAGCTGAGGCCTCCGACCTCGGCAAGACCTTCCTGTTACAGAACACGGCGGCATTGGTGGTGACGCTGCCAACGGACGCGGCGCTTGCTTTGCCTGTTGGTTTCGGCTTCTACCTCAGACGGTGGGGAACAGGTTCAGTCTCGGTGGCCGGCGATGCATCTACGGTGTATTTAAACGGCGCGCTGACCAGCCTGATATTGGGCGACCAGTATGTCTCCATAGTCGCCGTGGTCAAGGTGGCCGCGGATCAGTGGAGCGTGATAGGGGGCCTTGAGTGATGGCGCTGGCAAAAACGGCGGCCGTACTCTGCAGCGCCGCGCGGGGACAGCCTGTTTCCAACCTGGCCGTCGGCAGCCTCGTAAAGCTCGGCAGGTACCAGGTGGAAAGCGAGGCGGCACAGCCCGTTGTCTGGATGATAGCGGCAAAGAATCACTCTTGTACGCCCGCTTATCCGGCGAACTCCGTCACCCTGATAACGCAAAGAATCATCGACCTGCGCTGCATGGACGCCGCCGAGCCGAACAACGCCATCAGCGACAGAAAGAGCTACGGCAACAACCGCTACTCCCTGTCGAACATGGACCAGTGGCTCAACAGGGACAGCGCGGCGGGGGCCTGGTTCTCGGCCGCGCACTCTGCTGACCAAGCGCCGTCGGCGCCGTATGTGAGCAACGGCGCTCCCTACAGCGGCAAGGCTGGATTCCTGGCGCTCTGGAAGGCGAAGGAGAGGGACGCGCTGCTTTACACCTCCATCCGCACGGTGCAGCCGGACTGTGACGGCGGTGGCAGCGAGGACACGCCGCGCCGGGTGTATCTGCCCTCCCTGACGGAGCTGCTCGGCTACGCCGTCAACAGCATCTACGAAGGGGCGCAGTTCGCGTACTTCAAGACCGGCTCTAAGATCTCGTATCCGACGCAGCAGCTCGTGGACAATTCGCTCTGCTCCTCAAAGCCGTCCTCCGTCTCCACGGCGTGGTATCTGTGGGTGAGGTCGGGCATCTTCAGCGGCTACAGGCGGTATTACAACGTCACCTCCTCCGCTTCTTCGAGTGAGGAGGACGCTTACAGCAGCCGCCGCGGCATCCGCCCGTGCTGCAACATCTCCGGCGACCAGAAGGTCAGCCTCGAGCCCGACGGCGACGGCTGCTACACGCTGGCGTGAGGCGGCGGCCATGAGCGAGGCTGTCATCGCGGCGCTGATAACGGCGGCGGCCACCGTGGCGGCGCAGCTGCTCATCAGCGCGAGGGCCTTTTCCCGGCGGGAGGCGGAGGACGCGGCCAAGAGCGCGCTGATCCTGCGCCGGCTGGACGAGCTGGAGGAAAAGGTGAGTAAACACAACAATCTTGTCGAGCGTATTTATATAACGGAGGCGGCCGCCGCCAGCCTCCAAAAACAACTTGACGGCATACAGAGACAGATGACAAAGGAGGTCCTGTGATATGACAGTGAACTGGAAAGTGCGTTTCAAAAACCCGGTGTGGTGGGCGAACGTGGCGGCTTCCGTCGTCGTGCCGGTGCTGGCCTGCTTCGGCCACAGCTGGAGCCAGATGACCAGCTGGGACGAGCTCGGCTCCCTGATGGCGCAGGCGCTGGGGAACCCCACGGTGGTGGCGGCGGTGCTCGTCTCCCTGTGGAACACGATCAACGACCCGACGACCGAGGGCCTCAGCGACAGCCTGCGCGCGCTCGGTTACAGCGAGCCGCACAGCGACAGCAGGGAGGGGGCGTGAATTTGGAGATACTGAAGCGCGGGATAGACGTCTCCTACGCCCAGGGGGCGATCGACTGGGCGAAGGTCAGGGCCGCGGGGACGGGCTTCGCGATCATACGCGCCGGCTACGGCAGCATGGACTACGGCGAGGACAAGCGCTTTGCCGAAAACGCGGCCGGCTGCGCCGCCGCCGGCATCCCGTTCGGCCTTTACCATTACAGCTACGCCCGCAGCGCCGACTCCGCGCGGGACGAGGCCGCCGCCTTCCTCGCGCGCATAAAGGGGCTCAGGCCGGAGTACCCGCTCTGGCTCGATTTTGAGGAGCGCATACAGACGAGACTCCCGCCCTCCGCGCAGATGGACGTGATAGAGGCGTTCCTCTCCGCGGTGGAGGAGGCGGGTTACTACGCCGGGCTGTACAGCTGCAGGGACGTCATAGACGCGCTCGCCGCCGCCTGCCCCGCCAGACTCGCGAAATACGACCTCTGGGCCGCCGGCTGGGGCGGGAAGGACGGCTGCACCCGCGCGCACGGGATGTGGCAATACAGCGCCTCCGGCGAGGTGGCGGGCATAAACGGCCCCGTGGACCTCGACGCCGCCTATTGCGACTATCCCGCCTTGATAAGGGCCGCCGGGAAAAACGGCCTTTCGCAGGCGGCCGCGGCGCCTTCCTCCGGCGGGGGCGTGGACCCGGCGTCCGGCGAAAGCGCCGCCGCGCAGCCCGAAACGGCCTCGATAGCCGCCGAGCGCGACCGCCTGGCCGACAAGCTCGCCCGCATCAGCGGCATCATCGCCGAATAAACGGCGCAGAAAGGCGCCCGCTCCGCGTAAAAACGGAAGCGGGCGCCTCTTTTTGCGCCTCTTTGCCAAAACGTTTACAGCTCGAAATGCGCCCTGCTGCGCCCGCGCTCGCTCTCGACCACGAGCTTTGCGGCTATGCGCTCCCGCAGCTCCGGCACGTGGGAGATCAGCCCCACCGTGCGCCCCGTCTGCCCTATGGTGCAAATGGCCGCCACCGCGAGGTCGAGCGCGTCCGGGTCGAGGCTGCCGAAGCCCTCGTCTATAAACAGCGTGTCCACCCGCACCGCGCCCGATGTGGCGGAGACCATGTCCGCGAGGCCGAGCGCCAGCGACAGGGACGCCATGAACCCCTCCCCGCCGGAGAGCGTGGAAGCCGGGCGCGTCTGCCCCGTAAAGGAGCACGCCACGTCGAGGTCGAGCCCGGCGTAGCCGCGGCCCGTCTCCTGCCTGCGCACGAACGAGTAGCGCCCGCCGCTCATCCTGCGGAACCGCAGGTTCGCAAGGGCTATCACCCCGTCGAAATACTGCTGCAGCGCGTACGTTTCAAACGGCAGCTTTTTCCCGTTGTCCCCCGCGGCGAGGCGGTAAAGCTCGGCCCAATCCGTCGCCGCGGGCTCCAGGCCGGAGAGCTCCGTGAGCTTCTCCTCCGCCGCCCGCGCGCGCTCCGCCCCCTGCGCCGCCCGCGCCGAAAGGCCCATATAGAGCCGCTCCGCCTCCGCCGCCTCCTGCTCGAGCGCGGCGGAGCGCGCCTTGAGGCCCTCTATGTCCGCCGGGCCGCGGCCCTCTGTCTCGGCTCTGAGCACGGCGGCCTCCGTCTCGGCGGCGCTCCTGGCGGCGGCGTGCTCATTTTCGGCCGCCCGCCTGTCAGCGTTGACTTTTTCCGTCTGCGAGGCGAGGAACCCGGCGTCGTAGAGCCTGTCCTCGTCTCTAAAGGCCGCGGCGAGCTCCCGCGCCTTTTCGGTCAGCGCGGCGATGCTGCGCAGGGCCTCGTCGGCCCGCTCCTTCGCCGCGGAGACGGCCCCCTCGAGCGACGCCGCCCCGGAAAAGACCTCCTCCTCCGGCGGCAGTTCGGCGCCCTCCATCGCGGCGGCCGCGGCATAGGCCCCGGCGGCCCTGCCCTTCGCGTCGGCGGCCAGCGCGGCGGCCCTGTCGGCCTCGTCGGAGAGACGGCGCACCTCCGCCTCCGTCACCGCGGAGCCCGACGCCGCGGCCGGAGAGGGATGCTCCCGCGAGCCGCAGACAGGGCAGGCTTCGCCCTCTTTCAGCCCCGCCGCGAGCGCCGCCGCCTGCCCGGCCAGAAAACGGCCGTAGGCGTCGAGATGGCGCTCCTTCTTTTGGGTGGCGGCGTCCCTTTCGTCCCGCCAGAGCGCGAGCGCCTTTTTCAGCGCCTCCTGTGCGGCGAGCGTTCTCCCCCGCTTCTCCGCCTCTTTTTTCAGGGCGGCGCGCTCCGTCAATACGGCGAGCACCCGTTCCCGTATGTCCAGCTTCTCCGCCCTCTGCGCGAACTCGGCGTCAAGGGCGGCCAGATGTTTTTCCAGCTCCGCCAGCCGCGCGAGCCTGCGGTTCATGTTCTCCGCCTCGTCGAAGCTGATGGACGCGCGCTCCTTTAAAAGCGCCTCCCGCCTCTCCTTCTGCAGGGCGGCGGCGCTTTCGTCGTCCCGCGCCTGAGCGGAGAGCCCTTTTATAAGCTCGGGGGCCGGGGCGTTTTCCGCCCTTGCCTGCGCGAAGGCCCCGCCCGCAGCCGCCGGCGCGCCGTAGAGCTCCGTCCTTATCTCCAGCTTTTTGTCCTCCAGCGCGCGGGCGGCGGCGACGCTCCTCGCCTTCAGCTTCTGCGTCAGGGCGGCGAGCGCGCCCGTCCCGAACAGGTCGCCGAGTATCCGCTGCTTTTCGGAGCTCTTTGCCTCCAGCAGCTCGCGGAACTCGCCCTGCGCCAGCATCACTATCTTTTTGAACTGCTCCCGGTCAAGGCCGATGAGCCCTTTTATTTTCTCGTCCGCCTCCGCTTTGCGGGTCAGGGCCGCGCCGTCCGGCATCGTCAGCTCCACGCGGCCCGGGGCCTCCGTCATGCCGCCGCGGGCTCCGAGCACGGTCTGCCTCGGCTGACGGAACACCTCGTAGCGCGCTCCCTTCACCTCGAAGGAGAGGCGCACCCGGCAAAGCGCGTCCGGCGCGGCGGAGAGCGAACGCAGGTCGTCGTTCTGCCTGTCCCCGCCGCTCGGGCTGTCGTAGAGCGCGTAGCACAGGGCGTCGAATATCGTCGTCTTGCCCGCGCCCGTCGGCCCCGTGACGAGAAACACCGTCCCCGGCGCAAGGAGCGAAAAATCCACGTCCTGCCCGCCCGCGTAGGGGCCGAAATTTTCCATGTGGAGCAAAAGCGGCCTCATCTTCCGCCCTCCCGGCGGAGCTTCTCAGCCCCCGCTTTCGCCTCTTTCAGAGCGCTGCGCCGCTCTTTCCCGCTGATAACGCGCACGAGCTTGCCCAGGTCCAACCTCAGGGCGTTATTCCCCGCCGTTATCTTCACGCGCCCCTTTTTGTCGAAACGCAGCCGCATCATCTTTCGCCCGCCTCCCTCTCAGTCTCGGCCAAAGCCTCCCGCAGCCTCGCGAGACGCCCGCCGGAAAGCTCCTCGCCCTTCAGCGACAGATAAAAATCCCTGTAAAGCTCCTCCGTCGTCTTTTTTGCGGCCCCGGCCTCAGTGAGCAGCGCGGCGGCCTCCTCCTCTTCCCGCGAGAGCAGCCGCAGCCCGACGAGCCGGGGGAACACGTCGGCGAGCTTCGCCGCCATATCCGGCACGGCCTCGTCCGTCACCTCGGCGTAGATGTAGTCGTCCGTGCGCGGCAGGGCCAAAAGCTGCGCCAAAGTCCCGCGCACCCGCCTGAGGTCGCGCAGCGGCTTTACGGGCAGCGCCGTGCGTGTGAAGGAGCCGTCCGCCGCAAGCTCCACCAGCGTGACGGATTTTTCATCCCCGGCCTCCGACGCCGAATATTTGAGCGGCGTGCCGGAATAGAAGGCGTTCGGCGCGCCGGCCCGCTGAAAGCTGTGCAGATGCCCCAGCGCGGCGTAGCAGTAGTCCGACAGCAGCGCGGAGTCTATCATCTCTCCGCCGCCCGCCCACGTCTCGGAGTCGCGCCGCAGCTCCTCCCCCGCGCGGGCCGGGTCCGCGAAAAAGCCGTGCGTCACGAGCACGCTGCGGACCCCCGGGCGCACGGGGTTCTCCTCCAGCACGGCGGCGAAGGCGGAGTTCGCCCCGCGGAT
>Ga0268263_1001784_pt1 | contig 16681 bp, 15 predicted proteins | sample Biomet5_FD_190358 | JGI IMG/M metagenome (GOLD analysis project Ga0268263, IMG submission 190358) | Microbial communities from bioreactor (seeded with sewage sludge) at LBNL, California, USA - Biofuel metagenome 5 (SPAdes) (version 4) | ecosystem: Engineered > Bioreactor > Anaerobic >... | reverse complement strand
GACCACGATCACCTGGACCCTTGGGTGCGCCCTGGCAAACCCGTCGGCGTGGGTAACGTATCAGAGCTCGCGCTCGCCCATGGGCTCGGCGCCCTGCCTGAGGTTCGCGCCTGCGTGCCCGTACACAACGAATCGACCGTCGTGGCGCTGGAGGCCGCCGGTGCCGCAGGGCTGTGGCTTTCGTCCGAGCTCACGCTCGACGAGGTCTGTGCCCTCGCCCGCTTCTCCTCCGTGCCCGTGGGTCTCGTCGTGACGGGTCGCGCTCGCGCCATGACAAGCGAGCACTGCGTGCTCTCGACCACCGGTGCCTGCGCCCACGACTGCACGAGATGTCCCCAGCGAGCCCGTCGGTTCTCCCTGCGCGACATCGACGGCAACCTCCTTCCCGTGCGAACGGACATCCACGGCCGCTCGCGCATCTGGGCGGCCCACCCCCTTGACGCCACGCCGCAGGCGGCGGAGCTCGTCTCATCCGGGGTCACGCGCCTCATGGCCGACGCCACGCTCCTCTCTCCCGCCGAGACGGCCTTCTCCGTCGAGCGCGTGGTGCGTGCCATTGTCGCGGTGCGCGAGGGGAGAAGGCCTGCTCCCCGCATGCAGGGCGCAACATCCGGACATCTTTTCACGGGCATTGGGTAAACTAGTCACCTGACACCGCAACGGGTACGGACTCGACTCCGACTTCTCGACGACGCACGCGCAGCCATCTGCGCAGGAAGGGACCATCATGGCAGTGAACAGGGAGCTACTCGAGGCAACCATCGACGTCATCCGCCAGAGCCTCCAGGCGGACGGCGGTGACATCGCACTTATCGACTGCACCGACGACGGCGTGGTCACGCTCGAGATGCAAGGTGCCTGCGCAGGCTGCCCGCTCTCCTCGATCGACATGTCCGAAGGCATCGAGCGCATCCTCATGGAGCACGTTCCCGGCGTCACCAAGGTCCAGCCTGCCCTCATCTAGACTTCTGGAGACGTATCTTGTGGCTTAATGACATCTACCAATCGCTCAACCCGATAATCGTCACGATCGGACCGTTTGCCATCCGTTGGTATGGTCTGGCCTATCTCACCGGCTTCGTCTGTGCGGGTCTCGTGATGCGTGCGCTCGCCCGGCGCTGGAAGCTCGACATCTCGGGCGATGACATCGTATCCATCATGATAGGAATCGCCTTTGGCGTGATTATCGGTGCGCGCCTCTTCTACGTGCTGTTCTATGGCGCGGGCCACTATCTTACGCATCCGCTCGAGATAGTGGCCACCTGGGACGGTGGCATGAGCTTTCACGGGGGCCTTGTCGGCGCCATCGTGGGTGGCTATCTCGTCTCGCGCAGCCTGCATCTCTCCTTTGTCACCGTCTGCGACCTTGCCGCATGCGGGGCGCCCATCGGTCTCTTCTTTGGTCGCTGCGCGAACTTCATCAACGGCGAGCTGTGGGGCAAGGAGACCAACCTTCCTTGGGGCGTCATGTTCGCCGACACGGGCGGCGGCAGCGTGTATCGCCATCCTTCGCAGCTCTACGAGGCCCTTCTCGAAGGTGTCGTGCTCTTTGTCATTCTGTACGTGCTCTCCCGCAAACGCCCGCCGCGCCCGCAGGGGACCTTCATCGGTACCTTCCTCGTCGGTTACGGCGTATTCCGATTCCTCGTCGAGTTCGTGCGCCTGCCCGACGCGCAGCTCGGCTACCTTCTCGGCACGAACTGGCTTACGATGGGTCAGTGTCTGAGCGTGCCTTTGGTGGTGGCGGGGGTCATCGTGATCGTCGTGGCACACAGGATCGGCAGGGCCCAGGTCGGACATCTCGGCTAGAGTTCGGCTGCTCGCGGCGATTTTTTGGCTTATCTCGGTGATGCCCTGACCTGCGAGAGCCAAAACCTCCGCAAAGCGAGTGCCGAGACGCCTTGTGGATGCTCAGCCTACGCGTCCATGTTTGATATAGCGCATTCTGCGCTGAGACGAGTGTGCCAACTGGGCTTTTGCTACACGTTTCGCGCAGAATGCGCGCTAATCCCGTTTGATGCGGCGCCCTTTTCAGGAGGTCGGCCCCAGAGTGCTACACTCAGACCCCAACTGCATATCACAACCGAGGGCACGGTTTGAACAGCTGCAAAGCCTAGTAGATCAAAAGGGAACCCGGTCAGAATCCGGGACAGCCGCCACTACTGTGTTTGAGGATAGCGAGGGAAACGCCATTGGTCGTACCCCGTCCGTTTACGCGGGCGGTCCGGCAGAGAAGGCACCCCCGCGTGAGTCTCCCCGAGTCTCTCAATCAAGAGTCAGGAGACCTGCCTGCCCTCCACAAGGTTCCTCCGCCTCGGGCGTGTGAGCAGGGCACCGTGTCGTGAAATACGTTCTTGGCGGTAGCATGCCGCGAGGACGCGCCGACGCATGCCCTCCCATTCCCTGGCTTGGAGCCGAGGTCCGTCGAGTCCGGCGGGAAAGGGGGGCGCCTCGTGGCACCCATAGAAAAGGGGAACCGTCTCTATCAGCGCATCGTTGCGGGTGTGGTGACGCTTGCGCTCGTGTTTGGCCTCGTGCCCACGTATGCTCTCGCCGATGGGGTCGCGCAACCCGCAGTCGCGGAGACGACCGAGCAGGCCGTCACGTCCACCGACGAGACTGCGGACAGCCAGGCAGACGCCACCGACGCCGTCGCGACGAGCAGCCAGACGGATGCGTCTGCGGCGCAGGCCTCGGACGGCTCCGAGCCAGTCGCGCAGACCGTCGATGCGGCATCCCAGGAGAAGATCGGCGTCACGGTGTCCATCATCGGCGCGGACGCCGACGGCAACGACGAGACCTGGGCAACGCCCGTCACCATCACGCTTGACAAAGGCGCCACTGCGGCCGACCTCACCGAACAGCTCCTCTCCCAGGCGCAGCTCTCGGCAAGCTACGGCGACTCCGCCTACGGATGGTATCTCAGCACGATCACCTCGCCTGACGGGAGTCGCACGCTCGGCTACGACGCGACCTCGGGCAAGTACTGGCAGCTCTTCTACAACGGCAAACCCGCCTCCTGCGGAGCGGGTGGCATCACCCTCGCCGGGGGCGACTCCGTGGTCTGGTACTACTCTGCATGGAACGCCTCTCTCCCCGACAATCCCGACAAGCCCGTCTCCGGTGGCGTGACTGCCCCCGACACGGCCTCGGAGTGGTCTGAGACGGAGGCGGGCGGCAACGTGACGACGGCGCCTACGTCATCGGTGCCCACCACGGCGTCCTGGATGATCGATCTCAAGGACGAGGGCAGTACCTGGGCGAGCTTGAGCGGGCCGCTCATCGTCGACGGCAAGCTCGTCGTGGCCGTCAACGGCGCGCTCAAGCTCATCTCGAACACGTCTTCCTCGGCGGCCGTGGAGAAGACCCTCACGCTCGACGGTTCCATCGACTACACGGCCAGACCCGTCTATGCCGACGGCGTGATCTACGTGCCGCTCTCGGGAGGTGCCGTCGAGGCCGTGGACTTTGGCACGTTCTCCAAGCTCTGGACCTCGGAGAAGACGGCCAAAGGCGAGCAGTCGTCCTGCTCCCTGCGCGTGGTGGACCTTGAGGGCAGGAAGGCCGTGGTGTTTGGCACGGCCGCATACGACTCCGACTACTCGATTGCGTCCGGATCCCTCCTGGCGCTCGATGCAGCCACGGGAACCATGGTCTGGTCGAGAAAGAACACGTCTTCCGGCTGGTACTGGACGGGCGTCCTGTGCGTGGGGAACTACCTGCTGGCAGGTGACGCCGCGGGTACCATGTGCGCATACGCCTCCGACGGCGCCGAGGTCTCGTCGCTCTCTCTCGGTGCGGCCGTGAACTCCGACCCCGTCGCCTATGGAGACGGAGCCCTCGTGGTCACGCACGACGGCGTGCTCCACAAGCTCTCGCTCTCGTCCACGGGCCAGCTCACGGACGCCTCGCTCAAGGTTCTCGACTACTGCGTGGCAGCCCCCACGGTCACGGGTACCACGGCCGTGGTGGTAGGCGGTACCGGTAACCAGGGTGGCACTACGACGCTCGCGCTCGTGGACCTCTCGTCCATGACGGTGACCCGCACCGTGACCTCGGCCGGCGATGCCGCGCTTCCCGCGGGTGCCGTCCATGCGCCAGCGCTCGTCTCCGTCCAGCCGGGTGGAACCTACGCCTACTTCACCGTCAACTACGCGACCAACCCCAACAGCACGTGGACGGGTTACGGCTCGGGCGGCAACCTCTACGTCTACAGGCTTGGCGACCTCGAGGCGAGCCTTCTCTATGCGCCGTCATCCGCCAACGCCAACTATTGCGATTCGCCGGTCATCTGCGACGCGGCGGGAAACCTCTACTACCTCAATGACTCGGGCTTTCTCGTGCGCCTCTCCGCGACGGATGCCGGTGGCAACGGCGGCAACACGAGTGATGCCGACGGCTCCACTCCTACGTCTGGCACGAGTGGTCAGGGCACTACCGCGAACGCCTCCCTCTTCTCCGGTCTGCGCTCCGCTGACGTTGCCTCCACGGAGAAAGCGGCCGATTCTGCCGGTGCTTCCGCAGAGGCCACGGACGACAGCGGTACCGCCGAGAGCGGCGTCGCACTCGCCAGCGAGGTTCCCGGCACGGACGCGGCCGGGGCGGGCGGCACCACACTCCCGGTCTGGCCGATCGTGGGCATGGCGGTCGGCGTGGCGGTGCTCCTGTGGGCGCTGCTCGGCCGTAGGCGCAGAAATGGCAGAGAGGGGGCATAGGGGTGGCGAAAAACGATTCCAACAAGAGAGGGCGCATCCTCACACCGCCGCGTGCGATTGCAGCGACGCTCGCCGTCGTGCTCATGGCGTTCTGCACGTGGGCCATGGTGCAGTACGTTCAGGGCAACAATCCGCTTGCCTTCGCGGGAGGTACGTCCGGCGCGCTCCAGACCGTGGACGAGGCGGACTCGTCGGGGAGCGGAATTACAACTGATGCCATAGCGGATACCATGGCGGATACCACGACGGATGTTGCGACGCCTACGGACCAGGGCACATCAGGAGCATCCTCTGATGCTACGACCACCCAGACGGGGACATCGTCGGGGTCGGGTGCGACAACTGCCGAGGCAGATGTCACGTCCTCATCGACGGTCGACTCGTCCGTCTCTGCGGACACGTCGCAGAAGGCCTCCACGATCAGCGTCTCGGTGGCCGTGGACGGTTCCGCCGCGGGCGCGGGCTCGGGCTCCGCGACCGTCACGCTGGACGCCGGCGCCTCGGTCTACGATGCCCTCGTCGCCACGGGTGCCAGCGTCAACGCACGCAGCTCCGTCTACGGCACGTACGTCTCCGCGATCAACGGTCTTGCCGAGAGGGAGCACGGCGCAAGCAGTGGCTGGGTCTACTCGGTGAACGGGACCGAGCCGAGCACGGCCTGCTCAAACTACGGGCTCTCCGACGGTGACTCCGTGGCCTGGACCTACGTCAACGTGGAGTAGCGATCGTGACCGCAACCCGTGCACATGCGTTCGAGACGTCGCACCCTGCCGTTCCCGCCGTCTATCTGGGGGGCACCGTCCTCATCGCCATGTTCGCCCTCCAGCCCGTCCTCGTCGCCGTCTCGCTCGCAGGTGCCCTCGCGGCCTCCCTTGCGTTCAGGGGCGTGCGAGCGACGCTGCGCGGGCTGCGCTGGCAGCTTCCCGTCGTGGGCGTGATCTGCCTCGTCAACCCGCTCTTCTCGGCATCTGGGTCCACGGAGCTGTGGCGTCTGGGTTCCGTGGTCATCTACCTCGAGAGCCTTGCGTTCGGAGCCTGCATGGGCGCGATGCTCGTGGCCGTGGTGCTCTGGCTCGAGTGCGCCTCGCGCGTGCTCACGCAGGACCGCGTGCTCGAGCTCGGTGCCCGGGCGCTTCCCACGGTCACGCTCATGGTCTCGATGACGGCGCAGCTCGTGCCCCAACTCGTGCGCCGCGGGCAGACGGTCAGGTCGACGTATGCCGCCTGCACGGCCGCCTCCGGTACGAAGGACGTTCGCCACGCCCAGGTGCGCATGTCCGACGTGCTCGTCGCCTGGGCCATGGAGGACTCCCTCGAGCGCGCCGACGCCATGCGCGCGCGAGGCTGGGGATCGACCGAGGCCCGCACGACCTATCGTTCCGTCGAGTTCCGCGCCCGTGACGCGGTCGCGCTCACGGGCGTCGTGGTGTTCCTGCTTGCCAACGCCCTCCTTGCGTACGTCGCGTGCTCGCAGTGGCGTTTCTATCCCACCATGCCCCAGCTCGTGGCCTGGTGGGGATACGTACCGTATGCCGCCCAGGTGCTCCTGCCCACGGCGCTCGAACTCATGGGGAGGTCAAGGTGGGGATGATCGAGACGGACGCACCGGCGATCTCGATGCGTGACCTGAGCTTCTCGTATGCCGTTGCCGAGGGGGTCCCTGCCAACGCGCCGGTGTTCGACCATGCTTCGCTTGAGGTTCCGCGCGGGGCGTTCGCCCTGCTCACCGGGGATACTGGCTCGGGGAAGACCACGCTCCTGCGCCTCGCCAAGCCCGAGGTGGCACCTGCAGGCGTGCTCAGGGGCACCGTCGAGGTGCTCGGGAGGGACGTGCGTACGCTCGATCCCGCAGAGTCCGCGCAGCTCGTGGGGTATGTCCTCCAGAGTCCCGACAACCAGATAGTGTGCGACACGGTGTGGCACGAGATGGCCTTCGGGCTTGAGAACGTTGGCCTCCCCCAGGCGGAGATGCGGCGACGCGTGGCCGAGACCTGCTACTTCTTTGGCATGGAGTCCTGGCTTCATCGCCCGTGCGCCGAGCTCTCGGGCGGTCAGCGCCAGATGCTCGCGCTCGCCTCGACGCTTGCCATGCGACCCGGTCTGCTCCTGCTCGACGAGCCGACCTCGATGCTTGACCCTGTCGCCGAGAAGGCCTTCCTCTCGCTTCTCTTCCGCGCGAACCGCGAGCTGGGTGTCACCGTGGTCGTGGCCACGCATTCGCCCTGGACCATGGGGGAGTATGCCACGTGCGCCTTTCGCGTGGAGGGCCGCCAGGTGGAGAGGGTCCCGCTCGAAGGTCTGTCCCAAGCGCCCGTGCTGGGCCGTCGCGCGCCGCGGCACCGTCCGACGGGTTCTTCCGAGGTGATCGGCATCGCGGACGCGTGGTTTCGCTACGACCGCAACGCCGATTGGGTGCTGCGTGGCTGCGACCTCACGGTGGCCGAGGGCGAGGTCCGTGCGCTCATCGGTGGGAACGGCTCTGGCAAGTCGACGCTTCTCGCCGTCGCTGCGGGCATCTCCCATCCTCAGCGCGGCCGGGCGAGAAGTGCCCTCTCGGGTCACCAGGCGTTCCTGCCGCAGGGTCCCAAGACGCTCCTCGCCTGTCAGTCGGTGGCGGACGAGCTCATGGAGTGGTCGCGTACGGCAGGTTACGACCGCACCGAGGTGGATGCCATGATGGCGAACATGGGGCTTGCCGGCCTCGCCGAGCGGCATCCCTACGACCTCTCGGGCGGCCAGCAGCAGCTGCTCGCCCTCGCCAAGCTCCTTCTCACGCGTCCGCGCCTGCTCCTGCTCGACGAGCCGACCAAGGGCCTCGACCTCGAGATGCGGCGTAAGGTGGCTCGTGTGGTGGACGAGTGCCGAGACGATGGCGTGACGGTGGTCGTGGCGTCGCATGACGTGGCGTTTTTGGAGGAGGTGGCAGACCGGACGTCGCTTCTCTTCGACGGTGGCGTGACGCTCACCGACGAGACCGGTGGGTTCTTCCGGGGAAGCTGGGTATGGGGGCGCTGATGCGGCTACTGGTCGTCCTCGGCGAGAAACTGCAGGAACGGCTCCTCCTCGTAGGCACGGGTGAGGTCCTCCTCCGAGAGGTCCGCCAGCTCCTCGAGGGAGAGCTCGTCGTCATCCTCGCCCCACGCGTAGGCCGACCCGTCCTCGAAGCTCTCGTCCGTGTCGGGGAGGGCGCCCGTGATGGAGCACAGGCCGTCGGCGGCGGGAACGATCTTCTGCCATTGGGTGATGATGGGTTCTGAGGGGACCTCTTCAAGCTCGACGAGGGTGTCGAGGTAGATCCGCCCCGCCCCCTCGAGAAGGTCGGAGCGGGAGCGTACGGCCTGCAGGTGGTCCGCGAACTTCTCCATGGCCTCGTCCGCGTTCTCGGCGGAGACGATGAGGGGCATGAGGACGAAGCTGTCCTTGTCGTCCATCTCGTCGTTGTAGCTGAAGTGTCCGATGTAGATCATGGCGGTCTCCTCACGACGATGGCCTGTGATGAGTCGACTGTAGCACGCCCGGGGGTGCGGGCCGCCCATCTGCGGACGGGAGGTATGACGCGGCCCTAGAATGGACGAAGGGAGGTAGCGATGACGCAGGGGTTCACCGCAACACATACGGCTCGGATTCTGCATGCGCTCGAACTGCCGGCTCTCGTGGCGGTGCCTGCCGCCATGGTCGCGTGTGTCATCATGGACGTTGATGCCACGGCGCCGCTCACCATCCTTGCCGTGCTTCTCGCCGTAGGCCTCCTGTTCGCAAGCGTCGAGGCCTCTCGTCCCGCCATGCGCCAGCTCATGCCGACGGTGGTTCTCGCCGCCCTTGCCGCTGCGGGCCGGGTGCTCTTTGCCGCCGTGCCCGACGTCAAGCCCGTCTCGGCCGTCGCCATCGTCGCGGGTGCCACGCTGGGGCCGCAGAGCGGCTTTGCCGTGGGCGCCCTCGCAGCGCTCGTCTCCAACTTCTTCTTTGGGCAAGGCGCATGGACCCCCTGGCAGATGTATGCGTGGGGTCTCGTGGGCTACGTCGCTGGCTTCGCCTGCAGGGGAGAGGGGCGCCGCGCGCGCGTGGGCGTGTACGTATGGGGCCTCTGCTCGGCCCTCGTGTATGGTGCCATCCTGAACGGGTTCTACGTCATCGGCTTCGTGCGACCGCTCACGTGGCAGACGGCCTTCGTCGCCCTTCTCGCCGCGCTGCCGTTCGACCTGATTCACGGCGTCTCCACGGTGGGCTTTCTGCTGCTCGTCTGGACGCCATGGAGGGCCTCCATCCGCCGCGTGGTGGCCAAGTACGGGCTCTCACCCTCCGAAGGGGCGCGCGAGACGAAGGGCGGGTGAGCGCCGGACGCTTTGGATATGCGACACCAATCGAACCGCCCACCGATTCCGAGCCGAGAAGCATATCTGAAGAAGCTAGGTTCCATGGGGGTGTACCGTGTTCCCGATACGATCCGCCGAGAGAATCCTTCACAGTGCCTGCAAAAACCTGCATGTCTGGCTTTTCTCGGCGGGTGGTTTTTTGTATCGTATGAATGTTCAATGCCGTGCGCCGAGGGAGAGCCCCCGCGAGCGACTCATGTGATGGTAAACGTGCCCCAGCGGTAGCCTCCAGAGGTGGCTGCCAGCAGGCAAGAAGGAGATGTGCATGTCCGGACACTCTAAGTGGGCAACCACCAAGCACAAGAAGGCCGCTATCGACGCCAAGCGTTCGGCGCTCTTCTCGAAGCACTCGCGCAACATCACCGTTGCCGCTCGCGTCGGCGGTGACCCCAGCCCGGAGAACAACGCAACCCTTTCCGCCGCCGTGGCTCGTGCGCGCATGGTCTCCATGCCTAACGCCAAGATTCAGGCCGCCATCGACAAGGCATTCGGCGCTGGTGCCGAGGCGGTCATCTACAAGGAGGTCACCTACGAGGGCTATGGCCCCGCCGGGGTCGCGGTCTACGTCGAATGTCTGACCGACAACATCAACCGTACCGCGGCTGATGTCCGTTCCACCTTCTCGCACTCCGGCGGGAACCTTGGTACCACGGGATCCGTCGCCTTCCAGTTCACGCGCAAGGGCTCCATCGCCGTTGACAAGATCATCGTGAGTGACGAGAAGAAGGTCCCCGATCGGAAGAATGCCGTCGACGAGGACGAGTTCATGATGGCCGTCGCCGAGGCCGAGGGCGATGACTACGAGGATGCCGGTGACGAGTGGATCGTCTACACGCCCTACGACAAGATGCAGGACGTCGTGAAGGCCCTCGAGTCCCAGGGCATCGAGGTCAAGGGCTCGGAGCTCACCATGGTTCCCAACACGCCGACCGAGCTCGAGCTTTCCGACGCCAGGAAGGTCCAGCGCCTTGTCGACAAGCTCGAGGAGCTCGATGACGTCCAGAACGTCTTCACCTCCATGTCCGTCTCCGATGAGGTGGCCGAGGCGCTCGACGCCGACGAGGACTAGGTCTCCCTCATCAGGGTATGTGCGTTCAGACGGCGGTCCCACGAGGGCCGCCGTCTCTCTCTTGCGGCGAGGTCATGGACACCTCCCCTCATGTCACGGCTGTGCCCCTCTTTGCCGAGAGGACCGATTGAAGTCCTCGGCGAGGGGTATCCTCTAACTGTCAACATCCCGACGGGGTCGGGTGAGGTCGGCGGTGGGGAGAACGCATGGGTGGATTCAAGCGCTTTTGCATGTTCGTCTTCGGGCTGGCGGGTCTTTTCGGCGTGTCGGCACTTGCGCTGACGTGGATTGGTGGCTGGACGCTGCAGGCGAGCTCCCTGATGTCACTCGAGGGCTACTTCTACACCGTCGAGGTCTGCGTCCTCATCGCCATCGTCGGTCTTGCCATCGTCCTGCTCCGCTCGATCTTCACGCGTGACGTCAAGACCATCGAGGTCACCACGGTCGACGGGGGCACGATCAGCGTCTCACGGGACGCCATAGCCTCACAGGCGGCCCACATCGTGGAGGCGGACGGCAGCTGCTCGGCAAATCGCGTGAACGTCAGGGCCAAGAGGAGCGGCCACGTGCGCGTGCACGTGCGGGTGCTTCCGCACGAGACGGTCGACGTGGTGGCGAAGGGTGCCCGGCTTCACGACGACCTCATGCGTGGTCTGATGTCCGTGTGCGGGGACAAGGTCGATCAGGTGAGCCTCGAGTTCGTGGAGCCCGAGTCGGTCACGCTCGCGGCCCCCGAGCCGACGTCGATGCCCGAGCGCGCGCCCGAGGTCAGGAGTACGCTCGGCCACGGGGTCGTTCCTGGTTCCCCGTCCGGTTCCGAGGACTCCGACCAGCTTGACTCCACGAGTGAGATCACCGTGCCGATGGGTGGCCCACGAAGTGCCGCCGACACAGATGGGCAGGAGGCATAGGGCATGTCAGAAGACGATCCCAAGGCTCCCAAGGCCAAGGTTGAGCTTGGCGATGAGGGCGCGGAGCCCTTCGCCCAGGAGCGACACAACAAGCGAGATGACGTGGAGGACGGAGTCCCGGGCACCGTCTCCGACTCTGGCAACGAGGGCTTCGGCAGCAGGGTGTCCGCATGGTTTGGCCGTACGCTCCCTGGTCACGAGCACGCGTTTGCAGGCGGCGTGCTCGGTCTCGTTGCCGCGATCCTCGTCTTCTGCGTGGGTGCCCTGAGCACCATCCTCATCGTGGTGCTCGTGGTCGTGGGCATCGCGCTCGGCCAGGTTCTCGACGGTGACCCCACGATAGCCAACGCGGTCATCAAGTTCTTTTCCGACAGGCGCGAGTAGCGAGGAGCGAGCATGAGCACCGAGAGCAGAGACAACGAAAGCGCCGTCGAACCCGAGGTCGTGGTGTCCGGGTCCATCGAGCCGGCGGTTGGCACGGGGGCCAGCCTTGCAACCCCAGACGGCCAGCACGACATTGACCTGGCCACCGCCGATGACGAGGACCTAGAGAGCGAGGACTCCCTCACCTTCTCGAACGGTGTCATCGAGAAGATCGTGGCCCTCGCCATGCGCGACGTGCCCGACGTCGTGGGCATGAAGGGCAGCTGGTTCAATCGCGTACAGGAGACCTTTGGCGCGACCGATACGACCAAGGGCGTCTCGGTGGAGGTCACGCCCGAGAGCTCCGTCAAGGTCAACGTCTCCGTCTTCATCAAGTACGGTGCATACGCCCCGCAGGTCTTCGAGGACGTCAAGAATGCGGTGGTCAAGCAGGTCACGGGCATGACGGGCCTCGAAGTCGCGGGCGTCAACCTGCGTATCGAGGACGTTCTCACATCAGAGGAATATGACAAGTCCAAGACCTCGGCCGACGAGGCCCTCGATGCTGACCCTTCCAAGGCCGAGCCCGTCGAGGAAGACGTCACCGAGTAGCGTCATCGCCTCCACCAACAGCCGAGCCAGAGGAGCCACGTGTCGAAGGTCATCGTGTTTGGGTCCCTCAACATGGACCTGTCCGTTGAGTGCGAGAAGGTGCCCGACGCGGGCGAGACGGTTTGCGGCTCCGGATTCCTGATGAGCCCTGGCGGCAAGGGTGCCAACCAGGCCTATGCGGCCGCACGGATGGGTGCGGAGACGTACCTGGTCGGTGCCGTGGGCGATGACGCGTTTGGCACGCGTCTTGCGAGGTCGCTCGGCTCCGTCGGCGTTCTCTGCGACTACCTGCACGTGCGTGACACCGCTCCCACGGGTACGGCGACCATCGTCCGCTGTCACGGCGACAATCGCATCGTGGTGGATGCCGGGGCGAATGCGGCACTCACCTCGGATGAGGTCTGTGCCGCACTCGATGACCTCGCCGAGCCCGGGGACGTTTTCCTCACGCAGCTTGAGTGTGACTTCCCGACGACGGTGGACGCCCTTGCCTACGCTCGCGAGATGGGCCTCTACACCATGCTCAACGCAGCTCCGGCGGGTGGTGGTGACCTTGCGAGCATCTACCCCTCGGTCGACCTGCTCTGCGTGAACGAGAGCGAGTGCATGTCGCTGACGGGCATCCATCCCGTCGATGATGTGAGCATCATGAAGGCCCTCGTGGTCCTCTCGTCCTGGGGGGTCTCCACCCCGGTGATCACGCTTGGCCCCCAGGGGTCCGTTGCGCTCATTGCCGAGGAGTTCGTGTCCGTCCCGCCACGAAAGGTCGAGGCCGTCGACTCCACGGGTGCGGGTGATGCCTACCTCGGTGCCCTTGCGGCCGAGCTCGTGGCCGGGAGGGAGATCGCAGACGGCCTGGCCGTCGCCTCTGCCGCTGGCGCGCTTGCGTGCAGGACCATCGGCGCCCAGCGGGCCATGCCGACGGCCGGACAGGTTGCGGCCTTCATGAGCTGCGGAGGGGTGAGGTAGCCCTGATGGCCGGTAGGATTCCCGTCGTCATAGACACCGACCCTGGCATCGATGACGCAGCAGCGCTCGCCGTCGCACTCTTCTCGCCTGCGCTGGACGTGAGGTTGATCACGACCGTCGCAGGCAACGTCTCGATTGAGAGGACCACGCGAAACGCGCTCAGGCTCGAGTCGTTCTTCGGGACGCACGTGCCCGTCGCGCGCGGGGCCTCCCAGCCGCTCGCGGGCGTTGGTATAGAGGCTGGCGCGGTCCATGGCGAATCGGGACTCGGCGACTGGGATTATGACGAGACGGCCGACGGACTCCTCCTTGAGAGCGGTGCGGTCGAAGCCCTGTGGGACGTGGTGAGCGTGGCTCCGGATGCCGTCACGGTCATCACGCTCGGCCCGCTGACCAACCTGGCGCTGCTCCTTCGCGACCATCCCGACCTGCCGAGGGTCGTGCGGCGCGTGGTCTGCATGGGCGGTGCCATCCGTCACGGAAACGTCGGCGTCCTCTCGGAGTTCAACGTCGCCGTCGACCCCGTGGCCGCGAGGGAGGTCGTCGAGGCAGGCTTCGACGTCACGTTCGTGCCGCTCGAGGTTGCCGACAAGGCCCTCGTCATGCCTGACGGCATGGCACGCATCGCCGTTGGAGGTAGGACGGGTGCCATGCTTGCAGGGATGTTCGAGGCCTACGCCTCCCGGCCTGAGGTCTCCGTCGGCAAGGAGATGTACGACCCCACGGCGGTGGGTTACGTCATCGCGCCGGGGATGTACCACGTCGCGGACTGCTTTCTCGAGGTTGATGCCAGTGCATGCTGCAGCGCGGGTGGGACGTACTTCGATCTCGACGGGCTTCGGGGGCGTGTCCCCAACGTGCATGTCGCGACCTCCATCGACGCAGTTGCCTTCCGCGTCTGGCTGGAGGAGTCCCTCGCCCTCTGTCCCTGACAACCTGGAAAGGGTGACAGGTATCTTTTCCAGGTTTTCGTCTCTCCTACACGGGTAGCCAATCATCTTTCGAATGTAAGCAATGGCTATACTTATTGAAGCACAACACGAACGAAACGAAAGGCTTTCGCATGGCGAAGCGTGACGCGCAGATTCTTGGGATACTCACGGATGCAAAGAGGATCGAGGTCGCCGTGCTTGCGTCACGGATTGGTGTCTCGGACGTCACCATGCGCAAGGATCTCGATGCGCTCCAGTCGCGTGGTCTCGTGGTTCGCGAACACGGATATGCCCTGCTTGCGAACCCCAACGACGTGTGCGGGCGCCTTGCCTACCACTACGAGGAGAAGCTGCGCATCGCCGAGCGTGCCGCCCGGCTCGTTTCCGATGGATCCACGATCATGGTCGAGAACGGCAGCTGCTGCGCACTGCTCGCCCGGAGGGTTGCCGAGACCACCTCTGGCGTGACCATCGTCACCAACAGCGCCTTCATCGCATCGTACGTGCGCGACGTTCCCGCCGTACGTCTCACGCTGCTTGGTGGTTCGCTGCAATGCGATTCCCAGGTGATGGTCGGCCCCCTCGTGCGTCTTGGTGCTCAGCAGTTCGTGGTTGACAACCTCTTCGTCGGTGCCGATGGCTGGCTTGACGGGGTGGGTTTCACCAACAGCGACCAGATGCGTGCGGAGGCGGTGCGATCCATGGCCGCCTCGGCCGTGCGCGTGGTGGTGCTCACCGAGTCCGAGAAGTTTGGCACCCATGGCTCGGTCCCGCTCGGTCTGGGCGACAAGCCCATGACCGTGGTCACCGACGACGGCGTTTCCGATGCGGTGCGCGCGGGCCTCGGGCGCGCGGGCGTCGAGGTCGTCGTGGCGGAGTAGGCCTCCGATCTCCTCTGTTCATCGCTCTGAAAACTGATTGTGAACGAAATCATAATATCTTACGAACGTAATTCTATCTTGACAGTCGGGCACGTAGTCGATACAGTAATTGCGAACGAAAGCAATATGCATTCTGTACACAAGATGCGGAGCGAAGCGATGGAGAACAGGGAGCACTTCGGCGCGTTGACTGGTCGTATGCAGGCCTTTCGCGAGGAGGTTCTCGACGAGAAGCCCTTCATCGATGCCGAGCGCGCCGTCCTTGCCACCACATCCTACGAGGCGAGCAAGAATCAGCCGCCAGTCATGAGGCGCGCCCTCATGCTGGAGAAGGTCCTCGATGACATGACGATCTACATCGAGGACAAGACGCTCATCTGTGGCAACCAGGCGACCAAGAACTGTAACGCCCCGGTCTTTCCCGAGTACACCCTGGGCTTCGTGATCGACGAGCTGGACATGTTCGAGAAGCGTGATGGTGACGTGTTCTATGTCACCGACGAGACCAAGCGGCAGCTCCGTGACATCGCACCCTTCTGGGAGAACAACAACTTGCGCGCTCGTGGCGAGGCCCTTCTGCCGGATGAGGTCTCCGTCTTCATGGAGACGGGTGTCTTCGGCATGGAGGGGAAGCTCAACGCAGGTGACGCCCATCTCGCCATCAACCACGCACGCCTGCTGCGAGAGGGGCTTGCGGGCTACGAGGCCCGCGTCCGTGCGGCCAAGGCGGCCCTCGACCTCACCGATCCAGACTCGATCGACAAGTACGTCTTCTACAAGGCGTCCCTCGTCGTGATCGATGCGGTCCGACGCTTCGCCCTTCGCTACTCCGCGCTCGCCGCCGAGAAGGCCGTGGAGCAGACCGATCCCGTCCGCGCCGCGGAGCTCGAGTCCATGTCCGCGATCTGCGCCCGTGTCCCCTACGAGCCGGCGTCGACCTTCCGCGAGGCCGTCCAGGCGGTCTGGTTCTCCCAGGTCATCCTCCAAATCGAGTCAAACGGCCACTCGCTCTCCTTCGGCCGCTTCGACCAGTACCTCTATCCCTACTACAGGGCGGACATGGATGCCGGCAGAATCACCCACGACGAGGCGCTCGAGCTTCTCACCAACCTCTGGATCAAGACGCTGACCATCCAGAAGGTGCGCAGCCAGGCCCACACGCTCTCCTCGGCGGGCAGCCCCATGTACCAGAACGTCACCATCGGAGGCCAGACCCCGGACAAGCGCGACGCCGTGAACGAGCTCTCGTTTCTCGTGCTTCAGTCGGTCGCGCAGACGCGGCTCACCCAGCCCAACCTCACGGTTCGCTATCATGCTGGCATCGACAAGCACTTTCTCGACGAGTGCATCGAGGTCATGCGGCTTGGCTTTGGCATGCCCGCCTTCAACAACGACGAGGTCATCATCCCCTCGTTCATCCACTGGGGTGTGGCGGAGAGCGACGCGTACGACTACTCGGCCATCGGTTGCGTGGAGACGGCCGTCCCAGGCAAGTGGGGTTACCGCTGCACCGGTATGAGCTACCTCAACTTCCCGCGCATCCTCCTCGTCACCATGAACGACGGCGTGGACCTCACGAGCGGCCTGCGCTTCACCAAGGGCTATGGCATGTTCACCGAGATGGGAAGCTACGAGGAGCTTCTCGCTGCCTGGGACAAGACCATCCGCGAGATGACCCGTTACTCCGTGATCGTGGAGAATGCGATCGACAAGGCCTCCGAGCGAGACGTGCCCGACGTCCTCTGCTCCGTCCTGACCGATGACTGCATCGCCCGCGGCAAGACCATCAAGGAGGGCGGTGCCGTCTATGACTTCATCTCCGGTCTCCAGGTGGGTATCGCCAACATGGCGGATTG
>Ga0268263_1001782_pt1 | contig 16685 bp, 10 predicted proteins | sample Biomet5_FD_190358 | JGI IMG/M metagenome (GOLD analysis project Ga0268263, IMG submission 190358) | Microbial communities from bioreactor (seeded with sewage sludge) at LBNL, California, USA - Biofuel metagenome 5 (SPAdes) (version 4) | ecosystem: Engineered > Bioreactor > Anaerobic >... | reverse complement strand
ACCAGACCCGGGCGACCAAGCAGAGTCTTGCCCTCCTTCACGTCCACCGTGCCGGTGGGCACGCTCTTCCCTCCGGCCACGCTCAGCTTCAGCGTTGCGGTGGCCGATCCGGTGATGGTCAACGCCTTAGCGCTGACCGCCGTGTCCGCCTTCGCCACGGTCGGCTCGGTCACCTTCAGCGCGATCGCTGTGTGCGACGGGTCGTGGGTGGCGTCACCGATGTAGTCGACGGTCACCGGGTAGGTGCCGACCGGCGGCAGCGAGGTCACTGCGCACGACACCGAACCGTTGACGATGTCGCCCTGGCAGAGCTGATCCTCCCCGTTGCTGAACTGAACGGTGCCGCTGGCCGACGCCGGGCTGATCGTGGCCGACAGCACCGGAGAGGTGCCGAAAACCACGCTGACATTGCTCGCGCTGGTCTTGGTGGCGGTGCGATCCGGGACCGGTGTGGCCTTCACCTTCACCTGGCGGACGGCCTGAGCCTGGTTCTGGTTGGCATCGACCGCCGAGTAGACCAAGGTGTAGCTGCCCGGCTTGCTGGTGTCGACCGAGCCGACCACCTGCAGGCTGTCGGAGACATCGCCGTCGGCGTTGTCGGTGGCGGTCACCTGGGCCAGAGCGTCGAAGCTGGCATCCTGATCGAGCGTGGTGTCGGTCGGGAAGCTGATCTGCGGCGCGGTGACGTCGGTGCCCTGTGCGGTCGCCTCGAAGACTCCGCCGAACTGGTTCACGCTGCCCACCACGGCGCCCTTCGCGTTGGTGGTGGTCGCGGTCCACGCGTAGGTCTTGCCGGACTCCAGCCCGCTCCAGGTCACCGAGGCCGGGAAGCCGGACTTGGCGGTGGCCGTTCCGATCACGGTGTCGGTCGGGCTGAACACACTCAGTGCACTGGTGCTGAACGACGTCTTCCGGCTGGTCAGATCGACCGGGACCGTGAAGTTGTCCTCGGCCCCGTTGTAGCGGGCCGCAGGATCGTTCGCGGTGTTGCCGAAGGCGTCGAAGAAGGGCGAGTAGGTGTCCACCGACATCGTCGAGTCTTCGACGTTGAACTGCAGCAACCGCTGGTAGGCCGCCCCGAAGAAGAGCTGGTCGCTCGCCTTGTGATCGATGGTTCCGTCACCGTCGGTGTCGATCGAACCATCGGAGGCGATCACGCAGGTCGGGCAGGTGTCCTTGGTGAAGATCTTGCTCGCCGGCATCGTGTAGTTCTGGTAGTCAGCCAGCATTTCCACGGTGTGATGAGTGATCTGGGTAGTGCTGGTCCGGTAGGTCTTCAGGTTCGTCCCCACCCCGTGGATGTGACCGGCCAGGACCAGGAACACGTTCGGGTTCGCCGCAGCCACCTGCTGGTAGAGCCGGGAGCCGTCGCCGGTGGTGGCCACATCGCGGCCGTCCGGGTGGGAAGCGGTCGCCGCCGACAGGTAGGAGTGGGTGATCAGGATCCCATTGCGATCGCGGTAGCGAGCAAAGACCTGGTTGGCCCAGTCGGCCTCAGCCTTGGTGACGCCGTAGGACAGGCCCACCGCGACGAAGTCCAGCCCACCGGAGGAGAACAGCACGTAGTTGTTCTGGTTGTCCGTGCCTTCGGCCGTGGTCTTGCCGTCGGCATCGGTGCTCTCGTCCCAGGCGTGGTAGGACGCACCGGCCGGCCAGCCCTTGGCCTGACCGTAGTAGTTGGCCGCACTGAAGGCCTTGCTGAACCGTGAACTCGGGCCGGTCTCGTTGCCCCACTGGTTGTCATGGTTGCCGGCGATGGTCTGGTTGACCACCCCCGAACCCTCGAGACGGGCGAACTCCTTGGCAGCGAAGGCATTCTCCGCGTCCGCCTGGGCGTTCATTCCCGGGTAGAGCGGGCTCCCGTCACCGTTCTTGGCGTCCGGATCGAACAGGTTGTTGTTGATGATGTCGCCAGTGTTCGCGGCGTAGACGATCTTCTTGTCCTCAGCGTTGTCAGCCGTCCACTGCAGCGCCTTCTGATAGGCCATCGCCCAGACCGCCTGCTCGTCGGCGGTCTCCACACCCGAGGACGTGTTGTAGGTCGGGCTGGCCGGCCACTTGCCGGCACCGCCGGCAGCGCCTTCGGCGATGAACTGCGGGTCGGTCCAGTGGACGAAGGAGAAGTCGTAGTCCTCCGGCTTCTCGAAGTGGTTCTTCTCCTCGGCAGTGCCGGCCGAGGAATCGTGTGCGGACAGGTTGTCGGCGAACGGATCACGGGCGACCACCAGGACGTGCACCGTCCCGGCGTCGACCGCGCCGGCCGGTGCGGTGCCGGACAGGGCCACTTCGCCATCGGCGACGCCGGAGGCATCGTCCAGCTTCACCCACGCGGACGAGCCGGTGTTCCAGACGTACAGGCTGACCGCCCGCTGTGGGTCGACCACCCCGCTCCAGCGGACCCGCCGATCGGCGTCGGCGGTGCCGACAGCCACGTCGAAGCGCTGGAACGGCATCAGGTTATGGCTGGACGGGCTCGCCATCGGGTCAGCCGAGGAGAGCTGGTCGGCGGTGAAGTTGGCGCCGTCGCTGTAGCTGAAGTCCAGCGTGGCCGGGACGGTGGCGATCGAGCCGGTGAAGCCGCCGGTCGGCAGGTTGGGGATCGCCTGGGTGAACCGGGTGGTCAGCTCGCCCTTGTCGGCGCTGGAGGCCAGCGCCGACAGCGTCACTGAGCCCTTCGCCTGGGTCGTATCGGTGCCGGAGGCCAGCGGGATCGCCGCCGAGGTGAACGGCACCGTCCACGACAGCGGATGGCCGAAGTTGTCGGTCGCGGTGATGGTCAGTTCGTGGCTTCCGGCGGGCAGACCGGCGCCGACCTCCTGGCCGATCGAGATCGGCTGACCGTCCAGGGTATAGCTCCAGCCGGTGGCCGAGCCTTGGTTGGTGAATGCCGCGGTGAAGGCGACCGGCTCGGTGAGCGTCGCGCCCTTGGCCGGCACTGTCGACTTCAGCGAGACGTCCACCTGACGCGCACCGCTGACCTGGTAGTTCAGCGCCGCCACCTGATCGTCCGACAGCGCGGTGCTCCAGACCCGGGCACCGGCGATCGTGGACGCCGCCAGGAACTCCGGGTAGCCACCGTCCTTGATGTCGCCGCCGATCACGAAGTACTTGGCGTCGGCGGCCGGGGCCCCGAGGGTGCCGCTGACCGACATCGCCTCGGCGAGAGACCCGTCGATGTAGAGCTTGTAGATCGAGCCGTCGTAGGTGGCCACCACGGTGTGCCACACGCCGGTGGCCAGCACCGGGCTGACCAGGCTGCGGTAGGCCCCGTTGATGTAGGCCATGGTGCCGATCTTGTCGCCGCTGGCGTAGACCGAGAAGCCGCCGGAGTTCTTGCCCGAGCACAGGTCCAGCTCGGACGAGGTGGGCACTGACCCGTTGAACCGGAAGTCACACTCGATGGAGAAGCTGTTCAGGACGTTCGGGGTCTTGGCGGAATCCCAGGCGTCCGGGATCGGGTACACCACTGCCTGGCCGACGCCGTCGAAGCTGGCCGCCTTGCGACCGAGCGCGACATCGGTGGCGATCTGCGGATCGGCGTACGGGTCGGGCGTCGCGCCGGACGCCTTGTCGGTGAACGAGCCGCCGGCCAGGTCGATGTCCAGGACGTCCGCGGCCGGAACGGTGGCCGGCTCCGCAGTGTCGGAAGCGTAGACCGCAGCCACCTGATCAGCGCTCAGCGCCGAGCTCCAGATGCGAGAGATCGCGACCTGCGACTGGCTGAACTTCTGCGGTTTCCCCGAGCCATCGGTATCGGCGCCCAGAACGAAGTAACGTCCCTTCGGTGCGCCGACCAGGCCGGTGATCTCCAGCCGGGACACCTCGGTGCCATTGACGTAGAGGACCATCGCAGCACCGTCGTAGGTCGCCATCGCGTGGTACCAGGAGCCGAGCGCCATGGGTGTGCTGTAGGTCACGACGCGGTAGGCCCCCGCGATGTAGAACGAAGCCTTGAGCGTCGAGCCACTGAGCCAGATCGCATAGCCTCCGGTCTCGATGCCGGAGCATGACTCGTGTTCACCCGACGGCATCGAACCGACCGGGGAGAACCAGCACTCGATGGTGGCACCCGCGGTGATGTTGGGCGTGTTCAGCGGATTCCAGACATCTGCCATGTCGTAGACGTAGGCGCTCTTGCTGCCGTCGAAGCCGGCCACCACCTTGTTCACGGTGTCGTTCGTGGTCACCTTCGGGGTGCCGTAGGTCGCCACCGCGCGGTTGGCCGCATGGTCGGCCGGGGAGCCGTTGCGGAGGTCGACGTTCAGCACGTCGGCGGACGGAACACTGATCTCGGCGCGGGCGAGGGTCGGAACGGCGAGAGCCGAACAGACGGTCAGCGCAGTGGCGAAACTCGCCGCGAGCGCTACGAGACGGCGCCCGCGGCGCGGCGCGCGCCGGACGTCATCAGGCACAGCTGACATGTGGATCTCCTCAGGGCAGGGCGACATCGCGTCCGGGTATCGATCGGACGACGCCTTTGGGAGGCGAGGAGTTCGATCCCCGCCACTGCCGAGGCAATCAATCCCGGGTGTACGACACCCGCGCCGAAGGTGTCTACAGGGTTACGACAGCGTGGCCAGCAGTTGGCTTTAACCCTTCCGGACTAGGCAATTCAGGGCTGGACATGCCACACCCGAGGACGCGTCCGCGACCGTCCACCGCTCCCGTCATCCCGCAGAAGAGGGAACAGTCCCCTTTTCTGCGGCCCCCTTTTCTGCGGGGTCGACTCTCGCCGAACGACTCACTTGGCGGGGACGTAGCCGGCGTCGGCCACCGCTGTGCGGCCGTCATCGCTGAGCAGCCAGGCCAGCACCGTGCGGGCCGGACTGTCCGCGGGCTCGTCCGCTCGGATGACCGCGAAGAAGTCGTTGGTGTAGGGGTAGCTGCCATCCGCCAACGTCTCCTTGGACGGCTGGACGCCGCCGACGCCGAGCATCTTGATCCCGGGCACGGCGTACATATTGGCCAGGTAGTAGTAGACGCTGTAGCCCAGGGCATTGCCGGAGTTGGCGTAGCTGGCCACCCCGTCGATGATCTCGCCCATCTCACCGGAGATCCGATCGGACGGCGCTTTCACCAGCTTGGCCGGACCCACCACGTACTTGCGGAACAGCGCCTGCGAGCCGGATGCTTCCGGACGCTGGTAGCCGATGATCTTCTGGTCAGCGCCGCCGACCTGCTTCCAGTTGGTCAGCTTGCCGGTGTAGATCGCCTTGTACTGGGCGGTGGTCAGCGACGTCACTGGGTTGGACGAGTTGGTGAAGAAGACCAAGGCGTCGCGTCCGATCGGGTGATACTCCAGCTTCGTCCCGGACTCGGCGATCAGCCTCTTGGTGTCGGCGTCGGCCTCGTAGACCAGCAGCAGGTCGGTCTCCCCGGAGACCAGGTTCTGGTAGGCCTGCGGCGTCCCCGTGGTCTTGACCGCATTGTCGGCGATCGCGGCCGGCACCCCGGTCAGCCGCTGGATGGTCAGCGAGATCAACGGAATGTTGGCTGTCGAGCCATCCAGCCTCGGCAGGCCGGCCAGCGTGAACGGGTAGCCCGCGGCCGGCGTCGTCGGCAGCGGCGGCGAGGTCTGCTCCTGATCGTCGCTGGGCGACACAGTGGTCGCGCTGCTCGGCGGAGCCGTGCTGGACGATGCTGCACCGGGGGTGCAGGCGGCCAGGCTGGTCGCGATCACGGCTGCGGCCAGGGCCGCGATCAGGGAGTGGCTGCGCATCTCAGTCGTCCAATCTGGTGTAGCTGCTTTGCCGGTAACGCCAGGCGCCGGAGGCGTCCACGATGCCGATGAACTTGGAGGTGGTGGCCTGGTAGTAGCCGACCTTGCCGGACATCTCAGGGTCGTTCAGCGGGGTCACCGAGGCGAACGAGGTGGGGCCGTCGGCGTTGATCACGACGGTGGGTAGGACGCCGGAATCGGGCTCACAGACGACGAAGTCCGGGCCCGCGCCCTGACAAGATGACCGTCCGACCGTCTCGATCATCCTGCCGCTGGCCAGGGAGTACACGACTCCGTGGCCGTCGGCGTCGGGCGGTGACGCGGCGAAAGTGCGGCTCAGCGCCACGTTGATGCCGGCCGGCAGCGTCGTCCGACTGGATTCGGGCAAACTGATCAACTGGGCGGTGCCGTCAGCCAGGCGCAGGCTGCAGGCGCCCTCCTGCTCCCAGCTGCAGTCGATGGCGCCGGTGCCCGGGGCCACCACGGCGACTCCATGGACGTCCCACAGCGCCTGCCCGGCCGATCCGCTGGTGAGGTAGCCGACGGTCTGGTACTCGCCACCGTCGCCCACGGTGCGGGTCACAGAGTCGACTTCGGACCAGCCTCCAGGCAGCTGCCGGCCTTTCGCGTCCGTCAAGGCGGAGCTGTCCTTACGGGGTTGGACGACGGCCAGGTCGCCAGCGAAGGAACTGGCGTCGGCGAAGCTGGGTCGAATCAGCCAATGCCCGGACAGGTCGACGAAGCCGACCTTGCCACCGTCTGGGGCTGTGCTGGCCGGCAACCCGGGCGAGTCGGCGTCGAGGGAGGCGCCGCTGGTGATCCAGCCGGGGTGCGGAACCTTGCGTCCAGTGTTCAGATCAAGGAAGTACTCGCCGCTGCGCTCGGTGACATTGAGCAGCCCCGGACGCAGGCTGGTCAGCTGCCGTCCCTTGACCATCGGAATCACCAGCTTTCCGGTGGCCAGCTCGAACAGCCCGTTCTTCACGTCAGCGCGGGTCGAGGCCTCGTCCAGGCCATCGTTGGTGGTGATCACGTAGCTCGGCCCGGCGCAGCTGGCAGAGGCGGCCGGCGCCACGGCCAGCCGATTGCCCGTCAGATCGAACACCTCGGCGCGGGCGTTGCTGTCCCGGTTCGCGATCAGCAGCACCGCACGTCCGGTCTCATCGGGGCAGTACTGGTAGGACTCGTAGCGCTGGGGGATCACCATCCGACCGGTGACGTCGAGGAAGCCGCTACGCGTCACGAACTGCGAGTAGCCGGAGTACATCGAAACCGGGACCGACACCGGCCACAGCATCGGCTTGCCGTCGGCGGCCGGCAGCGGCTGCGGACCGGCGTAGTCAGGTAGCGGCTGGACGGAGTAGGCGCCGACGGTGGCCGCTCCACCCGGGCTGGGGGTTGCCACCGAGCCCGTGGTGGTCGGGCTCTGCGGAGTGGCAACCGAACGCTCGGCACCGGGCTGGCTGCTCGGCAGCACGCTGCCGGTCGGCCCCGAGACGCACCCGGCCAGCAACAGCGCCGCACCGAGCCCGACCCCGAGTCTCGTTCGATACGTCCGTCCTCGCATGCTGTCATCATCCGCCTGCCTCCCCTTGCCCGCTGCCTTCTGGGTGGCATTCGCCGCAATCTCAGCAACGCTCCGCCCCGCAGAAAAGGGGACTGTCCCCTTTTCTGCGGGGGTTCGCGGTGGGACACCGGAGAGGTCAGCCGCGGCGACGGGGGCGCCCTGCCTGCCAGCGAAAACGCAGAAGCGGACGATCTTGCGACCGTCCGCTGACGTAGTGACGCCCAGTCGGACCGGCTTTATCGGAGCCGACCAGGCGATGAGCCGCACTCAGGAAGCGAGTGCAGCCGGTTCCCAGGCTCGTCCACGCAATCGAGGAGCGAACCAGCGATCCAGTTCGGCGGCAGTGCCGCCCTCGGCGAAGCAGCCGGTGACATGGTCAGATGCGTCCTGGACGTCCGCGCACGCGTCGCCGACGGCGACCCCACGTCCGGCCCAGGTGAGCATCTCGATGTCGTTGCGGCCATCGCCGATCGCCAGCACATCGGCGGCGGTGTAGCCCATCGCGGCCACGACCTCGGCCAGCGCCGAGGCCTTGTTGACCCCCGCCGGTGCGATGTCGAGCCAGGCACTCCAGCCGACCGAATAGCTGACCCCGTGCAGCCCGAGCCGTCCGGCCAAGTCGATGAACTCGGCATCGGAGGATTCCGGATCGCGGACGATGATCCGGGTCACATCGGACCCGGCCAACTCGTCGGTGCTGACCTCGACGATCTCTCCGGTCAGATCCCCATCAGGGAACTGCCTACTGACCCGATAGCCGACACCGATCACTTCGGCCGCGATGGCTGCAGTGGGATGTTCACGAAGCACCTTCTCGATCACGTCTGCCGGATCGAAGGTGCGCACACTCAACAGCTCCAGCGGCGGGAACTGCACGATGACTGCGCCATTCGACGCAATCGCCGGCCCCGTCGGGAGGTCGAGCTGTTCGAAAACCGGACGCGTGGCATGCCAGCTGCGCCCAGTGGTGAGGACGACCGGAACCCCGGCCGCCGTGGTCTGCCGAATCGATCGGCGCACATTTCGCGGTAGCACTCCCTCGTGGTCGACGAGCGTCCCGTCGATATCGAGTGCGACCACTCGCGGCCTCCAGGCCGCCAGTTCACTCTTGTTCATCTTGGTTCGAGAGTACCCGGTGGCTGTGACGCCCTCATGAACCGTAAGTGAACCTTCTCCCCTGCCCGCGGCCGGCCTCAGTGCGTCCGCATCATGCCCGAGGCGGGCTACATCTCCTCGTGGTAGCTCGGATCGGCATCGAACAGCCGGCCATCCGGGCGGCTCAGGGCGTTGATCGTGGCCAGCTGCGCGTCGTCCAGTTCGAAGTCGAACACCGCCAGGTTCTCGGCCTGCCGCGCCGCCCCGGACGCCTTGGGCAGCGGCACCGCGCCCAACTGCACCTGCCAGCGCAGCACGACCTGGGCCGGCGTCCGGCCGACCGCGGCGGCGATACCGGTGATCTCCGGGCTGGCCAGGACGTCCCCGCGGCCCAGCGGGCTCCACGACTCGGTGATGATGCCGAGCTCGGCGTCGGCGGCCCGCTGCTCAGCCTGGCCGAACCGCGGATGCAGCTCGACCTGGTTCACCGCCGGCACCACCCCGGTCTCGGCGATGATCCGCAACAGATGCTCAGGCAGGAAGTTGCTGACCCCGATCGAGCGCAACAGCCCGTCACGCTGCAGGTCGACCAGCGCCTGCCAGGCCTCGACGTAGCGGTCGGTGATCGGGTTGGGCCAGTGGACCAGGTACAGGTCGATCTGCTCCACCCCGAGCCGGTAGGCCGACTCGTGCGCGGCATTGATCGCCTTGGCATAGCTGTGGTGGCGTCCAGGCAGTTTGGAGGTGATGGTGATCTCCTCGCGCGGCACCCCGGAGCGCCGGACGGCCTCGCCGACCGCGCCCTCGTTCTCGTAGTTCACCGCCGAGTCGATCAGCCGGTAGCCGGCCTGCAGGCCGCTGACAATGGCGTCCACGCCGGCACTGCCGACCAGCGGATAGGTGCCCAGGCCGATCGCCGGGAGCGAGTGGCCGTCGTTGAGCGTACGAGTCGGGATCATGAGCAGACCCTAGCTCGGTCGTGGAGCCGGCCGCGAGACGGCTCAGGCGAACTTGTGCCGCAGCGCGGTGACGTCGGCGTCGGTCAGGCCAAGACCCTCGCGCAGGTACGCGGAAATGCTGCCGTAGCTGGCCACCGCCTGGTCGAGCCCTTCCTGCAAGGTGCTGCTCACCGTGCCGGAGGTGCGCAGGTACTCGCTCATCACCTGCGAGTCGGACGCCCCGATCGCGTACATGATCATGGCGACGGCCCAGCCGGTGCGGTCCTTGCCTGCCGTGCAATGGATCAGTACGGCGCCCTTCGCTGCGGCGGCCGCGCGCAGCGCCTTGGCGAATGCGGCCCGCCGGGCCGAATCGGTGACGTAGCGGGGGTAGATCGCGTCGGGATTGATCCCGATGCTCTTGTGTGTGACCTTCGACAGCTTCGGGTCGGGGTACTTCGTCCGCGCGCTCAGCGTCCGCAGGTCGATGATCAGGCCGTTGCGCAGTTCCAGGGCGAGTTTGAGCTTGTCGCGCTTGGTGGCCCCACTCAGCTGCGCGGTGCGCAGCAGCGTCCCCTTCTTGAAGCCATAACGGGCCAGCGCATCGCGCTCGTTGACCACTCCACTGAGGCTGATGCTCGACGGGTAGGTGAAGGTCTGCTTGCCCAGCGAGGAGGTGAACACCTGCCCCTTGGTGAACCGCTGCAGGTAGCCGGTGCGTCCACTGATCCGCACCGAGATGCGGGATGCGAGCGGCTTGCCGAACTTCGCCGTGCCACCGGCGGCCTTCCACGCGGTGTAGGTGCTTCCGGTGATCGAATGGCCGCCGACTCTGACCGTCTTGGCCTGTGCCGGCGGAGCGACCAAGCCGAGCGTCAGGACGGCGACCAGCATCGCGGTGAGAGCTTTCAGCGGCAGCTTCATGGCGCCATTATCACCCTGGCGGGCTTCAGCAGCCGGACGCCCGAGCGTCCGCCTGCTCCCGGGAGTGGGCTCAGGCCTGCGGACGCAGGTACTCGATCCCGCCCAGGAACGGACGCAGTGCCGCCGGAATGTAGATCGAGCCGTCGGCCTGCTGGTGGTTCTCCAACACCATGATGATCGTCCTGGTCATCGCGCACAGCGTGCCGTTGAGGGTCGCCAGCGAGCGCACCCCGTCGCCGTCCCGCATCCGGATGTTCAGCCGGCGGGCCTGGAACTCGGTGCAGTTGCTGGTGGAGGTGATCTCGCGGTACTTGCCCTGAGTCGGCAGCCAGCCGTAGCAGTCGTACTTGCGGGCCGCACTCAGGCCGAGGTCACCGGCGGCCACCTCGAGCACCTGGAACGGGATCTCCAGCGACTCGATGAACTCCTTCTCGTAGCCCAGCAGCTTCTGGTGCTCTGCCTCGGCATCGGCCGGATCGCAGTAGACGAACATCTCGGCCTTGTCGAACCAGTGCACCCGGAAGATGCCGCGGGTGTCCTTGCCGTAGGAGCCGGCCTCGCGGCGGTAGCAGGGGCTGTAGCCGACGTAGTGGCGCGGCAGGGTGGCGGCGTCCAGGATCTCCTCGGAGTGGAAGGCGGCCAGGGCCACCTCCGAGGTGCCGACCAGGTACAGATCGTCGGCCGGCAGATAGTAGACGTCCTGGGCGGCCTGGCCGAGGAAGCCGGTGCCCTCCATCGCCGACGGCTTCACCAGCGCCGGCGGAATGACCGGGGTGAAGCCCCAGCTCATCGCCTTGCTCATGGCCAGGTTCAGCAGTGCGAACTCCAGCTGGGCGCCGACCCCGGTGAGGAAGTAGAACCGCGAGCCGGACACCTTCGCGCCGCGCTCCATGTCGATGGCACCGAGCATCTCGCCCAGCTCCAGGTGATCGCGCGGGACGAAGCCCTCAGCGGCGAAGTCACGCGGGGTGCCGATCGTCTCGACCACAACGAAGTCGTCCTCGCCGCCACGGGGGACGTCCTCGAAGACCGGGTTCGGCAGTTGCTTGATCAGGTCGTCGAAAGCCGAGCCGTTGGCCTCGGCGACGGCCTGGGCCTGCTTCACTTCGGCGGCCAGCTCCTTGGTCCGGGCCAGCAGTGCAGCCTTGGCCTCACCGGTGGCCTTGGCCACCTCCTTGCCCAGGTCCTTCTGCTCGGCGCGGAGCTTCTCGAAGGACGCGATCGCGGCCCGGCGAGCTTCGTCACTGGCGACAAGGGCGTCCACCAGGGCGGGAGACTCCCCGCGCGCAGCCTGGGCGCGGCGGAGCAGGTCAGGGTCGGTACGCAGCAGCTTCGGGTCGATCACGAGGATTAGCCTAACGCCCGGGCGCGTCGTCCCTGATCCACGCCCCGGGTCGTCCGGCTCTCGAACCCCGCACGGTTCGCCGCCCGACCGGCAGGTCTCACTGCGGCCCGGCAAGCCGTCCGTGGACAGGCATCGCGGTGCTCGGCGGCGGCCCGACCTCGCTGACCAGGTGGCCGGAGCACTCGGTGGCGGTCAGCGTCGCGCGCTCGATGCGTCCGAGCTGGAACCAGCGCATCGCGTCACGCAGCCGGCACCAGCCGATCAGGTACCAGCCGTTGCCGGACGAGGCGAACATGACCGGCTCCACCTCGCGAGTGGTCAGCGCGCCATCGGCGGCGCGGTAGCGGATCCGGACGACCTGCTGGCGGGCCATCGCGTCCTCCACTGCCGACCGGACGGCTCGGCTGCTGCGCGGGCCCGGGTCGACCCACACCCGGCCGGCCAGCTCCTCGGCCGCCTTTCTGGTGGGCGGATCGAGCACGTCCACGATCTTCTGGATTCCGGCCCTGGCCAGGTCCGCATACGGGGCGTCCGTTGCCGTGCGGACGGCGGTCATCAGCGCGACGGCTTGGGCCGGCGTGAGGTTGATCGGCGGCAGAGTGGCCCGCTCGGCCAGTCCATAGCCGCCGCCCGGCCCCGGACGCGACCACAGCGGCAGGCCGGCCCGCTCCAAAGCGGCGAGATCGCGCTTGATCGTCCTGACCGAGACCTCGAACTCCGTGGCGAGCCGCTCGGCGGAGCAACCCCGGGTCGGCTCGCGGCGCAGCGTCTCGGTCAGGGCGTGCAGTCGTTCGGCGCGCTTCATGCGTCCATGATCGCAAATTGATGCCGCAAATAGTGACGCTCCGTTGTCGGCCGAGCGTTGCAGAGTCGGCCCATGAACACCGCTTCTTCGACAACTTCCATCGTTCTCGTGCCGGGCCATTGGCTGGGCGCCTCGGCCTGGGACGAGGTTGCCGGGCCGCTGCGCACCCTCGGGCATCGGGTCTCCCCGCTCACCCTTCCTGGGCTCGACCCGGACGATCCGAACCGCAGCACCCGCACCCTGGACGACCAGGCGGCAGCGATCATCGCCGCCCTGCGCACAGCGGACGGACCTGGCCCGGCCGCCCTGGTCGGTCACAGCGGCGCCAACGGCCCGATCTCACTGGTGCTGGACCGTCATCCCGAGCTCGTTGGACGGATGGTCTGGGTCGACAGTGGCCCGCTGAGCTCGGGCACCGTCTTCGCCCCGGGGTTCGCGTTGGCCGAGCTTCCGCTGCCGGACTTCGAGACTCTCTCCCACAGCGCCAGTCTCGTCGGCCTGGACGAGGCCGCCCTGGCTCGCTTCCGGGCGAGCGCCGTCGCCGAGCCCGGTCCGGTGCTTCGCGGGCGGGTCGACCTCACCAACGATGCGAGCCGGCACGTCCCCACGACGCTGATCTGCTGCTCCTACCCCAGCGAGCAGGTGCTGAGCCTGGCTGCGTCCGGGCATCCGATGTTCGCCGCACTGACCGCTCTCACCGACCTGGACGTCGTCGATCTGCCGACTGGTCACTGGCCGATGTGGAGTCGTCCGTCCGAGCTTGCCGCGTTGATCAGCGCAGCGGCCGGCTGACCTCCCCCGTCCCCGCAGAAAAGGGGACAGTCCCCTTTTCCGTGAGTCAGTCGTCGGGGTGGATCAGCGAGGCGTACCAGGCGCGGGCGTCGGTGAACTCCTCGTCGGTGAAGCCATCGGCGATCATCGGACGCACTCCGTCCGCCCGCGGATACGAGCCCAGGAAGACCACGTCGGCACAGATCCGGTGCAGGCCCAGCATCGCTTCGGCGACCCGCGGATCCCGCAGGTGGCCTTCGGCATCGATGCTGAAGCAGTAGTTGCCCAGCCCGGTCTTGGTCGGACGGGACTCGATCCGGCTCAGGTTCACCCCACGGCTGGAGAACTGCTCCAAGATCTCCAGCAGAGCACCGGATCGGTCGGCCCGCATGTAGGCGACCAGAGTGGTCTTGTCGGCGCCGGTCCGGGCCGGCGGCTCGGTCGGACGAGAGGCCAGGACGAAACGAGTGACGGCCTCGGCGTTGTCGGCGATACCGGTGGCCACCGGCTCCAGGCCGTACAACTCGCCGGCCACTGCCGCACAGATCGCCGCATCGTACTTCGAGGACGGATCGGACACCTCTGCGGCAGCTGCCGCGGTCGAGCCGCCCTCGGTGATCCGGGCCTCCGGCAGATTGGCGTGCACCCAGCCGCGACACTGGGCGGCGGCGTGCGGGTGGGTCAGCACCCGACGGACGTCCGCAAGCCGGGTGCCGGGACGAGCGCACAGGTTGAACTGCACCGGTAGCAGCACTTCGCGGACGATGGTCAGTGGACGCCCCGAGGCCAGCGTGTCCAAAGTGACGGTGACGCCACCCTCGACGGAGTTCTCGATCGGCACCAGCGATGCCTCGACCACACCCTCGCGGACCGCGTCCAATGCCTCACCGACAGTGCCGAAGGGCATTGCGGCCTCGGTGGAGAAGGTGAGCAATGCCTGGTGGGTGAACGTCCCCGCCGGTCCGAAGTATCCGAGCACCTGCTCAGCCTAATGGTCGCCCCTGCGCCGGACGCTCCGGCCGCCTCACCGACCGAGACCACCGAATGGCCGTCTCCATCGCCGAGCACCTGTCCTCAGACAGAGGCTTTCGGCAACGAGTGGAGGCGCTCGGTGACGTCAGCGTGGTTCGATGCCGACCGGAGTGCGCAGCTTCGCCGGCAGAATCCGTCCGAGCCAGCGGGGCAGTTGGTGGCCCCACGACCACCACCAGTGAATGATCGCCACCAGCACCAGGATCTGGAAGGCCGAGCACGCCCAATCCCGGACAATGCTGGAGACCGTCCGCATTGCTGGGCTGAACTCCACCGCACGTCCGGTGACATAGGCCGCAGCCAGCCAGAAGCCGCGTCCCATCATCATCAGGTCGAGTCTGCTGGCGGCCATCAGCCCCAGCGGAACCCAGGCGATCAGGTCGTACCAGGACAAGGTGTACGGCGAGGCGACCAGCCATGCCGCGGTCAGGATCGTGGCCGTCCGGACGGTAATGGTCAGCGGATCGCGGCGCGGCTCATCGTCGTCCGGGGTGCCGGGGGCCAACCGCCAGGGCAGCACCCGGGACAGCATCCAGCCGATCGCGATCATCAGCACCCAGCCGATCGCCACCGTCACCACCCAGGACGCGTTGTGGCCGATCAGGAACGACAAGGCCCCCTGTACCGGCGGCGCCCAGGAACCGGACGAGATGTAGCCGGTGTTCCGGCTGGCCGCGGTCAGCGCGCGCGGTACCCAGATGCCGTAAGCCAGGCCGAGCGGGATCACCGCCCCGACCGCCAATTGGAGCAGCTTGCGCCAGTCGCGGCGATAGCCCCACATCATGGCGATGCCATAAAACACCAGGGACACCTTCACCGCACCGGCAAGACCGATCGCGATGCCGGCCACGAACGGGCTGCGCCGGATGAACCACAGCCCGACGATCGCGAAAACCAGGGTGAGCGCCTCGTTATGCGCCCCGGACAGCACCGACCAGATCATCAGCGGGTTCAGCACGGTGAACAGCACCGCACGGGTTTGGGTGACCTTGTCGTCATGGGCGAGCTTGACGGCGATCGCGCCGATCAGCAAGAACGGCAGCAGTGCCCACATCTGCAGCCAGAAGACGGTGTTGTGCATATTGCCGTTGCCGAGCCAGGCGGCCAGCCACTGCGACATCGAGGCGATCGGCCCGTACACGCTCGGCGTGTCCTGCCACGGACGTTCGGTCCAGACCAGGACCGGATCGAACTCCTGGCGGAAGATCTCGGCCGGGGTGATCGAGTACGGGTCCAGGCCGAGCACCTGGAGGCGTCCATAGGCGGCGTACATCAGCACGTCCGCGGACGTCATCGGCGGCACCAGACAGGTGGCGATGCTGAGTACGGCACCGAGGGCGAACAACTTGCGGTTGTGCGGACGCCAGCCGGCGTGAATCGCCCGCCAGCTCACCCACAGCCCCACTACGCCGAGAATCAGCCCTAGCCAGAGCAAGGGGACCGCGACCCACTCGCTGAGGCTCACCCAGCCGGTCGGCAAGTACCACGGCGGGAGAAGGTTGTCTCTGGGACCCAGTCGCAACGCGACCATGGACGGCCCGCACGCGGCAACTCCGATGGCCAGCAGTGAACTGGCCACGATCAGACCGAGCCCCAGGCGATGGTTGCGCGACAAGGGCCCGTCGAGGAATGCGGGTACGGGAAGGAAGGCCGGGGCCCTGCCCACCTGTTCGCCCACCGGCACCTCCATCTGCATCTGGTCTCCAGGCAGGCTACCGGCTGCGACGGCCACTCCGAAGCCGAGCGGACGTCCTGGTATCGGACCGTTATTTCAGCAGCCGAGACAGCCGCCGATCGGCGAGCGGCTTTCCGCCGGTCTGGCAGCCGGGGCAGTACTGCAGCGACGAGTCCGCGAAGGCTACCTCCGCGATGGTGGCGCCGCAGACAGCGCAGGCTTGGCCGGTGCGTCCATGTACCCGCAGGTTCGTGCGCTTGGCGTCCTTCAGCTCATAGGCGGCCAGGCCATCGCTGCGCGCAATCGCCGATGCCAGTTCGCTCTTGACCGCGTCATAGAGTCGGCCGAGTTCGTCCGGGCTGAGCGCATTGGACGCCTTGAACGGGCTCAGCTTGGCCGCGTGCAGGATCTCGTCAGAGTAGGCGTTGCCGATGCCGGCCAGCACTCGCTGATCACGTAGGACGCCCTTCAGCTGGGCCCGGCCGGCCCGGGCGAGGATCGCCTCGAGGGCAGCTTGGTCGAACTCGGCGGCCAGCGGATCGGGGCCGAGAGCGGCGATCCCCGGCACCTGAGACGGGTCGTCCACCAGGTAGACAGCCAGACGCTTCTGGGTGCCGGCTTCGGTCAGGTCGAAGCCGGTGCGGTCGTCGAAGACCATCCGCAGCGCCAACGGGCCCTTGCCCGGCCGGGCCGGAGCGTCCGGCAACCCCTCGCGCCAGGTCAGCCAGCCGGCCCGGGCCAGATGCCAGACCAGCCACATGCCGCCGACCTCCAGACAGAGGAACTTGCCGTGCCGGGTCACCTGTTCGACCTC
>Ga0268263_1001781_pt1 | contig 16702 bp, 15 predicted proteins | sample Biomet5_FD_190358 | JGI IMG/M metagenome (GOLD analysis project Ga0268263, IMG submission 190358) | Microbial communities from bioreactor (seeded with sewage sludge) at LBNL, California, USA - Biofuel metagenome 5 (SPAdes) (version 4) | ecosystem: Engineered > Bioreactor > Anaerobic >... | reverse complement strand
AAAAAGGGCAATGAGTGGCACTTCGGCTACAAAGCGCACGTAGGTGTGGACAAAGACAGTGGTCTGGTTCACACGGTGAAAGTTACAGCCGCGAACGTCAATGACGTCATCATGACTTCAAAGTTATTGACCAGAGAAGAGACGGTTGTATATGGGGACAGCGGCTATCTTGGAGCTGAAAAGCGTGAAGAGGCCATCATCGAAAACCTTTCAGGCAAGCACATTCGTTATAAAATCAATCGTCGTCCCTCGCAGATGAAAAAGGGTTCCACCAGATCGCAAGCTCAGTTAAAGCGCAGAGAGCATGAGAAGTCGTCCGTCCGAGCAAAAGTCGAGCACGTTTTTGGCGTTGTAAAGGGTTTGCTTCGATACCGAAAGACACGATACCGAGGCCTGCAGAAGCAGACCGCAAAACTGAATATGCTGTTTGCGCTGGCAAATCTGATTCTGGCTGACAGACCAAGTCTGGCAGTCTGATTCAGGTTGCGCTTGCGAAGAAAAGGCAAAGATTTTCCACACTGTTTGTCAATATGGGCAAATGGCGTGGATTTTTTATGCCATTGCGCGGTGTTGCCTTAAACATTATCCGAGCCTGGTTATCAAGAATAAGGATATTCCACACTGCTCTTTTAAAATCCCGGCAGTGTGGCTCTTTTTTGCCGTTGTGGGATGTCGCCCCAAAAAATAAAGGCTCAAACTTTGTATATACATTACAAAACTATTATTTCATTCCTGTGCGTATTGCTCATAATATTTGAGAAAACAAACGCTGTCCATAACTCTTTATTATATTACAGGACCCTCAATAACTGACCATAATAAGTACAAATTTCTCCAAATCATCCTCATTTTTTCCAAATGAGGATGATTTGGTGCTGCTTTTATTTTGCTGCAACCGGGATGCCTGGTGCATGGAACAGGTGTTTATGAGGAGAACAAAAGTATTGACAAATAAAATTTGTACGCATATACTAAATGTAAATACAAAAGCAATTTGAGGCGAAATAATGAAAAAAACAGATAAAAACTATGCAAGTTGTCTAAAAATTCTTAACGAAGAGCTTGTGCCAGCGATGGGATGCACGGAGCCGATAGCCATAGCCTATTGTGCGGCGGTAGCGAAGAACACGCTTGGCGATATTCCTGACCGCATTCTCGTTGAGGCAAGCGGAAACATTATCAAGAATGTAAAAAGCGTAATCGTGCCCAATACAGACGGCCTGAAAGGAGTTCCGGCAGCGACTGCTGCCGGCGTGATCGCGGGGGACCCGGATAAAAAGCTGGAGGTAATTTCTTCAGCAACTGCGGAGCAAATAAGCGCTATCAAAGAGTACATCAAAAACACAAAGATAGATGTCGAGCTGTTATCCTCAGAATTTATATTCGATATCATGCTTACTGTTTTCAAGGGAAAGTCCAGCGCGAAAGTCCGGATTGTCAATTATCACACCAATATTGTTTATATCGAGAAAGACGGAAAGGTTCTCAAATCCACAAAATCGAGTTGCAACGCTGATGACGGATTGACGGACCGCTCATTTCTCTCGGTTGAGCTTATCCTGGATTTTGCGAACTCTGTCGATATTGCCGATATCAAAGAGCTGCTGGACCTTCAGATCAATTACAATATGTCCATTAGCGAAGAGGGCATCGAAAATAACTACGGCGCAAATATAGGCTCAGTGCTTTTAAAGCATAACGACAATTCTCTTCCGCTCAAGGCACGAGCGATGGCGGCCGCCGGAAGCGACGCCAGAATGAACGGCTGTGATAAGCCTGTCGTCATCAATTCCGGAAGCGGCAATCAGGGCATCACGGCATCGGTTCCTGTAATTGTGTACGCCCGCGAGATTAAATGCGGGGATGAAAAAATGTATCGCGCACTTGTGCTGTCCAACCTCATCGCTATTCATCAGAAGACCCGTATCGGACGACTTTCCGCATATTGCGGTGCTGTGAACGCCGGCGCGGCGGCAGGTTGCGGGATAGCCTATCTGCTTGACGGCTCTTTGGAGGCAATATCGCATACGCTGGTCAATGCCCTTGCGATTGTCTCGGGTATTATTTGCGACGGCGCTAAAGCTTCATGCGCCGCAAAGATAGCCTTTGCCGTAGAGGCCGGAATATTTGGATACCAAATGTACTGCGATGGCCAGCAATTCTACGGAGGAGATGGAATTGTTAAAAAAGGAGCGGAAAATACCATTATCAGCGTCGGCCGGCTCGGACATGATGGCATGCGGGAAACCGATACAGAAATCCTGAACATCATGATTGATAAATAAACCTTTCTTCCGGCTAAATGGAAAAGGTAAGCAGCGGTATATCGACTGAAGAGCCGCAATATGTCGTAAAGGTTGTGGCAAGAAGTTTCATATTTATGTCATACACATCCGTACTGAATATAGCTATGTCATCCAAATCATCGAGCAGATAGTTCGCGGTCTGCAAAAAAGTGTAGTGAGGAATATTGACGAAGATCTTAATGAATTTTGGATGCACACCAGGCAGACTTTTCAGGTAGTCATAGACGAAATGAGAGCTCAGATGGTTCAAAGATTGCGTAATGTCTTCAATCAGTTCAACGGGAATATAGGTGTAATCCAGCGATTTGTTTTTATCTTTGCTTTTATTGACGAGTATGATTTCATAAAATAAATCGTTTTCGGAGACGTGTGCTTTCTTTGCCAGTTCCGGATATGCCTTTATGATCCTAAACTGAACGAGCTGATGCTTGCGTTTGCCGGTAAAATCCAGCTTCATTGCGGAGCCGAAGGCTGTTGACTCTGTAGAAATGCTTTGATTTGAGCAGACAAAAGTGCCGCGACCTCGCACCCTTTCTAGGACGCCAAGCAGGGACATCTCTTTTATTGCCTTGTTTGCAGTAACCCGTGAAACCGAAAATAGATCAGCAAGCTCAATCTCAGAAGGAATTTTGCAGCCCAATGGGTACTCTCCGCTTTTGATTTTATCAAATACATAGTTTTGTATTTTTATATAGCTTGGAGTTGCTGCTTCCTGATCGGACATGTTTATTTACCCCTTTGCAATGAATTTTTGATCCAAAGGATTTGTTTTGTTTGTCTTGATTATACAAGATAAATCCACCAAATGTCAAACCAATTTCATTTTATTCACAATATATATATATTTATAATAAAATATGTATATTCAAATAATAACTATGGAGGCTACATATGAACAGAGAGGAAAGACTGCGCGCTGTAATTGATGGGAAAGAATCCGACAGAATACCTGTGAGTACTTGGATGCATTTTTCGGAATATGATCAGGATCCGAGATCTTTAGCAGAGACTATGGTGGCTTTTAACGAAAAGTATGATTTTGACTTCATTAAAATGATGCCTTTCGGGGCCTACACCATACCCGATTGGGGTGCAAGGCTGAAAGTTTACTGTGATAAATATAAGGAAGTTGAAATCGATGCTCCGGCCGTCACCAAACTGGAGGATTACCTGAAAATAGAACCGCTTGAACCTATTTACGGAACATGGGGAAAAACGCTTCAGCTATCATACTGGCTGCCAAAGCTCATAAAACCCAACACACCATATATCCAGACCATATTCTCACCGCTGACAACACTTAAGAAAATGACGAGCGGTCGTCTGGTGCAGGATATGAAAGAAAATCCGGAATATGTGCATCAGGCATTGGCCGCTATTACGGAGACAACAGTCAATTTCGTAGAAGCGAATGTCGAGGCCGGAGTCAGCGGCTTTTTCTTTGCAACGCAATGCGCGACGTATGATTTCTTGACGGATGAGCTCTTTGACGAATTCTGCAAGCCCTACGATTTTCAAGTGATAAATTCATATAAGGACAAAACATGGTTCAATGTGGCACATATCCACGGCGCGAACATAATGTTTGATGCAGTGAGCAAATATCCTGTCAATGTCATCAACTGGCATGACCGCTATACAGCTCCGAGCTTGGCCGAAGCACGCGCAAAATGTTCAAAAGTATTTTTGGGCGGCCTGCGTGAAATCCCGACGATTGTTGGAAGCAAGCTCGAGTATGACAGCATTCTCGCAAAAGGAAATCCTGAGATGATCAAAAATCATGTGCGTGAAGCCATTGATATGGTCGGAGGAAAAGGCTTGATGATAGGCCCGGGATGCGTTGTAGACCCGAGAGCGCCAGAAGAAAATCTGATGGCAGTACGGACAGCGGTTGAAAAGTAAACCGGTTAATTGATAATACATATATTTGGAAATATACTATACTATTATATTTCACAAATCGTAGCTAAAAAGCTTTAAAATAAATAGTTTACAAGCAACTTATTTGCTGCTACTATTAAATTGATGCTTGTCTACATATAGGAGGTACTTGTGAAGACAAATAATGGGCTCACATATTTAGGTGATGCTCAAAAAAAAGCTATTGCAACCAAGGTCTCGTGGATCGGAATTGCTGGAAATGTATTCCTTATGCTGTTCAAACTCTTTGCAGGCATAGTAGCGCATTCCGGAGCAATGGTTTCCGATGGCATCCACTCAGCCGCCGATGTACTTAGCGTTTTTGTCGTTTTGGTCAGTGTTAAGCTGTCACACAAGGCCGCCGATAAAGAGCATCCGTATGGACATGAGCGTATCGAATGTGTTGCATCTCTGATACTCGCGTTCTTTTTGTTTACCGTTGGCGTTGGCATAGGCGTTTCAGGCTTCAAAAAAATATTGATAAGCAGTTCCCAAATTGTGGTTCCGGGCCTGCTGGCACTGATAGCGGCCGGCGTATCCGCGATTACCAAGGAAGTACTGTATTTATATACCATATCAAAGGCCAAAGAAATTGATTCAAGTGTGCTGAAAGCAAGCGCAATGGATCATATCTCCGATGTCTACGCTTCTATAGGCGCCTTCATAGGCATATTGGGAGCCAGACACGGCTACCTGAAGTTGGATGCCGTCGCCAGTGTTGCTATTTGTCTTTTTATTTTGAAAACTGCCATTGATATCTTCAAGGATGCAGTTAACAGAATGATCGACAGATCCTGCAGTGCTGAATTTATATCTGAGATAAAGGAAGCGATAGCAGCAGAGCCAGATGTTATCAATGTTGATGATGTAAAGACGCGTATGTTTGGCGACAGGGTATATATCGATGTAGAGATTGCCGTGGATGGGCGGAAAGCCCTGACAGACGCTCACCTAGTGGCAAATAGTACGCATGACATGATTGAAAAGTCATTCCCTCAGGTAAAGCACTGCATGGTGCATGTCAATCCATCGGTTCAGAAGACGTGAGTCCCGCAAATAGATCAGTCCAACATACTGTGAGGACAGTAAAAAAATATAAGGAGGAAAAGCCATGAAAAAGTTCACAGCAGCACTCTTAGTCGTTGCTATGGTTATCTCTTTAGCGGCCTGCGGCGCGTCTAAGGGAACCGATGGAACGGCTGCCACCAGTCCAACAGCATCGTCATCTCCAGATTCTTCCACAGCGAGTACATGGAATGTTACCCGTCCGGCAAACCTTCCCAAAGACTTCCCCAACAAGGAAATAACCTATATCTATCCGTTCGGCGTAGGTTCTATGCAGGACGTATACTTCCGTATCCTTGCCGAGAAGATCAAGGAGAAGGAAGGCTGGAAATACAGCATTGTCGTTAAGCAGGAGGAAGGCGCAAGCGGCGATATCGGCTGGAACAAATTTATGAATGCAAAGCCTGATGGATATACCATCGCTTTCGCACCCACAGCCCAGCAAATATCCGCTATCGCGTTCAATAAGACTTACACCGCGGACAAGCTCAGCTACATTTTCAATATGATGAGCGATCCGGGCGCTGTTGGCGTAGCGAAAAATTCTAAGTACACGTCCCTAAAAGATCTGCTGGATGCAGCAAAAGCGGCTCCCAATACAATAACAATGGGTGTTACTTCCGTTTCCGGAAGTGAAGGCCTGGCCGTCATTCAGCTTGAGAACGCCTCCGGCGGTAAGTTCAAGGTAGTTCCGTATGACAGTGAAACCGAAGTACTTACAGCTGTGGCTGGCGGACACTGCGACGCCTATTGCCTGAACATCGGCGACCTGTCTACCTTCCTCACCGAAGGTTCAGTCACGCTTCTCGCTGTTGGCAGCGAAAAGCGTTCCGACCTCTTCCCCAATGTGCCCACCTATACAGAAAGCGGCTATGATGTGGTTCAGGTGAACAGCCGCGCTATCGCCGCTCCCGCCGGAACGGATCCAGCCATCGTCCAGTATCTGTCCGATTGCTTTATGGCCGCGGCAAATGATTCCGACGTCAAGGACCAGTGCAAGGACATGACCATCCCTTACGATTCCAAGGATAGCAAAGATACCACCGCAATGTTTAAGGGCTATTATGACACTTATCTTAAGCTTTGGCAGACCGAGCCCTGGGTTAAATAAGGTTTCATAAGTCCAGATAATGAGAGTAGTCTCATGAAGCAAAGTCCATGAGACTACTCCCGGACGTTTCATTTTTTCGACCAATTCGGGGAGGGAAGCTACCTTTGAAAAAAGAAAAGAAAAGAGAATTTAATTACAATCTATTAGGCTGCTTTTTTATTTATCTAATGTCCGGCGCTTTCCTTGTAGCATCTTTTTTTATTGAGGATATGTCATCAAGAATTTTTCCGCAGGTTTTGTGTGTCTTATGTATTTTGTTGGCCACAATTTTTCTCATCCAGATTTTAAAAGGAAAATATACAAACGCGGATGTCAATCTGTCCGGCACAGCAAAAGCGCTTATGATGGGCGGTATCATTCTCCTTTATATTCTCGGCATTAATACAATAGGGTTCTATATAGCTTCAATCGTATTTCTGCCCGTAGGTATGCTTGTGCTCGGGCAGAGAGACTGGAAAATCATAGTCGGCGTGGACATTGGAGTAATGCTCTTCATATATCTGTTTTTCGGCCTGCTGCTGTCAATGCAGATGCCAGAAGGCGTGCTGCTTTCATTGTAATGCGGTCAAATCTGTAATTCTGGAGAATACAATAATGAATGTATCGTCATTTTTTGCGGAATTATTTACTTGGCAGAACCTGATATGGCTGTGCATTGGCGCAATAGTGGGTGTCGTATTAGGCGCGCTGCCGGGAATGTCGGCGGATACCGGCATCGGTATTTTTCTACCGCTTACGTTTTCCCTGCCTCCTATGACGGCGCTCATCTGCCTTGGAGCAATCTACGTAACAGGTTCTTACGGCGGTAATATTACCGCTGTCCTTGTCAACACGCCGGGTACATCGGATTCGTTGTTTATGACGCTGGATGGTTACCCAATGACGCTGAAGGGCGAAGGATTGAAGGCGATAGGCGTCACTACACTGTCGGCATTTTTCGGCGGTATGATCGGTTGCTTGACCCTCCTTTTTGTTGCGCCGAAGCTTGCTAAGCTGGCTTTTTATTTTGGCTCCTGGGAACTGTTCCTGACTGTTATGATGGGCATTATCATTATCATCGGTCTTGTAAAAGAACAGGCGCTGAAGGGCCTGATGAGTGCAGCACTGGGTTTTCTGTGCTCTATGGTCGGCTTGGACAATCTTACAGGTGTCTCGAGGTTTAGCTTTGGTATCTCGGCTATCTATGACGAGCTGCCTCTGCTTCCGGTCGTTCTCGGAATGTTCGCGTTTTCCCAGGTGTTTATCTTAATTGCCGAAAACAGAAAATCAATCGTTATCGGCGAAGATACCATGAAAGGCAGCGTGTGGCTGTCTCTTAAGGACCTAAAATATATTCTGCGTGAAACAGTTCGCGGCTCTATCATAGGAACGCTGATCGGAATTGTCCCCGCCGCCGGAACCACAGTTGCCGCCGGCCTAAGCTACAATCTGGCACGCAACTCGGATAAAGACCCTGATTCCTACGGAAAAGGAAACCCAAGAGGGTTGGCCTCCGTTTCTGCGGCAAACAACGGTGTTGTCGGCGGGTCCTTGGTACCCTTGCTCACACTCGGTATTCCCGGCAACGGAACATCGGCCCTCTTCCTGGCAGCTCTAATGGTCCATGGACTCGCACCCGGAACCGAACTGTTTACCACAAATGCAAAGTCTGTATACGGACTTATCGTCGGCCTTTTGCTCGCGAATGTGTTTATACTCATTTTTGGTATGTTCGGAGCGCGTTTCTATGCGAAAATCACAAAGGTCCCAAGCAGCGTCCTGATTCCTATTATCACTGTGCTGTGCATACTCGGAGCTTTCAGCTTCCGCTACCTGCCCTTTGATATGATCCTCGTTTTGTTCTTCGGCATTCTGGGCTATTTTATGGACAGACTTGGCATCCCTCTCGCGCCGTTCGTTCTCTCGTTTGTTCTCGGTAAGAGTGCGGAAATCGATCTGCGCCGCGCCATAATCCTCATGTCTGGCTCGGGAATGAGCGTTGTTTTGACTCCGCTGTCCCTTATCCTAATCGTTATCGATCTCGGTATGCTTATCTGGCCGTTCTGGGGAGATATCAAGGCCCATTTCAAAAAGAATTCCGCGAAAACCTGATAGTGCGATACAGATAGAAAGTATATTTCAGATGTCGGATGCGGCTCAGATGCCGGATGCGGCATTGAATGCAAACTTAAAAAGGTCTGCATCTGCGTGAAGGATGCTGGATGCAGACCCTTTTTATCAGCGATAAAGCCAGCAATTTAAAAACGCCGCCAGTATGAACTGACGGCGTATGCGTGCGTTTAGCACATAGTTTAGCACACGGTTCTGCACTCAGGTGAAGCATTGGCCGGGAGCAGCGGCATTACCCAATCTGGAACGAAACTGCCGTCATCAGCCATTTGTTCAGGGCCCCAAAATCTATAAATATAACGGAGTACGAAATGATCTTTCTACTTATTGCCACCCTGTGTACAACCAGTCTGAATATTCTATTTAAGATATCGGCAAACAAAAAATCCAACAGCTATGCCGTATCAACCTTCAATTGCCTGAGTGCTACACTGGTCAGTTACATATTCATTTTCGGGCAAAAGATATTCAATATATCCTGGTTCGGAGCATTTTCGGCGGAATTTTCCGGTTTAATCTCCACTGGTACAAAATTTAGTTCGGAGGCCTCGCCCGCCTTCGCTATTATCATCGCCATACTCGCCGGCATTATTTCGTATATCTGCATTTATATTCTGCAGCTTTCGACCGCCCGAAACGGGACGGCCATGACCATTACCTTCAACAAGGTCGGCGTGATGATTCCGGCCATTCTTTCGGTGGTTTTCTTTAAGGAAACGCCACACGCAATACAGATAGTAGGCGTTGCTATCGCGATGCTCGCTATCGTGATGGTTTACTTTAAAAAAGAAGAAACCAACGTCATTACTTTGAAAGCTGCGCTTTTCGGAACAATGTTTTTCGGCGGCTTTTTGGATTTCATTTCAAAGGTTTACGAATATTATGGCGCTGAGCAATTCCAAGGGCTTTTTGTTTTCTACCTCTACCTATTTTCAACAATCTTAGCTGTTATCGCTATGATGAAGAAAAACCGCAGTATAAAGGTTTCAGACATTCTCTTTGGTTTATTAACGGGTATTCCGACGCAGTTTATCTCAATATTCCTGCTGAAATCTCTTACAACAGTACCTGCTTTTATTGCATTTCCTCTCTACTCAGTGGGCGCCATCTTACTCGTGAATATAATCAATCTGATCTTTTTCAAAGAAAAATTGTCAAAACGCCAGTATGCGGCAATCGGTATGCTGATTGTTGCCACAGTACTTTTAACTACTTCGTAACAGTTGCACAAGTACGTACAGAATATTTTTAAACAATTTACAGGGCCATACCACATAGGTATGACCCTGTTCAGCTTGTAAAAGAACGCCCCAAGAGGGAAAAGCACAATGATTCGCAGGGGGAGTGTGAGGGGGAGATTAAACCAGATCTGCAGCAGATATATTCACAGCATCTTCTCAATCCCCATAGGCGGACGCCCGCGCTTGCCGTTTGGGTAATACGGCTCGATAATACCGCCCCACTCATCCCACGGTATAATTTCGTCCATGATTTCCAGGAACTCTTCCCGCCGTGCTTTTTTCTTCTGGAAGCTATATTCCAGATCGCTTAAGGCTTCCTGTTTCATGTCCCGCACCGCCTTCGTATTCCTTATCCCTATTTTACCACTCGAACTGCTTGCGGCGTTATTTATTCAGAGGCTCCCTAAGTATGTACGGTTTTCCGACGGACGAGAAAAGTATACCCCTTCTATGTACAGCTCCAGCCAGCCCGCTTTTGCAAATCCAGCATCCCAAAGCAGAACTGTTCCCACCATGTCAATGTCATCTGTGACGGGTCGCCCTCGCGGATGCGCATGGTGCGGCGGATCTCCTTGGGAATGACCACCCGGCCCAGGTCGTCGATACGGCGTACGATTCCGGTTGCTTTCATGGTTGGCGCTCCTCCTGCAACGACTGATTTTTGACAGAACTAGTATTTGCAGGAGAAAATGATTTATACAGGCGGATTTTTGTTATTTGTACAGCTTGGCCAGGCCGCCCTCGCCGGTCTCACGGTAGATGTGGTTCAGATCCCTGCCGGTCTCGCGCATGGTTTCCACCACCATGTCAAAGGAGATTTTGCGCGTGGCGGAGAGAAAATTGGCCAGGGACAGCGCGTTAATGGCCCGCATGGCCGCCACGGCGTTGCGTTCGATGCAGGGAATCTGCACCAGCCCGTGGATGGGGTCGCAGGTCAGGCCCAGATGGTGCTCCATGGCCACTTCGGCGGCGTATTCGATTTGATCCACGCCCATCTCATGCAGCTCGCCCAGGGCGGCGGCGCACATGGAGCAGGCCGAGCCGATCTCCGCCTGACAGCCGCATTCCGCGCCGGAGATGGAGGCGTTGGTCTTGATGAGATTGCCGATCAGGCCGCCTACGGCCAGCGCCCGGACGATCTGCTCGTCCGAAAAACGCTTCTGCTCCTGCATATACTTCAGGGCGGCGGGCACCACGCCGCTGCTGCCGCAGGTGGGGGCCGTGACGATGACGCCGGCGTCTGCGTTCTGCTCCGCCACGGCGAAGGCATAGGCGCACACGATGCGGTTTTCCCGGGTGGCGGCGGATTCGTCGATGTGGCGCTGGTTGTAGAGATACTGGGCCTTGCGTTCCACGTGCAGCCCGCCGGGCAGCTCGCCGGCGGTGGAGAGGCCCGCGTCCACCCCGGACTTCATGGTCTCCCAGACGGTGTAGAGGTAATCCAGGATACCGTCGCCCTCCCGCTTCACCACATAGTCCGACAGGCGCATATTGGCGCTTTTGCAAAGCTCGGAAATTTCCGTGAAGCTCTTTTCCGGGTAGATCTCCGGCGTGTCGGCATCCGGCCGGCCGATGAATCGGACCGCCCCGCCGCCCACGCTGACAGCCCGCACCCTCCCGGTCTCGGTGCCGTTTCGCAGGGCAATGAGGTCCATGGTGTTGGGATGGGGCAGGTCGGCGGTGACCGTGTCGAAGTCCACCGTCACGGGGATGGGCTCCAGCGCCAGCTCGATGGCCTTATCGGTCCGGTGGCCACGGCCGGTCTTGGCCAGCGAGCCGTACAGCACCACGTGAAAGGCGTCGGCCTCGGGGTGCTCCTTCCGGATCAGCGCCGCGGCGAAGGCCGGGCCCATGGTGTGGGAGCTGGAGGGTCCGCGGCCGATGCGATAAAGCTCTTTAATACTTTTCATACGGCAAAATCCTTTCGGAATTATGTGAAAACATTGTATCATAGACCGGGTAAAAATGATACAATATCTCCGAGTAAAGAAAGGGAGGCTTCCATGAAAAAACTGCCGATTCTCCTGCTGGCTCTGTGCCTGACGGTTTCCTCCGCCTGCGGCGCGGGCGGGGTTCCGTCCGCCGCGCCCACCGCCGCGCCGACGGCGTCGCCGGAGCCCACCCCGGAGCCGGACGCCGCAGAGAAGGCCCTTGCGGCCATGACCACCGACCAGAAGATCGGCCAGCTGTTTCTCGTCCGGCCGGAATCCCTGGACCCCGCACTGACGCCCGAGCAGGCCCACAATACCACGCTGTACGGCGCCACCGCCGTCTCTGAAGCCATGGCCCAGACCCTGCGGGACTACCCCGCCGGCGGGGTGGCCGTGTTCGGGAAAAATATCGTCTCTCCCAAACAGCTGAAGGCGTTCACCGCCGCGCTGCAAAACGCGTCCGCCGTGCCGCTGCTGCTGGGCATCGACGAGGAGGGCGGCTCGGTGTCCCGGATTGCCGGCACCAAGGGCTTCGACGTGCCGAGATATAACAGCGCGGAGAGCGTGGGTGCCACCGGCGACCCCGCTCAGGCCGAGGCCATGGGCGCCGCCATCGGCTCGTATCTTGCGGAATACGGCTTCAATCTGGATTTTGCCCCGGTGGCGGACGTCAATACCAATCCCAACAATATTGTCATCGGGTCCCGGGCTTTCGGCAGCGATCCCGCGCTGGTGGCCAAAATGGTTTCCGCCGAGATCGCCGGGCTGCACCGGGCGGGGGTGATGACCTGCGCCAAGCACTTCCCCGGCCACGGGGATACCGCCGGCGACACCCACGACGGCTATGTTTCCGTCACCAAGACCTGGGATGAGCTGAAAGCGTGCGAATTGGTGCCCTTTACCGCAGCCATGGACGCGGGTACGGACATGATCATGGCCGCCCACATCACCGCCGTGAACGTCACGGACGACGGCCTGCCCGCTTCGCTGTCCAAAGAGATGATCACGGACAGGCTCCGGGACGGGCTGGGCTGGAACGGCGTGGTGATCACCGACGCGCTTTCCATGGGTGCCGTGCTCAACAACTATTCCTCCGCCGACGCCGCCGTGAAGGCCGTGCTGGCCGGGGCGGACATCCTGCTGATGTCCTACGATTACAAGGCCGCCTTCGACGGCGTGAAAGACGCCGTGGCGGACGGCACCATCAGCCAGGCGCGGCTGGACGAGAGCGTGCTGCGCATCCTTGACCTCAAGATGCGATACGAACTATTGAAATAAAGAAGGAGATATCGACATGAAAAACACGGTCAGAGAAAAAATGCTCGCCGGGGAAAAGACCCTCGGCACCTTCTTCGAGCTGGGCAGCGCCACGGCGGCGGAGTGTCTGGGCTTCTCCGGGCTGGACTATGTCATCATCGACACCGAGCACGGCCCCTATAATCCCCAGAGCGCGCTGGAATTCATCCGGGCGGCCAAACTCTATAACATTACGCCCTTCGCCCGGGTGCAGGAAATCTCCCGCGCCGCCATCCTCAAGTTGCTGGATGTGGGCGCCATGGGCATTATCATCCCCTGCGTACACACCGTGGAGGACGCCAGGGCCATCGTGCGTTTCGGCAAATACGCCCCCGTGGGCGAGCGGGGCGTCGCCAACACCGCAGGCTCCGGCTTCTGGTTCGAGGATTACGCTTCCCACGGCATCCCCGCCTATTTTGAGACCTCCAACCGGGAGACCATGCTCTTCCCCCAGTGCGAGACCCTGGGCTGTCTGGAGCATATCGCCGAGATCGCGGCTCTGCCGGGGGTGGACGGCATTTTCGTCGGTCCCTTCGATCTTTCCACCGCCATGGGCATCCCCGGCCAGTTCGACGCCCCGGAATTTCAGGACGCCCTGCGCCGCATCCTCACCGCCTGCAGGGCGGCGGGCAAGCCCGCCATCCTCTACGCCGCCACGGAGGAGGCCGCCCGGGCCGGCTTCGCCATGGGCTACGACAGCATCACCTACGGCATGGACGCCACCACCCTCACCAACGCTTACCGCGCGGCGGTGAAAAACATTTTGGGCTGAAAAAATCACCGCGAGCGCTTTTCGCTCGCGGTGATTTTCCGAATCAGGCCTTCGCGCCAAAACGGCGGTGGCGTCCGGCCTTGAAATCGGGCTCCGTGCGGTCCAGCAGACGGCGGATGTTGGGGCGGTGCTCCCACAGCACCACCGCCGCCGCGCCGGCGCACAGCAGCTGCTTGGGCTTGCTGGCCTTGAAGAGAACCGCCGAGAGGGGCAGCATGATGGCCGCACACACGGAACCCACCGATACTTTTTTTGTGGCCAACGCGCCGGCTGCGAACGCCCCGGCGGCGGTACAGAACACAGCGGGACCGGTCATCAGCGCGATGCCCACGCCCACGGATACGCCCTTGCCGCCCTTGAAGTGATGATAGGCCGGCCAGCAGTGGCCCGCCAGACAGCCCGCGCCGGCGGCGGCCAGACCCGTGTCCCCGGCCAGCTTTCTGCCGATGGCCATGGAGGCAACCGCCTTGCCCACGTCGCAGCCCAAAGTCAGGAGCCCCGCGCCCCAGCCGAAGACCCGGGCCATATTGGTGGCCCCGGCGTTGCCGCTGCCGTGGCGGCGGATATCGTCCAGGTAGCCCAGCTTGGACAAAATGACGCTGGAATTCAGCGATCCCAGCAGATAGCCCGCTCCGGCGGACAGCGCTTCCTTGATCATAGACGGCACCTCATACTTACAATGATAAATGAAGTATACCCTATATAACCGGGTATTTCAAGAAAAAATACTTTAAGTTTTTGAAGTAATTAAAAAATTAAACTTTACCCAAATTTTACAGGACGAATGTTTGCAACTTTACAATGTTAAGTTATACTGTAAGCGAGGTGAGATGGATGATCTACCTGTTGGAAGACGACGACAATATCCGAAAGCTTGTGATTTATACCTTGAGCAGCCAGGGTCTCGCGGCGGAAGGCTTCGAGCGCCCGTCGGGGTTCTGGAAGGCGGTATCCGAGGCCGTACCAGAGCTGGTGCTGCTGGATATCATGCTGCCGGAGGAGGACGGTCTGGCCGTCCTGAAAAGATTGCGCTCCCGGGCCGATACGGGGTCTGTTCCGATCATCATGCTCACCGCGAAGGACAGCGAATACGACAGGGTCGTGGGTCTCGACGCCGGGGCTGACGACTATCTGCCCAAGCCCTTCGGTATGATGGAACTGGTGGCGCGCATCCGCGCCGTGCTTCGCCGGGCGGAGGCCGCCCCCCAGGGGCGGGAGTACCGGGTGGGGCCGCTGACGGCGAACACCGCCCAGCATCTGGTGAAGGTGGACGGCAGGGAAGTGACCCTGACGCTGAAGGAGTTTGAACTGCTGTGCCTGCTGCTTGAAAAGCGCGGCGCGGTATTGACCCGGGATGCCCTGCTGACCCAGGTGTGGGGCTACGGTTTTGACGGCGAGAGCCGCACGGTGGACGTCCATGTCCGCACCCTGCGGCAGAAGCTGGGGGAGGCCGGCGGTCTCATCGAGACGGTACGGGGCGTTGGGTATAAGATCGGAGCCGGAAAATGACGACGAAAATTTTCAAGAGCACCTTCCTCACGGGGATGGCGGCCCTGCTGGCCTGCGTGGCCCTGTTCTTCGGGGTGCTGTATCAATATTTCGAGGCCCGGCTTTTCACGGAGCTGAAAAGCGAGGCCGCCTACGCCGCCCAGGGCCTGGAGACCGCGGGAGAGGCCTATTTCAACGGGCTGAAGATCGGCGAGCGCATCACCTGGGTGGCTGCCGACGGCACCGTGCTTTATGATAACGAGGCCGACGCCGCGACCATGGAAAACCATGCCGACCGCCAGGAGATCAAGGCGGCGCTGGAAAACGGCAGCGGCCAATCCGCCCGCTATTCCGCGACCTTTATGGAAAAAACCCTCTATTACGCGCTGCGCCTTACCGACGGCACCGTGCTGCGCGTGTCCTGCACCCAGAATACCGTGGGCACGCTGTTGCTGGGGATGCTCTCCCCATTGCTGTGGATTTTGGCGGCGGTGCTGATTTTGTCCGCGGTGCTGGCCTCCCGTCTGGCCAGACGCATCACCCGGCCCATCAACCAGATGGAGCTGGAGGACCCCAAGCTGGACGGCGATTATCCCGAGCTCACCCCGCTGGTGCAGAAGCTGCGGGAACAGAATTTCACCATCCACCGCCAGATGGAGGAGCTGCGCCGCAAGCGGGAGGAGTTCACCGCCATCACCGAGAATATGAGCGAGGGCTTCATTCTGGTGGACAACAAGGCCGCCATGCTCTCGTATAATTCCAGCGCCCTGCGCATTCTGGACTCCTCCCCGTCGGAGGAGGGCGGCAGCGTGCTGGCCCTCAACCGCAGCGAGGAGTTCCGCGCCGTCGTGTCCGAGGCCCTGTCCGGCCGCCACGGGGAGATGCTGCTGCAGCTTGGCGAGGGCAGCTATCAGATTATCGCCAATCCCGTCACCGCCGACGGGCAGGTCACCGGCGCGGTGCTGGTAATCCTGGACGTGACGGAGAAGGAGCAGCGGGACGCCCTGCGCCGGGAATTCACCGCCAATGTGTCCCATGAGCTGAAAACGCCGCTGACCTCCATCTCCGGCTTCGCGGAGCTCATCCGGGACGGCCTGGTGGAGAAGGAGAAGATCGGCGAGTTCGCCGGGGATATCTACGACGAATCCCGCCGGCTCATCGCGCTGGTGGAGGATATCATCAAGCTCTCCCGACTGGACGAGGAATCCTTCTCCCCCCAGAAGGAGACCGTGGATCTCAAGGTGCTGGCCGCCGAGGTCATCGCCCGGCTTCAGAGCGCCGCCCGGGCCAGAAATGTCACCGTGACCCTGGCGGGTGAGGGCGCGTCCGTGGAGGGCGTGCGACAGATTCTGGATGAAATGGTTTACAATCTGGTGGAAAACGCGATAAAATACAATAAAGACGGCGGCTCCGTCACCGTGACGGTGGACGTGGGCGACGCCGGCCCCCGCCTTGCCGTGGCG
>Ga0268263_1001780_pt1 | contig 16715 bp, 23 predicted proteins | sample Biomet5_FD_190358 | JGI IMG/M metagenome (GOLD analysis project Ga0268263, IMG submission 190358) | Microbial communities from bioreactor (seeded with sewage sludge) at LBNL, California, USA - Biofuel metagenome 5 (SPAdes) (version 4) | ecosystem: Engineered > Bioreactor > Anaerobic >... | reverse complement strand
CCTCCTTAGTCGTGAACAAACTAAGGGTAACTGTTATTTGGGGTGCTGACAATGGCTCATCTTTTTGCCATCATCCGCTATGCACTTTTGGAGACCTTTTTCTGCATTCCTATTTTACCGAAAACACAATGATGGGGCTTTTTTATTTTGCTCAGATTGGAGGTTATACCGATGTACCCAAAAGGATGCACTTTGGCATTTGATTCTCTGATGAAAGAAATGCCCCATGAACACTACGATAGCGGCTGCGATGGTCTCTGTCCCGAATGCCGAACTTGCCGTTTCCATCGCCCGTAACGCTTGATGATTTCTAAGGCCTTAGTTTTTTTGTTTTCTGCCTTCTTAATTATCCGTGCTCGTTGAATTTGCATCAACTCAATATACGTGTCGCGTTCTCCATTCTTTATGCTTGAGGACGCAATCGCATAATGCTTTGCAATCTTCTTTGAAATTTCGTCCCATTCCTCCTGCTCCTTATCCGTAAGCGAAATGCTCTGAGGGTAATAATAGTATGGAGTGAGGACTTTTTTACTTATTGCATCCTGCAGGGTAAACGGAGGTTGAAGCAGATCGCCGAAGTAATCAAATATTGCCTGCGTTCCCTCTGGATCTCCAAAACGCTCAGGTGTTGCTGAAAGGCCGAGTCTGGCGCCGGTATCAACACGAAAAAAATGTTGTTTCAGTGGCGCTCCCATGTTATGAACCTCATCAGCGATCACAAAGAGATGATCACCTTGATTAATAGCACTTAAAAATTCTTTCTTAACAGCTGTGTCCATCATTGCGATCACAATTTTATGAAGGTCCGCATCAGGAGAAGTCCAATTATAGAGAACACCGGGGTTTCTCCAACTGCTATTTCCGTCCCCACAGAGAAGAATCTTCCGATCATAGTCGGACATCTTCTCAATGATTTCATCCCTCCAGTGATATAGCAATAGCTTTGACGGAACAAGTATGATGACGCATTTTCCTCGTTCAAGCATATAACGCGCTGCGGCAATTGCAATCATAGTTTTGCCACAACCGGTACAGCCTTGATAGACAGCCCTGAAGCCCTGCTTTTCCCATTTGTTCAGTGCTTCCGTCTGATGGTTCATTAGGTGGTATCGGTGCGTATGACGCTCTGGTGCCCATTTTTCTTCTTCATGCATACGAACAGTTATCTCATCCAGAAGTTCCTCCCAACTGTATCCAGCTGCATACTCTTTAATTTGTGCCTGAACCTCCACTGGAAGGTCATACAGCTTGACCGTAGGGTACATGTGGTTCCAAAGCCTATTAAATGTGCCTGATATCTCATCAACACGTTCTTTTTCTTTTCCCTGATCCCAACTTTGAAACACGTCTGCCGATTCGATATTCCCGTCATTTGACAGCCCCTTGAAGGTCTCATTAAAGGAACCCCGAAAGCCGACTCGGTTTCCGGCTGCGTCATAGAAGACACCGGCTTTATCATGGTAAAGCTTTAGGGCCTTTGAGTCTGTCCCATTCTTTACAACAGCAATCTTTATATCAATAACACCTGCAGTAATAAGACATGCCAAAAGCCTTGATGGCTTTTTTAAGCTTGGCTCGTTAATGATGTCTTTTGTTTCTTCAATCATTGCATCGCGTATTATTTCGTCTTCTCTCGCAGCAACACCTTGACTGATCGCTTCTTGATCTTCTTCAGATAGAAAAGGGGAACAAACAATCCGCATTTTGCCGCTATTATTAATGAAGCTTCTTAATGCATCCCATGCAACTATATAAACAGATGAACCAAAATACCCCGATATTCTGTCGTAACGAACTGACTCCCGCATACAGGGCATGTAGAATTCAGCGGATACATCGTCTTCAAGCTTGTTATATGAACTTTTGAATTCATAATCACTCAGAGACATATTTCCACACTCCAGTCATTTTCTCGGCATCCACGTCTAATCGCGCTTTTAAGGCTTCCATAAGTCGCTTGCGTTGCGCCATAACAAGGACCTCTTTGGTCGTGTGTTTTGTCTGGAAAACGATTGGCTTTCCCAACGTGTCAAGCATGTATTCCAGTTTAACTTGCAGGTTGGCGGAATAGGCAAAATCTCGATGCTTCCCCGTTTCCCAAATCACGTAGATACCGTAATTAGGGTCATTAAGCGGATTGGAGTACCCCACCACAAATGTAAATCCGCCCTCGGGGTCTATAAGTGAGCGCCTTTCTCCGGAATGCTGATTTTCAATAATAAGTTGAATTTTATACTCTGTCCCCGACCTTCCGCCCATCGGGCCAGTACAGTTATACAGATATACCTTTGCCGGAACAACAGACGGAAGCGCAACATCCAACAGCAAAGGCTTCAGTAAATTTGAATTATTTTTCACCAACGCGTCACCAAGATCTGCGATAAACATCTCATTCAGTTTTGCCTGTGGTAGTTTCCTCGCATACTCTGCCATAGGGCACCTCCTTGGTAAAAGACTGTAACTCGTTCTCCGCTATTTCGATATACTCTTGGAAAATATCAAATCCAACAAATCGTCTTCCGAGCGAAAGTGAAGCAATACCTGTCGTTCCTGAACCCACCCAGGGATCAATCACAAGATCCTCTGGATTGGTACAGCCCTTGATATACTTCTCAGGAAGATAGGCAGGTTGCATTGCCTGATGCTGCCCTTTTTTTGCAGAAACACCACCAGTAATTATGTTCATTGGCAAAGCTCCGAGCGGGTTTGGAGCAATGACTTTTTTCTTCCGAACATACATCAGCCCATTGCTTCGCGGTTTATATTCATAATCGTTATAGGTCTCAAGACTATGTGACACATATGGCCGACGGATAGCATCAATATTGATTTCCCATTTTGGCGCAACGGAGAACCAAAGATTTTGTTCATATGCATCTTGACATGCGCACCTCAGCCCAGTGGGCACCGGATTTCCCTTTACCCAGATCTCTATATCCACGCAAGACATATGCCATTTTTCTTCAAGTAAAATAGCAAGCTTTTCGATAACCAGAGATCTTCTTGGGGATGTGTGCGCTGTCTTTTTTTCTCTGTTTGCTTTTACATTAATTACGAGGAACCCATTGTCAGCGAGTACATGCATTGCTCCGTCAATGAACGGTGATATCTTTTCGATATACTCTGCTGTAGTCCATACCCCATAGTTCCGTTCGGCATTTGGATACGGCGGAGAACCATATACAAGCTTCGCACAGCCTTGTGGCAACTCAAACATCCCCGCTGCACCATCTTGGCATTTAAGCAGGAATCTTTGATTATTGAGCTCATGCATTATTATCGTTTCCTTTGCTATTCTTTATTTTCTCTTCAGATACGTTATACTTAATCCACTTGCGTGCCAATTCGCAAAAATCGGAATTTATATCCATGCATATCCAATTACGTTTCAACCGTTGAGCTACAACGGCTGTTGTTCCGGAGCCCGCAAACGGATCAAGAACAATGTCGCCCTCATTAGTCCCTGAAAGCAGAAAAAACTCAACTAATTGCTGTGGATAGCGTGCAGGATGCTTAATCCCAATTTCTTTGCAGAATTTTTGAAAGTTATCATTACTGGCATTGTTGCCAAGCGTGATAACGCTTCCCGGATCAGAACCTCCATGGTTCACCCATGCATGACTCAAATCAAAATTATGCCTACTTGGACGCGTATTATCTTCACGAGCACCCTTACCTTTACCATCCAGGAATTTTTGCATATCTTTGCTATAAGATTTTCTGATTGGCTCCATATTAAATGTCCAGTTATCGCCCTTGCTGAACCAGAAGCAATACTCGTGAGATTTTTTTGTTCTCCCCATAGTTCCACGGGAAAATACATTCGGAGGGGTTGCAGGATTATACCAAATATAATCACGAACAAGATGAAATCCCACCTCATCGCAGAGAGCTATTACCAACTTAAAAACGTATAAACTCTGGAAATTCCCATCAAGCTTATCACTAATGTTTAGAATAAAACTTCCATCTGGGGCCAGAACGCGGTAAAATTCCTTCGCTCTTGGAATAAACCACTCAACAAATTTCTCCGGTTTTATTTTTTTCACCTTTTCTCCATAGTCTTTAATCTGGTCAGCATACGGAGGTGAAGTGATAATCATATTAATGGACTCGTCCTCTATTGACTTCATTAAGCATAGACAATCTCCGCATATCACAGAGTTTCTTAAATTGTTATTTTTCGCTATTGGCATCTTATTACTCTCCTATTTGCATTTTGTCAGTTCGGCCACGCTTTCATTGTATCAAATAGTAGCCACTATTCCACGCAAGAATCGAGAACTGACCGCAACACATCATAATAATATAAGAACCGTAGTCCCAAAAAACGGACTCACTCGTCATCGTTGATAAATTCCACGATGTCCGCGATGTTACATTTCAGGGCAACACAAATCTTCCTCAAGGCATCCATCGAAACATCCTCACTTCTTCTGAGCTTTGTCATGGTGCTTGAGGAAAGCCCCGAAGCCTTATGGAGATCAGACTTACTCATCTCTTTATCAACGAGTAACTTCCAAAGTTTTTTGTAGCTCGCTTTCATGTTTGTCACCTCAAAAAAGAAAGTGTAGTCGGAATTAAATATAAGTATATCACGGCGCAATCGCTTATTCAACAATTATCGACGCAAAAGCGTCGTATCTGACCAAATCGCCGGATTGTAAAAGTGAGATCAGCGAATTGTAACGCAAAGCCGTCTTGTGAAGTCTACCGCGATCATTTTTTCTCTTCTCGTTTGCTTTCTCACGACCTTGGCAGTGTAGGCGATAAACTCTTCCGGCATTGGAGTATCACCTTCACAGGGAATGCTTTTCCAATATGCTTTCTGCATAGGATCTTCGCTGCACAGTCCGTTGATCATTGTAATCTTAATGGAGTCCATGAAAGCAACCCTGCGCAGAGACGCCAATCTCAGAAAATAAGGAAGCTGAAACACGCAGACCGCCGAAACCATTAACCGGTTTCGGCGGTCTGTTTTTTATTCTCTGTTATTATCCTTGACAACTTCTTGGTCAGCTTCCTTGCGCTCCTGACCGACGCCGAGGATGCTGTCTACATTTCTTTTCATCGTCTCAATTTTCTTTCTATCCTTGTCCAGCTTGTGCCGTTCATCATAGAGCCGCTGCTGCTCTTGAACAAGGCGCTCCTGCTCTGAGGCAAGGGAAGACAGGCTGGGAAGTTTATCGCCCGTCTGCATTGCCTTGAGAGTGTCACGGGACGCCTCATAGATCGTGATCTCGGCTGAATGCTGCCTGAAATATTCATCCCGCTTTCTCACCTTGCGGTACTGGTCATACACCGGCTTGGTGCGCTGATACTGGCTGATGTGCTTCATAAGAAGCTGTACTTGCTTCAATCTCTTTTCGAGCTTCTTTAGATCACTGCCGGTCTTCTGATATGAGCTTATCAGGTCAGCCATCTTTGCTTCAATGTCCGCATATTTCAGGAGATTGTTTTCAGTCAGATAATTGAGTGTTGCTGACGCTTGCTTGAGGTTGTTTATCTTAGCCCAATGCTCGTAGCCTTTGCTCTCCTGAGCCTTTAGGCAGTTCTGAATATCAATGATAAGGCTGACGCCCTTGCTGTCCCGACGGAACGCAATACGCCGTGCGCTTCTGCCCTTAATTCGCTCTTTGATCCGCTCTTCTGTGTAGTTGTCCCCGATTGTTTTTGCGCGGGTAAACCTCTCCTGACCGGCAGCACGGAAGGAGATGTATTTGCCGGGTTTTATTTCATACCCGGCTTCTTCCATCAGCTTCAGGAAGTCTTCGTAGCCGGATGCTGTGATGACGCTCCGGTCAATGGTCATCTTGAGCTTTTGTTTCCAGCTCGTCCCGTTCTTAGCCTCGGTATATTCCTTGTAGCTCTTGCCTTTGCTCTGGCTGGGCGGGATCACCGACAGCCCGTTTTCTTTGCAAAGGCGGTCGCTGATTTCCTGCGTTTCGTAGTAAATCTTTTTATAGCTCTTGTATGCGTGGTAGTCTACAAAGTTGACGGCATTGAAGATGATATGATTATGAACATGACCCTTGTCGATGTGAGTTGCAAGAACATACTCGTATTTTCCTTGCAGAACTTCGTCGGCAAATTGCTGCCCGATTTCATGAGCAAGCTCCGGCGAGACTTCTCCGACCGCGAAGGACTGAATCATGTGCCGGGCAATAATCTTTGTCGGATTCATGCCCTGCTGTTCGGCGATCCTGCGCGTCCACTCGAATTCCTTTGCCGCTGTTTCTATGGAGCATCCGAAGGAAGAGACAAGCAGTTTCTCGTCAGTTTTGTCCGGGTTTTCGATGTATGCAAGAGCCTTGCTTATAGTTCCTCTGATTGGTTTGATTTTAGTAATTGCCATATCTGCTTCATCAGCTCCTTCATCTCGGCAAGGTCTTCCTCGTAGCAGTGTCCGGTGGAGTTGACACGCTTGCAGATTTGATTGAAGTTTGCGCCGACTTTGTTGACCGCAGCCGCGAGCTTTTTCTGCTCCGTGTAGTCCACCTGAATGATGTAGCCGTCAATCGCCATCTTCCGAAGGTAAGCACCAATGTTGTGGGTTTTCATGATCGCCATCTTGTTTTGAATGAGTTCTCTTTCATACTCACTCACCGCAAATCGTATGATTATTGGCCTTGTCCTGTTTGCCATGCTTGTCTGTCCTTTCGTCGTAATTTGAAGGGGTTTGGGGAATCCCAACAAGCTGATTTTTTCGATTTAGGGGAGGTATCCTAAATCAAAAATCTCCGTGTGTGGCTACACCGGATTTGCTTGCTATTCGTCTAAATCGTATTCCTGCGTGGGGTTCTCCCCGTAATTCCTCTTCATCTTACAACGGACATTTCAGCGCAGTTTTTTGACATGAAACAAAAAAAGACGCCCATTTCTGAGCGCCTTTCCATTAAAAGCCTTATTTCTTCCTGCTTTCGTAATCCTCGTCAATACGCTGCTTCCATGCCTTGCCGAGTGGACGGCTGCATCTGACAGAACAGATAGCTTCACTGACCACTTCGTAATTGAGCTGCGTTCCCTCGTGATCGCTGTGATAGTTGACTGCCCGATCAGCCCCAATGCCAAAGTGCTTTGCCGTCTCAACAGCGTCGATGTTCGCGCCAAGGAACAGGAATTCCCAGCCGTATTTGCTCTTTTCTTTTTCGATCATCTGCTTTACCTTATCACTGGTATAACGGTGACTTGCGTTCTCCATACCATCGGTGGTGATGACGAACAGCGTATGCTCCGGCACGTCTTCCTGACGGGCATACTTGTGGATGTTCCCGATGTGATGGATAGCTCCGCCGATTGCGTCCAGAAGCGCTGTGCAGCCACGGACGGAATACTCCTTATCCGTCATCGGCGGAATGTCTTTCACATTCACACGGTCATGGATTACCTCGCTTTCGTTGTCGAACAGGACGGTGGAGATCATCGCGTCGCCGTCAGCTTTCTTCTGCTTTTCGATCATGGAATTGAAGCCGCCTATGGTGTCGGTTTCGAGTCCTCTCATGGACCCGCTGCGATCAAGGATGAACACGATCTCGGTTAAATTCTTCTTCATTTTCAAATCCTCCATATAAAACGTGGCTGTCCGGTTTCTTTACCTTACAGCCACATTATAGGAGGTGTTGGATGCCCTTTGGTCGCATGAAAAGCGACAATCAGCAAGGCTCGCCGAAGACATCACAGTCAACATCAATGACCTCATCTATCGGGATCTGCTTTCCGTCGCCCATGATGATCATGCGCTCATACTCGTCCACTTTTTTCACTGCACCGGCTGCAAGAACATACTTGCCGCCGGTCTTCTTTGTATCGGGAAGGAAGTAGGTTATCTTTATTTCAGCATCAAGCTGTCCGGTCACGAGCCTCAGCTTTTCGCCGATCTCTTCCTTTTGGCTGTCATCAAGCTCTATCCTTGCGTCGGTCAGACGCGCGCTCTCTTTGATCGATGTATCGTATCCGGTCAGCGCAGCGAATGGAGAAAACTGAGCCGCCCTGTCAATGGCAGACATTCGCGGTCTGGTCGATGAAACGTGATGAGGCAAATGGATGATGTCATCGTATTGATCCGTCATGCTTTATGACCTCCGATCTGGCTGTTCCGGTCTTTTGCGGTTGCGCCTTCCTCGAAGTTCATCCCCTTGAGGATCGCGTTTTTGCCGTATCGCTTTTTGATGGTCAGCATGGCAAGCTGCATGGTTCTCTCGCGCTCAAGCTCGGTTTCCTCCGCTTTGCGCCTTGCTTCTTCCTCCGCATAATCGGTGAAAAGGTCAAGCTGCTCCGCTTCCGGCTCCTTAGGCAGGGCAGCTTCCTCTATGACATGGTTTGCAGTCACGTTGATGCGCCGGATCAGCAGATTCTTATCTACAATACTGTCAAACAGCGCCGATGCAGCTTCCACGATTTGCTTCGTAGAGGATGTATGTCTTCCGAGATTTCCAGTTCCGTGAGCGTGCTTCGGAACTTCACGACCGTAATGGTCCGTCGTGACCGCCCCGTGATACTGCCCTCTGATAGCCGGATCTCTCAGGTTCTCAATATCAAAGCCAATGGTCAAGACAATTTGATCTGTCACCAGCCCTTTATCCACCAGATCAAGCGCAAGCATGTCCGCCATCTCTCGCGTGATCAGCTTTGCCTTTTCAAACGAATAAGGGCAGTGAAGCACCTGCCCGGAGCTGATACTGTTTGTGCTTGGCCTGTACGCCTTAATCTCCGCAATCGTACAAGGCTCCCAGCCCCACGCATGGTCGATGAGCAATTCCGCGTTCTTGCCGAACAGCTTGTAAAGCAAGTCCTCGTTCCGCTCTGAACAGAGGGCAACATCGCCCATGGTGAACATCCCGTTCTGCTCAAGTTTCTTCGCAATGCCTCGACCCACGCGCCAGAAGTCCGTGAGAGGCTGATGAGACCAAAGCTCACGTCGGAACTTCATCTCATCCAGCTCTGCAATGCGGACTCCGTTCCTGTCGGCGAGGATGTGCTTCGCCACAATGTCCATTGCCACTTTGCAGAGGAAAAGGTTCGTGCCGATCCCTGCGGTCGCTGTGATGCCGGTTGTCTCAAGCACGTCGAGAATGATCTTCATGGCGAGATCATGGGCAGAGAGCTTGTAGGTGTTCAGGTAGTCCGTCACGTCCATGAACACCTCGTCGATGGAGTAGACCACAATATCTTCCGGGGCAATATACTTGAGATAAACCTGATAGATGCGGGTGCTGTACTCCATGTAGTACGCCATCCGGGGCGGCGCGATGATGAAGTCAATCGCCAGAGACGGGTTTGCTTGCAGCTCCGAGAAGAAGTGTGATGTGCCGTCCAGCCTGTGTCCCGGTGCGTCGTGCTGCCGTCCGGCATTCGCTTCCTTCACGCGCTGCTTGACCTCGAATAGCCGTCCGCGCCCGGAGATGCCGTAGCTCTTGAGGGACGGCGTGACGGCAAGGCAGATGGTCTTGTCCGTCCGGCTTTCGTCTGCGACAACAAGGTTTGTGTCCAGAGGATCTAAGCCGCGCTCCCGGCACTCCACGGAGGCGTAGAAAGATTTCAGGTCGATTGCGATATAGGTTTTGTCTTTCATTTTCGGCTGTCCTCCTTCCCGCAATGTATAAAAGCAGGAGCTTATGCGCTGCCCATCAAGTTCTCCGTCCTATCAAAGCGGCATCGGTGTCCGGGCGATCAGAATGACCGCCAGAATCGCGCCCATAAATGCCGCAGCCCCTATGACTGCCAACACCTTTCTGCCGAGTTTCTTCTTCGCTGCCTTGCAGATCAGCGCGGCACAAGCCGTGCAGACAGCCGCAGCCACAAGTGCAATGCCCAGTGTTTCCCATAGCCACGAAAGTTCATATAGGATTCTCATGCGATCATCTCCTGTTCGTTAAACTTGAAGTTAACTATTTATCAATTCTTGCAGTTCATTGACAAATCGACAGATATGAAATCCATCACATACTGCATGATGAACTTGAACTGCTAAAGGAAGCAAAATTTTCCCATCTTCTTCGCAATATTTCCCCATGGTAAAAATGGGGATTAAATAATCATACCCTTTCTGTAAATTCAAATTAAAACTCTCAAATGTTGACCATGGTATCATAGATACCGTAAAAACATTTTCCGGAGCATCTGGTTTTCCTATCATGCCGTGATTACTTCCATACAGCTGAATATCGTTTTCATAAGCCCTTGAAAATGCTTCAATGTTCGGCATATATTCAGTCCAAAGGTCAGAAAATGTCTCTGTGTCCTCATGGAATATGGTATAGCTGGGAATCATCTCATCATATATTCCCAGTTCACCCTCCTGATTGATTGCCGTTCTGAACTCTGAATGACGGTTTACAATCGTTGCAAGATAATAAAGCATCGCAGGGTATAATTTCATTCGTTTCTTTTTTATTTGCGTAATATCCAATTTAACAGTCATACTGTATGTGCAAGGTACATTCGTAAAGTAATGTTCAAAATACTCATTCCGTTTCCAACTACTTCTATCAATTTTTTCGAATACCATCTAAGTTCCCTCCAAATTCCGATTAGTGTCCTTTTATAACGGTTGCATCATCTCAAGAACGATTCCATCCGGGTCTCTGAAATAAAACGCTCTGCTTTCCCCAAATCCATCTGCCCTGAAATCGAAATACTGCGGTTCAGACAAGCACTCCACATGATTTTCGATAAGGGTTTTGTAGACAGACTCAATATCATCCGTGTAAAAGCATACTTCTGAGATAGATGTCGTAAACAAGTCTGATTGTTTTTTATGGATCTCGCTGTCTACGAACTGAATCAGCTCGACCGGTGGTGCTTCAAGAGCCTTAGAACCGTTCAAATAAGCAACCCTTGCTTTACAATTTTCCTTACGGAACATTTTATCTGTTTCTTCGCCTTCCATAAAGATTTCGCCCTGAAATTCAAGCCCAAGAATATCTCTGTAGAAAGCAATGGAGCGATCCAAATCAGAAACGGTTAATCCAACGTGATAAATTCTTCCAATCATATTTATAGCCTCCCGAGAAAATTCCGATTTATCTGTCCCTTAAAGTCCAAGCCCGTCAACCCACGCCGCAAGCTCCTGATGTCCGACGTTACCCTTGAAGACCTTGCCGTCCATCAGTTTTGCGCCTTTGCAGCTCGGCGTAAGGCGTTCGTTCGTCTTGCCGATGTCGCTTCCTCCGGAGGTTGCAAACGGGATGATCGTCTTGCCGGTCAGGTCATAGCTCTCAAGAAATGTATTGATAATCGTCGGCGCGACATACCACCAGATCGGGAAGCCAACAAAGATTGTGTCGTAATCCTTCATGTTGTCCCGCTTTACGGCAATCTCAGGACGGGAGGCAGGATCGTTCATCTCAATCGTGCTGCGGGCTTTCTTGTCCATCCAGTTCAAATCCGCTTCCGTGTAAGGCACCTTCGGCTCGATCTCAAAGATGTCCGCGCCGATTGCCTCTGCCAGCGTCTCGGCAACCTTTGCGGTCACGCCGGACGCGGAAAAATACGCTACAAGTTTCTTGCTCATGTTTCTTCCTCTTTTCTCAAGTCACAAGTCTGTATATGGTCAGGGGCAGATACCAGAGGGCAACTGCCAGCTTCCAGATCAGAATTACGCCGCCGATCAGACCGCCAAGGACAAGGTTGAGTGCGACAACACCTACTGTCCCGGAAATGTCAAACCCTATCGGGATTAGTGTAAACATCTTTCCGATGCCAAACGGAACGCCGCAAGCCAGCCAGATCAGGAAGTAGTCTCTTGCTCCGTTCTCGGTAAATATCCGGCTGAAAATGGAGAACAGCAGCAGCGCGATCACTATGGGAAGAACAGCCTTTTTCAAAAAGTCTGTCATTATCTCTCTTCTGATCATCGGCACTCCTTTATTTCAAAAAATCACTGCGATGTTCAATCGGTCTGAGGTCGTATCCCATTTCTGCAAGGTGAGCAATTTTCAGAGCAACCAAGTTAATGTCTGTGTGCATCTGCCTCGCTATCTGTTCGGCAGAGTAATGGTAGGTGTATATGTAATCCAGCATCTCATCGTTATCCAAAAGGATCTCTGCCGCAACGATGTTTGCTTCGTATTCCGGCTTCGTCGTCATATCGTAGAGCATGAATTCACGGATTGCGCTGCCTTTTGCCAGATTGCGGTGTAGCTGGTCATGTCCAAGCTCATGAGCGCAAACAATTCGCATCATTCTGTCGCTCAGGTCCTTATTCAGAAGTATAAAGCGATTTCGTTTGATGACACGGTACATACCTTTCAAGCGTCCGAAGTCTTCACAGAAGAGGACTTCAACGCCGAGCTCGTCTGCAATCCGAAACGGATCTCGCGTCTCGCATCTCTTCACGAGAGAGCTGCCGACTTTTGATAAATAATTAGAACTCATCGCCCAACCACCTTTCACGTTTCATATATCAGTGTAGCAGATGGGGTGTCCCAGAAAACGGACTTATTGTTTTTCGCCTTTTTCTTCCTCTCTGCGGTATTTCTTTGGCGTGTACTTCTTGTTCTTTTCTTTTGCAATCCAGTACGCATCATTCAGAGCTTTCATAGCTCCGTCCAGCGACTCGTCATCAAGATGACCGCCGGCAAACATGCCGGTCACTTCACCGACTAGCTCACCTATATCCTTCGCCGCTTTTGAGCCGCCCTTCTCTTGGGCATCAAGCACAAGCATCCCGGACTGACCGAACAGATATTCCGCTGTTGTATTGAGCGCAGCGGCAAGCTGTTCAACAATCGCATACTTCGTTGGCTTTCGAGTGCCGAGCTCATAATTCTGGATCGTTCTTGCAGTAACGGAGATTTTTTCAGCAAGTTGAACCTGAGTGAGATTTGCCTCCACTCTTTTTTCTTTCAGCTTCTCCTTGAATCCCATAAGACACCTCTCCTAATTTTTTATCTGTGAACACGAACAGAAATTTCGCATTACCTGTTGACGCGAACAAACTGTTCAATTACAATGAGCCTACACGAATGAAATGTTCGTATTTATGCTACCACACGAACAGGATGTGTGTCAATAGGACATGAAAGAAATGTTCGCATTTAGTGAAACTTTTTTATGAACGAACTGAGCAAAAGATAGGAGGATAACTATGCAGCCGCAGTGCAGGAAGGTTTATGTTTCCGTCAACATTGATGTAGACAAGGACGGAGGCATACAACCGCGCATGATCCGTTGGGAAGATGGCCATATCTATGAGATCGACCGGCTTAAACACAAATGCCAAGCCTCATCTCTCAAGGTTGGCGGTTATGGCATCCGATATACTGTCTCAATCTGCGGAAAGGAAACTTTTCTGTACGATGAAGACGGCAAATGGTTCGTAGAAGCAAGGAGGTAATCCCATGTATTTATTGCGCACCCAGATTGAAGAAATTGCAGTCGCCGTCATGAAGGACTTTAACGACTTCTTTTTCAATGAGCAAACCGGAAGGAAGAAGGGCGACCTTCAAGGCACACCGATTGATCAGTTCGCAAAGGACTATCTCGGTCTGAGCGTTTCCTTTGCGCATCTGTCATCAGATGGGAATCTATGCGGTTTGACCGCATACGCAGATACCGAGTTTGTGCTTGAAAAAAACGGGCAGAGCAAAACAATTTTTCTCAAGCAGAATCAAGTGATTTTGGATATGAGCTTTATAACACCGGGACAAGTCCGAAATCTCTGCGGAAAGCGGAGATTCACACTTGCCCACGAATGCGCTCACCAAATTCTTTATCAGATGCAGTCTGAGGACGGAAAAACCTCATGCCGGAAAAAGTATGCTGCTCATACAGCATATTCCCTCCGTGACTTGAAGACAAAAGAGGATTGGAATGAGTGGCAGGCAAATGTATTAGGCGCAGCCATTCTCATGCCGCAGGAACAGATCGACCTGGCTATGTGGTATTTCGCCGCAAGCAATAAGCTCAAGAATTACGGAGGATATTTCAATTACAAGGATCATTCGGTCCTGAAGATGATTTGCCAAGCCTTTGGGGTATCAAAGAGTGCTGCCATCATCCGGCTCAAGGAGCTGGACTATATGGAGGAATATGCTTATTCGGATTTCCGCGATCCGTTGGAGGTGTGGAATGAAGAGTAAAGTAAGAGTATCTGAGCCATCCCCGGAAGTTCAGTTCAAAATCCGAAAGGCAAGAACAGCCATTGCCAGCCAGAAACGGCGAATGGTTGAATGCCCGTATTGCCATCACAATGCAATCGTCGTATTTGAGGACACGCGAGGTCATGTTCAGGCAAAGTGCAAAGCCTGTGGACGTGAGACTGTTTTTGATGTTCTCAGCATGAGGCGTCTGCTGCGCTTCCTCTGCAAGAGGTAGCGCAGACAACAATTAAATAATTCATAGCTGTGCTGTGGAGCCGCTGACTGGCGAGTCTTCCTAATGCCGCATGACAGAGTTTCCTTCAAGGATTCTCTGTTCTATCGGTATTGGAAGTTCAACTCACCGTCATGCGGCTCCATTTTTCTTGCCCTTCCGCTGCTCTGCATCAGCGGAAAGGATGAGAAATGTACCAATGGGAGCCGTATTCGGCTAAGTACCCGTAGTCTCCGATTTTTGATTTTCCTCAATTTCAAAAATCAAAAAGGAGACTGCAAAATGAGAACACCTAAAGAATTCGACTATGACCTTTGGATCGATAGAAATGACGGGCAGTGCTATGTCCGTGTGAAGAACACCGGTGAAGTGAGCGCCGTTAATGCCGACACCTTCCGCTTCCTTCGACGGGAGGAAAAAAGGCTCCGTCGTGACATTACTCCCGATAAGCCGGGAGAAACACCTTCGGTGAGAAATGAAATACTGCATCCTCTTTCTCTGGACTATGCCATCGAAGGATCGTATGGAGACAATGTCCCTGCATGGGCTATGGACCGCGACAACAGCTCGGAGGACGCTCTGCTCAATCTGCTTGAAGAAGAGCTGATAAGATCACTCACCGCAAGGGAAGCGGATGTATACACGCATTGCATAGTAGACGGAATAAAATATCTGACTTATGCGAAGGAAACCGGAATTGATGTTGCAAACGTCACCCGGACCGTCGGACGCATCAGAAAGCAAGCAAAAAAACTTTTCTGATTTTTTGCAGAGCATGTCAAAAAAACGCCTTGAGATGTCCGTAGTAAGGTGAGAGGACAGTAATCCTTCTCATGTTCCTTGAAAACTGAATAGTCAGTGCTGCGGATCCTTCCGCTTCTGCGTAGCAACACAGCTTCCGACGCCAAGACCTCCGTTTGGAGCGAGCGATCACCGGAGAGCTATAACAGTCATGTGGTGTGGTTGCTTGCGACGATGTAGAAGCTGGGTACAATGATACTTCCGTCTGTCTTTGAGACAGGCGGCTCGGAGCGTTCCTCGGAGGGGTGAGATTCCCATGATGCCGGTTGACCGTCGGCAGTCCGCAGCACTCCCTATTCAGCAGGGGACGAGATAAATATGCTGAAAAGTTTATCAATGAAAACTATGCGCAGCAGTCCGGCAAAGACTGCTGCGCATCCTTTTGCTGATAAGCAAAAAATAATGAAGGAGGTGAGACGGGTGAATACAACTACCATCTCACAGAGAGACGCATACAAGCTGATGCTCAAGGAATACCCGGATGTCATGAACATTGAACAGATGTGTGAAATCCTCGGCATCAGCACTAAAACAGGTTATCGCATCCTCAGAGAAGGAAAAGTCTGCTGCATTAAGGTCGGCAGAGCCTATCGTATTCCGAAGGCTCATCTTTTCACTTACCTGTCCATTGGTTGTGCGGAGCTGCAAGAAGCGGCAAATGCCTGAGCTTTGGACTCAGATTGTTTACAAAAAGAATCACGCAGAGGTCCTCCAATTCGAACCCGGTTCTGGTATAATAGGTTCCCAGTTGACGGTAGGAGTCTCTGCTGCGAAGAAGGAGGTATTTTTTATGGTAGCAGGGCATCTTAGTGAAAAGAATGGTTATTTCTACGCTGTAATAAACTATAATGATTCTCTTGGGAATCGAAAGACCAAATGGATGTCAACAGGCTTAACTGTGAAGGGCAACAAGAAACGCGCTGAGGCAATCCTTGCCGAGAAGCGCCGTACCTTTCAGCCGGATGAGCCGGTGACAAGCGAAATCCTTTTTGCAGACTTTATGGAGCAATGGCTTCGTGTCGTGAAAAGCTCCATTGCAGTTCCGACATACGCTTCTTATACCAACATGGTGAAGCGTGTCATCTCTCCTTATTTCCGCGAAAAGAAGACAACTCTTCAAGGATTGACCGCAAAGGATATTCAGGATTTCTATTTGAAAGAGCTTGACCGGGTCAGTGCTTGTTCCGTCATCCACTACCACGCAAATATTCACAAGGCTTTGAAATATGCCGTGAAGATGGATTTGATTGCTGTCAATCCAGCAGACAAGGTGGAGAGGCCTAAGAAAGAGCACTTTGTCGGGAGCTTCTACGATGCAGATGAAATGAACGCTTTATTTGCTGCATCGAAAGGAACAAAGCTGGAAATTCCGATTTTGTTTGGGGCCTTTTACGGTCTTCGCAGAAGTGAGGCAATCGGTTTGAAGTGGGATGCCATTGACTTTGAGCACGACACTCTGACGATCCGGCACACAGTTACTTCATGCGATATTGACGGAAAGCTTACGCTCGTTGCCTCCGACACAACGAAAACAAAATCCAGCATGAGAACGCTGCCGCTTGTTCCGTTTGTGAAAACGCGGCTGCTGGCGCTCAAGGAAG
>Ga0268263_1001775_pt1 | contig 16745 bp, 13 predicted proteins | sample Biomet5_FD_190358 | JGI IMG/M metagenome (GOLD analysis project Ga0268263, IMG submission 190358) | Microbial communities from bioreactor (seeded with sewage sludge) at LBNL, California, USA - Biofuel metagenome 5 (SPAdes) (version 4) | ecosystem: Engineered > Bioreactor > Anaerobic >... | reverse complement strand
GTTTGAGGAGGTGACGCGAATGCCCTGGGACGACGAAGACCTGAACGACCCGGGCCTTTACGCGCCTCGGAACGCTCCGCATGTTCGAAAAGCGACTTCTCCCGGAGAACGGGCCAATCGCGGGGATGCCGGCCGGGGGGAGGCAGCGGGAACCTCCCGCGCGAATTCGGACGAGTACCGATTCGATAATAACGAGCATTGGAACGAGACATTGGGCGAATTGCCCGTTCAAAAACCGATCCATAAACCCGGCCGAAACGGGGCGCCTGACGGAAGCGATAATCCCTACGCAAGAAAGCGGGCACCCACCGGTAAAGATTTCAATGAACCGCGGGGTGTATGGATACGCAAAGGGAAACCGATTCTGTACGCTACGGTAATCGTATGTTGCATGGCGATTCTCGGTTTTATCGGCGTTATGATGATGCCACAGACAGCTGGATATTTTTGGCGGGATCTGGACAATTTTGCGTTCATCAACGGCGAGATTCTGCGATATGACAGCACGATTGTAAAAAATTACAAACAATATCGTGATTATCTTAAACAGAACCTGATTTATCAGGGAATCTTTATTGATAATACCTACGTCGGGGGAATGACGGTAGAGGATGCAAGGAAAGCGCTGGGTGGAAGCGGAGCCGGAACGGCTAATCCTTTTGCCGTGACCGTCAGCATCGGAAATAAAACCTGGAGCTTCGATAGCACTGCAATTCAAGCTAACCGTAATCTGGATCGGGTTTTACATCAGGCTTATACAATCGGCCGCAGAAATACCACCGACATCATCGGCACGAGCAGAACGCCCTTCCGGGAGCGGGTGGAAACTGCGTTGGACCTTTTGGAACATTATGTATACCTGAAGAGCGATTCGACTTATGATCATGACGCGGTGAAAGCCAAAGTGGCCGAAATCGTCGCCTATGTGAACCGTGACCCGGTGGATGCGCAAATCGCTTCCTTTGACTTCAACACGCGAACCTTCACCTTTTCCGATGAGCAGCCGGGTTTGACAATCGACGGAGATGCGTTGTATCAGCAGGTAATTAGCAAGCTGGATGCCGGAGCGACAAACGAGTCGATTACAGTTCAGCCTGTGATTACCTCACCAAAAATCACAAAAGCAGATCTGGCGAATCATTTTAAACTGGTTTCCGCTTTCACAACGGATACCACGTCATCCAGCAATCGAAATAACAACATCAGTCTGGCTTGTCAGGCGATTAACGGAACGGTGCTGATGCCGGGCGAAACCTTCAGTTTCAATGAAAAGACAGGAGAACGTACGGCGGATAAGGGATATAAGATGGCGGGAGCCATTTCCGGCGGTACGCTGGTAGATGATTATGGCGGCGGAGTTTGCCAGGTAAGCTCCACTCTGTTTAACGCTGTGGCACGCGCCGATCTGGAGGTAACCAGTCGCAGCCCGCACGCGTGGCCGAGCAGCTATGTAAAAATTGGCGAAGACGCAACAGTGAACTGGCCATCACTCGATTTTAAATTCACCAACAACAAGGACACCCCGATATTTGTTATTATGTATTACAAGGATCGTCAATGCTCCGCAGAAATCTGGGGACAAACGCTGGGTGATGGCGTAACGATTGATCTGGACTCAAAAGTTGTAAAGACGATCGAACCTTCTTCATCGGTAAACTATGTACAGAATACTTCCCTGCCTGCCGGAACCAGTAACGAAACGGTAAAGGCGCGTACCGGTTACGTAGTGGAAACCTATCAAGTCTGGTATCAAAACGGAACGGAAACAAAACGGGTGCTATTGCACACATCCACTTACAAAGCCTATCAGCGTACGGTGGAGTATAACTGACGTGGGAAAGGGGGATAAGCGATGATTCAAATGATCGTGATTACCCTGTCCGCTCAACCTTATGTTAAGATTGAGACTGATGAAATTCTGATCAGGGATGCGCAATCTGCGCTGGACTTGATCGCTTCTGTCAGGATGCGGACCGACTGCGACCGTGTTGCGATCCCCCGGGAAGCATTTGAATCCTCATTTTTTCGGCTGAGCACTGGCCTTGCAGGCGAAGTGCTGCAAAAGTTTGTGAATTACCGGATGAAACTGTCGATATTTGGAGATTTTTCGCGTGAAAAAAGCAAATCGCTGATGGACTTTATCAAAGAGACTAACCGAGGAAACCAGATTTTTTTCGTCTCAACTGCGGAAGAGGCGGGCCTAAGGCTTTGTGGTGGTTAAATTTTAAGCGTCTGTTACAGACGCTTTTCTTGACCCTGCCGCATGGATAAGGTATGATGTAACTAGAAAACGAAGGGAGCACAGTTAATGAATCTGCTGGTAACCGGAGCGAACGGTTTTATGGGCAGAAACCTCTGCGAAGCTTTGCTTCGCAGGGCTGATTCCGTGATGAAAGTAGACGTGGATACTCCGCCGGAAATGCTTGAGCAGATGGCGCAGAAAGCGGATTTTGTATTTCACCTGGCGGGGGTGAACCGCCCAAGAGAAGATAGCGAATTTATAACGGGAAACAAGGATTTTACCGAGACGCTGCTTCAGTTGCTGGAAACGGGCAGGAAACCGCCGGTTTTGATGAGTGGGTCCACGCAGGCAGCACTGGATAATCCCTACGGACAAAGCAAAAAACTGGCGGAAGAAGCGCTGTTCGCGTATGCGAAGCGTACCGGATCGCCGGTGTACCCATACCGGCTGACCAATGCGTTTGGCAAATGGAGTCGCCCTAACTACAACAGCGCCGTTGCCACCTTTTGTTATAATACAGCCCGAGGATTACCGATTACGGTAAGCGATCCGCTGCGGGTAATGCAACTGAACTATATCGACGATATCGTGGCGGAGTTTCTGCGCGCTCTGGAGGGACGTCCGACACCGGGCGCCGATGGATATTATCGCGTTCTTCCCGAACACTCCATAACACTGGGGAAGATTGTGGAGCTCCTCACGTCGTTCCGTAACGCACGGGAGACCCTGAACCTGCCGGATGGAAGCGACGATTTTACAAGAAAACTGTATGCTACCTATCTGAGCTTCCTGCCGGAAGACGGATTTGCCTATACCCCCCTTTCACACGAAGACGCACGCGGCTCCTTTACGGAACTGTTCCATATGGGCGGATACGGGCAGGTCAGCGTTAACCTTCAGAAGCCGCATGTGCTCAAGGGAGAACACTGGCATGATACCAAACATGAGAAATTCGTGGTCGTATCCGGGCATGGCGTGATCTGTTTCCGCAAAGCGACGGGCGGTGAGGTGATCCGCTACGAAGTGGATGGTTCATGCCCGACTGTGGTGGAAATCCCCCCGGGATATACCCATAACATCGAAAACCTTGGAGAAACGGACATGGTGACCCTGATGTGGGCCAGTGAGACGTTTGATCCGAACAGGCCGGATACGTATCGCCTGCCGGTGAAACCCGATGAAAACGGAAGGTGCGGGCAATGAAAAAGCTGAAACTGATGACGATACTGGGGACTCGTCCGGAAATTATCCGTCTGTCGGCGGTGATGCGCTGCGCGGATCGTTATCTTGAACACATCATGGTTCATACGGGCCAGAACTATGCACCGGAACTCAACGATATCTTTTTCAGCGATCTGCGACTGCGCAAGCCGGATTATTATCTGGAAGCGGTCGGCGCTGATCTGGGTGAAACGATGGGCGCGATCATCTCAAAAAGCTATCATGTGATGCAGCAGGAGAAACCGGACGCGGTGCTGATTCTGGGCGATACTAACAGCGCTCTTGCAGCTATCTCCGCCAAACGGTTGAAAATTCCGATTTTTCATATGGAAGCAGGCAATCGCTGCTGGGACTGGAACGTCAGCGAAATGATCAACCGAAAAATCGTGGACCATATCAGCGACATCAATCTGCCGTATACCGAACACAGCCGCCGCTATCTGCTCAGCGAAGGGATCGATGGTAAAACAATCTTCGTGACTGGTTCGCCGATGCGGGAAGTACTGGAGAATGCGCTGCCGGAGATCGATAAAAGTGATGTGCTGGAACGAATGGGGCTTTCGAAAAGCGGGTACATCCTCGTTTCGGCCCACCGGGAAGAAAACATTGATCTGGAGGAAAATTTCCTCGCGCTGATGAACGCCATCAACAAAATCGCAGAAACCTATGCCGTGCCGGTAATCTACAGCACCCATCCGCGCTCGATGAAGTTTATCCAGAAACGCAACTTCGTATTTCACCCGCTCGTACAGAATGTGAAACCCCTCGGATTCATGGATTACAACAAACTGCAGCGTAACAGCCTGCTGGTCCTTTCCGACAGCGGAACGCTCAGCGAAGAAAGCGCAATGCTTGGCTTTACCGGGGTTCTCATCCGTACTTCAACCGAAAGGCCGGAGGTGCTGGACAAGGGCACGGTCGTCATCGGCGGGATTACGGAAAAGAGCGTATTACAGGCGGCGGAACTGGCTCTGGCTATGGACCGGGGCGGGGAATCGCGCGCAATGCCGGCTGATTATGTGGATACTAATGTAAGCGCAAAGGTGATCCGGCTGATTCAGAGCTATACCCCGATCGTAAACGAGACCGTTTGGCTAAAAAATCCGGTTTCAGCATCACAAAACGACGTTTAATATAATATAACACACTTTACAGTGAAAACAGCATGACAGTATCCTGCTTGACCAGTATAATAAACAACGTAGGGAAGACCAAGATTAAAGGGAGGTTTTCATGATGAAACACAGAGGCATGATTCGGTTACTCAGCATCGCCGTCGCCTTGCTGCTGCCGTTAGGTGCGATGGCACAGGGTACCGCGATGGATCTGCTGGAAAAGGCAAAAACGGATGGGAAAGAAGTCGTCACGACCGTTACCTTCGAACCCGGCGCGGAACTGGCCAAGGACCAGACTGTCGCAGATATGAGCAAGGCGACCGCGCTTCGCTTTCTCAAACTGCCGGGCGGATATGGCGCATTCGCAGTCGCGCTGAACAGCGTTGATGTGCTTGCCCTGCAGATGCGTGCCAGTGAAGATGGGATTTACGTTCAAAGCGAAATCCTGGGAGACAAACCGTTGTACTTCACGGTGGAAGACCTCCAGAAGGGTTTTGCCGACCTGATGAAAAACAGCGGCATGGATGCGCAGGCTATGGCGCAGTTTAACGAGAGCTTCAACCAGATGATGGGCGCCGGGCTGATTATGGATGTAAAGAGCAACGAAAACCTGTCCGAAGAGGAAATCAAACAAAAGGTTTTCGCGGCGATGGGTGTTGACGATGCCTTCATTGCATGGGTCAATGGCATTGAAGCGAAAAAGACGGTCACTAACGGTGAGTTCACCCTCGGGGACAGCGACAAGGCCGATACCAAAACGGAGCTGACCCTGACAGCGGACGATATGGTCGCGCTTTACGATACGCAGTATGTGAAGGACCAAGTCGCCAAACAACTTAAGGCCGCTGACAGCACGATGACCGAGGAACAGGTTGACGCCAAGACCACCGAAACCCTGACACAGGTGAAGGATGAGTTTGCCAAGTCCGGCTTTACGATGCCGATTACGGTCTATACCAACGGAACGACGGATTTCGTCGCGATGGATATGAGTATGTCCGGCACCTTCTCTTCCGGGGATATTAACACGATTACATATTCCGTACCCGTCGATTCTGCTGATATAGTGGTTGCTACCGATGATACGGCTGCGGCGGATACCACGGCCCCCGAAGCGACGACTGCTCCGAGCGTACCTACGAAGCTGGACGTCTCCATGCAGATCATCACGAAGACCCCTGAGAACGGCAAGAATTATACCTTTACGATGAACATGGCGCAGGATGACAAGAGCCTGTTCACTATGAACGCAAACTTGAACCGCGCTGACCAGACCGTGAACGGCGCGCTGGCGGTGCTGGATCAGGATGGAAAGTCCGTGATGAATCTGGCGCTCACCGGTGATGCGACGGATCCCAAACACGTCACCGGGGCACTGGAGGGTACTGTGAGCAACGGCGACATGAATTCCGCTTTCTCCCTTGCCATGGATCAGGTGGTGGCGGATACGACCGTTGATACGGCACTAAGCCTCTCCTACGGTGACAGCCTCGAAGCGATTAAAGCGGATGCTGCAAAAGCCCTTCTCGGTACGTTGAATATCAACATGACGGTGCAGGACGATAGCGGTTACTTCGCCGCTCTGGGCAAAGCAACTCCGGATACCAGCCTGGAAATCATGAAGATGAGCGACGCTGACCTGGGCGCATATGTAAAGACGCTGGAAAGCAACGCGATGCAGACGCTTTACAAAGTGATGGCCAATCTGCCGCAGAGCGTGTCTCAGGCTCTGACGTCCACCATGGGGAACTGACCTGTAAAAAGCAAACGAATCACCAAAACGCCGCCCCGGAGAACTTCTCCGGGGCGGCGAACTATCCATGCAGGGGTTACGGGTCAAAGTGTATTTTGCGCAGGCTAAACCAGCATGCGTTATTGATCGCCTTTCCGATGTAAACGCACTACGGTAAGACACAGCGCGAAATAAACCAACCACATGATTAAAAATGCGGGTATGCCATTCAGAACGAACATGGGATAAGGCGCTGGCAACCCGGTGATCAGCATGTTATACAGAAAAGAAACCGGCATGAAGCTAATGAACCAGATATTGATCGACCAGAAATTGCGCTTTGCCTGTGCCCTTTCAGACGGCTCAGAAATCACCATGCCGATTAAGAAGACCATACAGCCCAGTGCGGTCAGAATCAATCCGATAACCAGCGCCATTGGAACCTGTTCCTCGTACCAGACCGCGCATGAAACGATTAAACCGATGAAGTCAAGAACGGTCGCCACAATCGTAAAGATATTGGCGTGAATCAATTTTTGACCTGCCTGTCGAGGGGCCTCCGTTCCTTTCAGCAGATAGTCTGTCGTCACGTTGAATAACTCGCTCAACGTAATCACCTTTTCTATATCTGGGACGCTCTGCCCGCTTTCCCACTTTGAAACCGCCTGTCGCGTAACACAGATCTTATCAGCCAGGTCTTCCTGCGACATCCCGTTTGCTTTTCGTAAGTTTTGGATTTGGGTTGCAATATCCATAAGGTGTCATCCTCCTTTAACAAACACATTTTAACAGAAAATGCGGTTGCATTGCCAGCGAGTGCTGTTGGAATATTGTTAACCGAGGGTTGCGAAACCATGATGTTGGCCAGATTACGAATTGTTGAACCTCGTTCTCGGGCAAAACAAAATATCGTAAAGAGGCAACAAATGTACGAACAAGTAGCCGGAACTTTGCAGGATGACTTTTAAGACGATTTTTTGCTTGACAGGCAGTTTGAATCGTATACAATATGAGATAGGAACTCAAAACGAAGGGGGAACCATCATGTCTAACATTCCCGTAATTAAGTTGGGTGTTGTGGCAGTAAGCCGCGATTGCTTTCCCATCAAACTTTCCCGCGCCCGCCGTGAAGCGCTGGTGAAAGCCTACACGAAGAAGTACGGTCAAATCGTCGAAGTACAGACGATCATTGAAAACGAACTGAATGTAGAACCGGCACTGAAGGAACTGAAGGACAGCGGCGTGAACGCGTTGCTGGTGTATCTTGGCAACTTCGGTCCCGAAGGCCCGGAAACGATTCTGGCGCAGAAGTTCGACGGCCCTGTGATGTTTGCCGCCGCAGCTGAAGAAACCCGTGAAACCGTGAAAAGCGACCGTGGCGACGCGTACTGCGGAATGCTGAACGCCAGTTACAATATCGGTCTGCGCGGGCTGAAAGTCTACATCCCCGAATATCCTGTGGGCAATGCGGAAGAAATCGCGGATATGCTCAACGATTTCTGCGCGATCGCACGCGTTGTGCTGGGCGTTCGCAACCTCAAGGTAATCACCTTCGGGCCGCGCCCGTATGATTTTCTGGCCTGCAATGCGCCTATCAAGCCGCTGTACGACCTTGGCGTGCTGAACGTGCAGGAAAACAGCGAACTGGACCTTTTCGCTTCCTTCAACGCACATGCGAACGACAAGCGCATCCCCGCGATTATTAAGGATATGGAAAAAGAACTGGGCGAAGGCAACAAAATGCCCGGAATTCTTCCCCGTCTTGCTCAGTATGAAGCGACCCTGCTGGATTGGGTGGAGCAAAACCTGGGCGCCGCCAAGTACGCCTTTATGGCCAATAAGTGCTGGCCTGCGTTCCAGACCCAGTTTGGGTTTGTTCCCTGCTACGTCAACAGCCGCTTTGCCAGCAACCTGATGCCCATCAGCTGTGAAGTGGATATTTACGGTGGCCTGAGCGAGTATATGATCGGATGCGCGCTGGCAACCCCGCCCACGATTCTGGATATTAACAACACAGTACCCGAAGACCTGTACAACGAGGAGATCAAAGGGAAGTACAACTACCGCCTGACGGATACGTTCATGGGCTTCCATTGCGGCAATACCCCTATGTGCCACCTGAAAAAGGGTGAAATGAAGTATCAGCTCATCATGAAGCGTTCACTGGAGCCGGATACCGAGCCTAACATTACGCGCGGCACACTGGAAGGCGACATGAAGCCCGGCGATATTACCTTCTTCCGCCTGCAGGGCGCGGCGGATGCTACATTGCACAGCTACATCGCGCAGGGCGAGATCCTGCCTGTTGCCACTGGTTCTTTCGGGGGCATCGGCGTATTCGCCATCCCGGAGATGGGTCGTTTCTACCGCCATGTGCTGGTAGAAAAGAATTATCCGCACCATGGCGCAGTTGCTTTCGGCAGGATCGGCAAGGTACTGTTTGAGGCGATGAAGCTTTTAGGCGTGCAGGATATCGACTACAATCATCCCGCAGGCGTGCTGTACCCGCGCGAGAATCCCTTCGCCTGAGCTCGAAACCTCTCCGTTCGCAGACCCGAATACCTGAGAGAATGTTAGTAACCTTCAGAGCGGATATGTATCGTAAGATATATATCCGCTTTTTATGCTTGAATATTCATTAGGGACCTTGCAATGATGAAAATATTGAGTATCATAATGATAAGGGACCTAACGAACGGAGGCGGAAAAATGGAGGATGCGACGAATATCACACTGCTGCGGCTGGTTCACCAATGTGCCCACAGAATGCATATGCGTGAGAAGTATCGCGGGCAGGGCTGGCTGATGATCCTGTTGAAGAATCGCGGCACATTAACCCAGCGTGAGCTAGGCGAGATAACCGGAAGGCGATCCGCTACCCTGAGCGAGCAATTGGAGGGAATGGACAATGCAGGATATATTACAAGGGAGAAATGTGAAGCGGACAGGCGTAATGTGGATGTCACTTTGACCCCGCAGGGATATGAAATGGCCTGCCAGGTCGAAGCGAACCGTGCGGAAGTGGCACAACGGCTTTTCAGCGTTCTGGACGAACAGGAAAAGCGGTCGTTGACCGAATTGTTGCAAAAACTGGCGGACGCCTGGGCGGAACTGCCGGCGGAAAATGAGGAGTAACGCCTGTGAAGCTTGTTTTACAGTATATCAGGAAGCATTTGGGTATCTTTCTGCTTTCCATGTTCTTCTTAAGCATCGAGGCTATGGCAGACCTCTTGCAACCGACATTTATGGCGCATATTGTGGATGATGGTGTAAAATCAGCGGATTTCCAGCAGATTTTACGTTATGGCGCGATCATGCTGGGAATCGCGGCAGCAGGCGCGGTGGGTGCAGTGATGCGAAACCTGTTTGCCAGTCGTACCTCCCAGACAATCGCACGGGAGCTGCGAAGCGATATGTACCGGAAGGTACAGACCCTGTCATTGGAAAATATCGACCGATTACAGCCGTCTTCCATCATAACACGCATTACCAATGATGTTACGCAAATCCAGGAGTTTATCAACGGTATGATGCGGATTATGGTGAAAGCGCCTATTACCTGCGTGGGTGCCATCATACTGATCGTTGTGCAAACTCCGCGGCAGATTCCTATGATGGTGGTCATACTGGCCATCGCTGGTATCCTGATCGCCGCAAATATGAAAATCGGGTATCCGCGTTTTGGGAAACTTCAGAAGGCGCTGGATCGCCTTAACAACGTAAGTCGGGAGTTCCTCTCCTCCATCCGGGTGGTAAAGGCGTTTAACGCTGAGAAACAGGAAGGGGAGAAGTTTGAAGAGGCTTCACAGAACCTCGCGGGTGCGGGCGTTTCTGCCATGCAGGTCATGGCGGTGTTTTCTCCGCTGATTAACCTAACGGTCAATATGGGGATCGTTGTACTGCTTTGGCTTTCTCAAAATCAGGACAGCGCGGAAATCGGCCGGTTGATGGCTTCCGTGAACTATATGACACAGGTACTGTTCGCGCTTGGCATGGTGACGAACATCCTCAATACGGCCGTACGCGCAATGGCATCCTCATCACGGATCAGCGAAATACTGGAAGAACAACCCGCGCAGAAGACGGCGGAGAATCCTCTGGAAACGGAAATGAACGGCGGAATCGTCTTTAACGATGTATCCTTCGCATATGCGGGCGCGGGACGGGAGGCGCTGCAAAATATCAGCTTCGCGGTGGAATCGGGCGAAACTATCGGCATCATCGGACCGACAGGGTCAGGGAAAAGTACACTGGTGAACCTTGTACCCCGTTTTTACGATGCTACAGAGGGCCAGGTGCTGCTTGGCGGCGTGGATGTAACCCTGATGGACCCGGGAAAACTCCGGCGTGCTGTGGCTGTAGTTCCCCAAAAAGCGTTGCTGTTTTCCGGAACCATCGGTGAAAATATGCGATGGGGCAATGAACGGGCGGAACAGCCTGAAATTGAACACGCAGCGGAAATTGCCTGCGCGGACGGATTTATTCACGCATCCGAAAAAGGCTACGACACCTTGCTGGGGCAGGGGGGCGTGAACCTGTCCGGCGGACAGAAACAACGGCTGGCTCTGGCGAGGGCGTTGGTGTGCAATCCGCGCATTCTGATTTTAGATGATTGTACAAGCGCGCTGGACGCTGAAACCGAGGCAACGGTGCTGGCAGGCCTTCGCCGACAGCTGGCAGGGGTTACGGTTCTTCTGATCAGCCAGAGAATCTCCACAGTGATGCAGACCGACCGGATTTTGTGCCTGGAAAATGGAAAGGTACAGGGATTTGGCACTCATGCTGAATTAATGGCCGCATGCTCCACATACCGGGCGATCTATCAATCTCAGATAGGAGGCGATACCAATGGCTGAACGGAACACCACGCCTCCCCCTGCGTCTATGGGAGCAGTTGGTCGCGGCCAGCGCGGAAAGCCTCCTGTAAAGCCGAAAGACATGAAGGGAACGCTTCGCCGATTATGGTCCTTCACAAACGGTCATCGCAAGGGGCTCGGATGGATCATGGCGCTTTCCGCACTGTCATCCGCATCCGCGATCCTTTCCCCGCTTGTCATCGGTGACGCGGTTACCGCCATCGACAGCGCAGAACCGGCGGAAACGATCCTGTTGCTGTTGCTGGGGCTTTATCTGTGCGACTGGCTTGTACGTTTTTTACAGCAGTTCTTTATGGCGTCCATCGGGCAGCGAATGATTCACTATATCCGCGTTACACTCTTTGGCGTGATGCGTAAACTGCCGCTCGCGTTCTTTGACCGGCGTCAGCATGGCGAGCTGATGAGTCGTTTAACGAACGACGTCGATAATATAAGCAACACGATTTCCAATTCGCTTACCCAGCTGCTTACGTTCGCATTTACCATACTGGGTATCCTTGGAATCATGCTCAGCTTAAGCCCGCTGCTGACAGCCGTTTCGTTGGCGGGCGTAGGTCTGGTATTCTGGCTTACGCGGGTCATCACGAAGCGTACACGCAAACTGTATGCACGCCAGCAACAGGTGCTTGGTAAGCTGAACGGGCAGATTGAAGAAAGCGTATCCGGCATCACCGTGGTGAAAGCGTTCGGGCGGGAAGAAAGAATGATTTCCGAATTTGAAGAAAGCAACGGTGCTTTATGCGAGGTAGCAACGAAAGCGTTGATCTGGTCCGGGTACCTGATGCCGATTACCAATGTGATTAATAACCTTTGTTTCGTTGCAATTTCTGTAATCAGCGGCATACTGGCGCTAAACGGACAGATCAGCATTGGGATGATCTCAAGTTTTCTGCTGTATTCCCGGCAATTCTCGCGACCGTTTGTGGAAATTGCGAATATTTATAACAGCTTTCAAACAGCGGTCGCGGGTGCGGAACGCATTATCGAGATCATCGACGAACCGCCGGAACCGGAGGACGTGCCCAACGCGCTGACGCTTGCCGCGCCAAAGGGTGATATTGAATTGCAGAATGTATCGTTCGGTTATACCCCGGGACATCCGATCCTCAAGGGGATCGACCTGAATATTCCCGCGGGTACCCGCGTTGCCATTGTTGGTTCCACTGGTGCGGGAAAGACAACGATCATCAATCTGCTGACCCGTTTTTATGACGTTACGGAAGGCAGAATCCTTCTGGACGGACACGATTTGCGGGAGTACCGTATGGCGGATCTGCGACGCTCCTTCGGCGTTGTGTTGCAGGATACGGCGCTGTTTGCCGACAGCGTGAAAAATAACATCCGGTACGGCCGGGAAGATATGTCGGACGCGGCGGTGGTTCGGGCGGCGGAAGTGGCCGGGGCGGATGCCTTTATTCATCGGCTTCCGCAGGGGTACGATACCGTACTGGCGCAGAGCGGAGAGGAGCTTAGTCAGGGAGAACGCCAGTTGCTGACCATCGCGCGCGCGGTGCTTACGGATGCGCCGATCCTGATCTTGGATGAGGCAACCAGCTCTGTGGATACAGTAACGGAACAAAAAATACGCAATGCAATGCTGACCCTCACGCACGGACGGACATCCTTTATTATCGCGCATCGACTGACCACCATCCGGGATTCCGATGTGATTGTGTTGATCGACGGGGGAAGGATCACGGAGAAAGGCACGCATGCGGAACTGATGGAGTTGAACGGTCAGTACGCGGCAATGTATCGGACGCAAATGGGCGGAGGATACGCAGAGGGAACAGTTGAACGGGCATAGAACCCTTTGCACGCGCAACGCAGGACATATCCGCCACATACAAGAACGGCAATGGGATGATCAACCCTGAGAACGCTTTATATTCGTGTATGCAGCAAATTCTAGGCATGATATGGGACTGCATGGGACATGTCGCCACAAATGAGGTAAACATAGCAAAAGCCGCTTTCCAGAATGAATGGAAAGCGGCTTCCAATTGATGCGAAAACTAATCCCCAAAGCCGATGCCGATATTCCGCGCGGTCAGCACCATGTTGTTATCCTGCGGAACCGGCTTGGAAATACCCGCGATATCGCTGAGCTTATTATGAATAATGTTATTGCCGCTCAGGGCAACGGTAACGCCGTATACTTCGTCCCGGATCAGCTGCGCCGCGTGAACGCCAAACTGCGTGGCCAACACCCGGTCATATGCGCAAGGGCTGCCGCCGCGCTGAATATGGCCCGGCACAACGCTGCGGGCTTCAACCCCAACCATTTCCTGCATCTGCGCGGCAATGCGCTTGCTGATGCAATCGTAAGGAAGCGACGCGCGGAACGCTTCGCGTTCCTTCTTCTTCATTTTCGCTTCCTCAACACTCAACGCGCCTTCGGCGACGGCAATGATGGAAAATGGTTTTTTGCTGTTGGCGCGGGCTTCCACAGTCTGGGCAACTTTCTGAATGTCAAAGGGAATTTCCGGTATCAGGATCACATCGGCGCCGCCCGCGATGCCGGAATAGAGGGTTAACCAGCCAGTCTTGTTACCCATAATCTCGATGACCATACAGCGCCCGTGGCTGGTTGCCGTAGTGTGGATGCGATCAATCACCTCTGTGGCAATCTCCATAGCGGTGTGAAAACCAAAGGTGAAATCGGTGCCGACAAGATCGTTGTCGATCGTCTTGGGGAGGCCGATCACATTCAACCCTTCCTGGGAAAGAAGATTTGCGGTCTTATGCGTTCCATTCCCGCCAAGAGTGACCAGACAATCCAGCTTCAGGTCGCGGTATGTCTTCTTCATGGCGGCGACCTTGTCAATGCCGGTGTTCTCATCAATCACCTGCATTTCGCGGAACGGCTGGCGGCTGGTGCCAAGGATCGTGCCGCCCAGCGTGAGGATGCCGGAAAACTGTTTTCGGCTCATTTCCTGGCATTCGCCGGAAATTAAACCGCCGTATCCGTTGCGGATTCCGATAATTTCCGCGTCGAAAAGTTCATACGACGCACGCGCAACACCACGAATTGCCGCGTTCAGGCCGGGACAGTCTCCGCCGCTGGTAAGGATGCCGATTCTGCGTTTCATCATTATCCCTTCTTTCTGTGTTTACAATTATACCATGGTTATTCAATTCACCGCAACGCGGACGGGAAAAGCGAGTAGAAAAAAGCGCAGTGAAGATGACAAAAAAACCGCCTGTGAAAAGATATACAAACCCGATGGAATGCGTTATCATAGAAATCGCGGCGGAAAATCAGCCGTATGGAACAAGGAGGCGTGACGATGCAGACTGCGGAAGAGGTGCGTGAAGAAATCCTCGCGTGGCTCACAACTGCGGGACTGCCTTTTCATCTGTATACACACACACGCGCTGATACGATCGACGACTGCGTCAGGATGCCGTTTATTAATGAGGGCGTTACGATCTGCAAGAATGTGTTTCTCTGCAACCGCCAGCAGACGCAGTACTACCTGATGTTGCTGCGCCCGCACACCCCCTTTCGCACCGCTGTGGTAAGCAAATCGTTAGGTGTTTCCAGGCTGAGCTTCGCGCCAGAAGCGGCGATGCAAGCAATGCTCCGCCTGAATCCCGGTTCGGTAAGCCCACTTGGACTCTATTTTGACAGAGAACACCGGATTACGCTTTGTTATGAAAGCGCGGTGCGGCTTACCCCGGAGATAGCCTTTCACCCCTGCGACAATACTGCGACCGTCCTCTTTACACAGGATACTTTCTGGAACGGCGTTCTGCCCGCGCTGGGGGTAACGCCGGTCGCTATCGAACAGGCTGAGTAACAACAGGAGCGAATGGATCAGATGGGAAATGAAAAGGATGCGCTGAGCCGACGGTTGGCACGAACGGCGCTGCTGATGGATGCTGCGGCACTGGATCGCCTGAAAACCTCGCATGTGATGCTGTTTGGTCTGGGCGGGGTGGGCAGCTATGCCGCCGAGGCGCTGGCGCGCGCGGGAATAGGCAAACTGACGCTGGTGGACGCGGACGTCTACGTGGAAAGCAACCTGAACCGGCAACTGGGTGCGCTGTGTTCCACTCTGGGCAGGAGTAAGGCGCAAACGGAGTATGAACGGTTGAAAGACATCAATCCCGAAGCGCAGGTAACCGCCATACAGGCCTTTCACTTACCGCAAGATCCAGTCACGATTCCGGCAGGTGTGGATTTTGTAGCGGATGCGATCGACACGGTAAGCGCGAAGCTGGATATCGCGCAAACCTGCTATCAGCGGGGGATACCGCTAATTGCCTGCATGGGGATGGCGAACCGGTACGATCCCACCCAGATCCGCATCGGCGATCTTTTTGAAACCACGTTTGATCCGTTGTGCCGGGTCATGCGACGCGAGCTGCGCCGCAGGGGAGTGCCCAGTCTGCGCTGTGTGTATTCGACGGAGCCGGCGGCCGGGCCGGAAACGGAGAACGGAGAACGGCCCGAAAAGGGATCGCTTCCCTACGTACCTTCCGTCGCGGGGCTTTATATGGCTTATGAAATCGTTGATACGATCTGCAGGCGAAACCGTTAAATTCACGCGCCTTTACCGCGCGTTTGGAGGTAGATGGTTTGGATATGGAAATTCTGGTCATTGGCGGCGGCGTGATCGGTTGCGCCACAGCGCGCGAACTGAGCGCCTATCAGGCAAAGGTGACGGTTCTGGAGCGCGGCCCGGATGTGGCGTCCGGCGCGAGCAAAGCCAACAGCGGTATCGTGCACGCGGGTTTTGACGCGAAGCCCGGTTCTGCCAAAGCACACTTCAACGTGGAAGGCAGCAGGATGTATGAAGCGTATTGCCGTTCGGTCGGCGCACCATACACACAACCCGGCGCGATGGTGCTTGCTTTTGACGATGAGCAGCGCGCGCATGTGGAGAAGCTGTATCAACAGGGACTGGTAAACGGCGTAAAGGGTTTATCCGTTCTGGAACGGGATCAGGTACTTGCACTGGAACCCAACACTAACCCGGAAGTTGAATGCGCTCTTCTGGCCGCTTCCAGCGGCCTCACCAGCCCCTACGAGCTTACCTGCGCGCTGGCCGACCATGCGGCGGTGAACGGTACGCGTTTCCTGATGGATACGGAAGTAACATCGATTACATGGGAAAACGGCAGATACCAGGTTGCCACAAGCCGGGGCAGAATGACCGCGGATATTGTGATCAACTGCGCGGGTGTGCAATCCGCGAAACTGCACAACCAGCTTTCTGAAAAGAAATATACCATTACCCCGCGAAAAGGGGAATACTACCTGCTGGATCGGGAGAACAAGCCCATGTTCAGCCACACCATGTTCCAGACACCATCCAAGATGGGCAAGGGCGTACTGGTAAGCCCGACGGTGCACAACTCGTTGCTGCTCGGCCCTTCCGCCATGAATGTAGATGACGCGGGAGACGTATCCACGACGGCGGAGGCGCTGCGGCTGGTGCGTGATAAGGCGATGCTGACCTGGCCGGGCGAGAACCTGCGCAGCGTGATCACCACGTTTGCAGGAATGCGTGCCCATGAGCAGGGAGACGATTTTATCGTGGGCGCGATCG